>RBWB01584031.1_pt1 | contig 10770 bp, 7 predicted proteins | sample 2014201 | NCBI WGS metagenome assembly RBWB01 (sample SAMN10133834, study PRJNA383868) | Human oral metagenome, whole genome shotgun sequencing project. | isolation source: supragingival plaque isolated from 88 juvenile twins | host: Homo sapiens | place: Australia
ATGGCCACCGGCTGGACCAACATCGACGGCACCTGGTACTACTTCTCCTCCTCCGGGGCGTGGACCGGCTGACGGCGGTTCTCTCCTCTGGGGGCGCGGGCCGGGCCGCGCCCCCGTGCCGGGAGGGCAGGCGCGGGCGCCGGGATCGCTGTGGTCCCGGCGCCCGTCCTCGGCTCCGCCAGCGGCTGCTCCGCGGCGCCCCCTGTCCGCGGTCCCGCGGCGGCCCGCCTAGCGGTTCGTGTCGCGGCGCTGCCCCCACACCGCTATGCCCACGAACAGCACGGTCCACACGACGAAGTTCACCGGATCCGCCCAGTGGAAGGAGTCGAGCCCCTGGAGGGGGACCTGCACCATGTTCGTGATGCCGTACAGGGGCGTGAACGGGGCGATGGCCGAGAACACGGGCCCCATCATGCTCAGGGGCATGAACATGCCCGCGCACACGGCGCTGAGCAGGATGACCGCGCTGGACGCCGCGTAGGCGCCGTCGGAGCGGACTGTGAAGGCGACAGCCAGTCCGATCGCGGCCGCCAGGATGGAGGCGGGGAGCATGATGACCGGTGTGAGCGCCCACGCCGAGGCCTCCATCTGCGCCCCCGTGAAGGCCCCCACGGCGTAGACGATGGCCACGACGATGGCTCCGGCTCCCACGGCCGCGATGAGGCGCGCCAGGATGTTGGCCGCCGAGCGCATGGGGGTCAGGGCGAAGAGGCGGGAGATCCCCATGGTGCGGTCCAGCGCCGCGTTGGCGCCCATGGACGAGGCGACCAGGACGACGCCGTAGGTCGTCATGTTCGCCAGGACGGAGGCGGCGGCGTTGCCGTGGACGCCCCAGTTCTGGGCGTAGCTCTGGCCGGATCCGAAGATCAGGTACATGAGGATCGGCAGGATCAGGGAGAAGCTGATGGTGATCGGGTTGGTGATGAACTTCCAGAAGGTGAACCAGGTGAGGACCCCGAATCCTTTGAACCCCGAGGACGGGGCGCGGCGGGAGATCGCTTCGTCTGTGAATGCTGTGGAGGACGACATGGTGATTCCTTAAAGTGCTGGCGGCTCGGTCACGCGGTGAGCGAGGTGAAGACGTCCTCCAGCGAGGACGCGGTGATCTCGAGGCCGTGCGCCTCTGGGTGGGACAGCAGGATTCGGGCCGCGGGATCGGTGTCGTCGCCGTCGACGACGATCCGCCCCCCTTCGGTCGAGATCTTCCACGCCCCCGCCTCGGGGGCGGCGCGGAGCTGTTCGACGAGGCGGGGGCCGGCCCCACGATCCACGTCGACGGTGAGGTGGAAACTGCGGTTCATCCGGCGCAGCTCGTCGGTGGGGGCGTCCTTGATGACGGAGCCGTCTTTGATGATGACGGTGCGCTCGGCGAAGTCCTGCGCCTCGGTGAGGTAGTGGGTGGCGAAGACGATGGTCCTGCCGCGTTCGGCCTGGGTGCGCATGACGTCCCAGAACTCGCGCCGGGCGGTGGCGTCCATGCCCGCGGTGGGCTCGTCGAGGATCAGCAGGTGGGGGTCGGGCAGGAGGGCCAGTGCGAGGCGCACGCGCTGCTGCTCGCCGCCGGAGAGCTTGCGGATGACCCGCCCGCTCATGTGGGCCAGCTGCGTCTCCTCGAGGATGGTCCCGTAGTCGACGTGCGCGTCGTGGGTGGAGCCGAAGAGGCGGAGGGCCTCGGCCACGGTGTAGTCGACGGGCAGGGAGCCCGTCTGGAGGACGACGCCGACCAGGGAGCGCCGTATCGCGTCGCGCGGCGCCAGGCCGAACACGCGGGCGGTGCCCGAGGTCGGGGCCTGCAGGCCGAGGATGATGTCGATCAGGGTGGACTTCCCGGCGCCGTTCTTGCCGAGCAGCGCCATGATCTGGCCCCTGGGGATGTCCAGGCTGAGGGCGTTGAGGGCGCGGACCTTCCCGTAGTCTTTCGTCACCTCCTCCACTGAGACCGCTCGTGCGCGCCTCTTCGCGCGCGGTGGGTGTACTGCGGTGGCGTGTTCTGTGCTCATGGCCCTCAAGTATTAACCGCACCACACCGATGTGACAGTGGCAACTAACCCGGAGGGGGCTGTGCCATATGTCATGGTTACTCTGTCATGACCGCTGGGCCCCGGGAGGAGATCCTCCCGGGGCCCAGCGCGTGCGGGCGGTGGGCCCCGCGGCCCGCCCGCCCTCGGCAGCGGTCAGCGCTTCGCGACGCCCACCGCGAGCTTGTCGCCGGCCTCGACGCTCACAGACAGGGCGAGGGTCTCGGTGGCGATCATGTCGCGCCAGGCCTCCACGTCGGCCACGTGATCGGCGGGCACGCTCAGCGACAGGTCGATGCGGTCGGCGATGTGCAGGCCCGCGTTCTTGCGCTCCTCCTGGACGGCGCGCACGACGTCGCGGGCGTAGCCCTCGGCCTCCAGCTCGGGGGTCAGCTCCGTATCGAGCACCACGAAGGTGCCCGAGGGGAGCACGTCGGCGACCTGCCCCTCGGCCGCGTCCACCGAGGTGGACACCGAGAACATGCCGTCGGTCAGCACGAGGGGGGAGCCGTCGACCAGCACGGAGGGGAAGCGGCACGACCCGTCGTCCAAAGCCTCCCAGTCGCCCGACTTCTGGGCCTTGAACAGCTGGCTGGTGAGCTTGCGGAACGCGGGGTCGAAGGCCCGCGGGTTGAGGCTCAGCTCCGTGCGCACGCCCAACCCCGATTCCTCGGGGGCGGCGAAGACCACGGACTTCACGTTCACCTCGGAGGCGATCAGGTCCGCGAAGGGCTCCAAGTCCGCGTAGCCCTCGGACACGACCCGCAGGGACGCCAGCGGCTGGCGCACGCGCAGCTGGTGCGTCTTGCGCAGCGCGTGGGCCGCCGACACGATGGAGCGGACCTCGTCCATGGCGGCCACGAGAGCGGGGGCGGCCACGGCCTCGTCGATGACGGGGAAGTCCTGCAGGTGGACGGACTCCCCGCCCGTCAGGCCGCGCCAGACCTCCTCGGCCAGCAGGGGCAGCAGCGGGGCCGCCACCTCCATGAGGACCACCAGCGCCGTGTACAGTGCGTCGAAGGCGGCGCCGTCCTCGTCCCAGAAGCGCTGGCGCTGGGTGCGCACGTACCAGTTCGTCAGCACGTCCAGGTGGTCGCGCACCGCGTCGCAGGCGCCCGCGACGTCGTAGGCGTCCAGGCGGGCGCGCACGTCCTCGGCGAGGCCGCGCGTGTGGGCCAGCAGGTAGCGGTCCATCTGGGCCAGGCCCTCCACCGCCGGGGCGGACGACAGGTCGAGGCGGCGCGCCCGGTAGCCCGCGCCCTTGTCCGCGGCGCCCGCGTAGAGGGTGAAGAAGTAGTACGTGTTCCAGATGGGCAGCAGCACTTGGCGCACGGTGTCGCGGATCGCGGACTCCTTGACCATGAGGTTGCCGCCGCGCACCACGGGGCTGGACATGAGGAACCAGCGCATCGCGTCCGAGCCGTAGCGGTCGAACACCTGCGACACGTCCGGGTAGTTGCGCAGCGACTTGCTCATCTTCAAACCGTCGTCGCCCAGGACGATGCCGTGGGACACGCAGTTGCGGAACGCGGGCCGGTCGAAGAGCGCCGTGGCCAGGACGTGCAGCGTGTAGAACCAGCCGCGGGTCTGGCCGATGTACTCGACGATGAAGTCGCCCGGGTAGTGGGACTCGAACCACTCCTGGTTCTCGAAGGGGTAGTGCACCTGGGCGAAGGGCATCGACCCGGACTCGAACCAAAGACATCGGGGATGCGGCGCATCGTCGACCTGCCCGTCGGGTCGTCCGGGTTGGGACGGGTGAGCGAGTCGATGAAGGGGCGGTGGAAGTCCACCACCTCCACGCCGAAGTCGGCCTCCAGTTCGGCGATCGACCCGTACACGTCCGTGCGCGGGTACGCGGGGTCGTCGGACACCCACACGGGGATGGGCGCCCCCCAGAAGCGGTTGCGGGAGATCGACCAGTCGCGGGCCCCGGCCAGCCACTTGCCGAAGACGCCGTCCTTGATGTGCTCGGGGGTCCAGTTGATCTGCTGGTTGAGCTCCACCATGCGGTCGCGGATCGCGGTGACGCGCACGAACCACGAGGACACCGCCTTGTACATGAGGGGCTTGCGGCAGCGCCAGCAGTGCGGGTAGGAGTGGGTGTAGGACGCCTCGGCCACCAGGACGGCGCGCACACGCGGATCCCGGCGCGCGATGGGGCCCGACTGGTCGCGCAGGTCGGCCACGATGTGGCGGTTCGCGTCGAAGATGTGCATTCCCTGGTAGTCGGGGACCTCGGAGGTGAACACGCCGCCGTCGTCCACGGGCAGGACCATGCCGATGCCGTACTCCACGCACGTCCACATGTCGTCCTCGCCGAAGGCGGGCGCCTGGTGGACCAGGCCGGTGCCGTCCGTGGTGGTCACGTAGTCGGCGGCCACGACCGTCCACGCGTTGGGGCCGGGCACCGCCCCCTCGGCGCGGTGCGCGTCGTCGTCGAAGTAGTCGTAGATCGGGTGGTAGCGCCTGCCCACCAGGTCGGAGCCCTTGAAGGACGCGAGGACACGGGGCGCCTCGCCGAGCTGTTTGGCGTGGGCGGCCAGCAGGTCCCGGGCGATGATGACGCGCTCGCCCGCCACCGGCGAGGCCGCGGAGGGGTCCGCCTCGACGACCACGTAGTCGATGCCGGGGCCGACGGCGACCGCGGAGTTCGACGGCAGGGTCCACGGCGTCGTCGTCCACACGAGGGCGAGCTCGGGGCGCTCGGAGTCCGCCAGGAGGGGCTCAGTCAGGCGCAGGCCCACGGTGACCGTGTTGTCGGTGCGGTCCTGGTAGACCTCGTCGTCCATCCTCAGCTCGTGGTTGGACAGGGGGGTCCGGTCGTTCCAGCAGTACGGCAGCACGCGGTGGCCCTGGTAGGCCAGGCCCTTGTCGTAGAGCTGCTTGAACGCCCAGATCACGGACTCCGTGTAGGGCATGTCCAGGGTCTTGTAGTCGTGCTCGAAGTCCACCCAGCGCGCCTGGCGGGTGACGTAGTCCTCCCACTCCTTCGTGTAGCGCAGGACGGAGGAACGGCAGGCCTCGTTGAAGGCGGCGATGCCGACGCCGCCCTCGCGGGTGATCTCGGTGACGTCCTCGATGCCGAGCTGGCGCTGGGCCTCGAGCTCGGCGGGCAGGCCGTGGGTGTCCCAGCCGAAACGGCGCTCCACGCGGTGGCCGAGCATCGTCTGGTAGCGCCCGACCACGTCCTTGACGTAGCCGGTGAGCAGGTGCCCGTAGTGCGGGAGGCCGTTGGCGAAGGGGGGGCCGTCGTAGAAGACGAACTCGTTGGAGCCGCCCTCGCGCCGGGCGATGGACTTGCGGAAGGTGTCGTCAGCGGCCCAGAAGGCCAGTGTCGCGCCCTCCATCGCGGGGAAGGACGGGCTTGGATCCACCTCGTCGTCCCGGTGGAGGGGGTAGAAGCCGTGCTTCGTCATGGCAGTCCTCGTGTTGCGCCGTGCGCAGGGACGAGGACCGGCGACGCCGGGACCCGCGGTACCACCCCGCTTGCCGCGCTGGCGCGGCCTCTTCGTTGGGGCTGTGTCGGGCCCTCCCGTCCGGTTCTACTGGGGGACGGGGGCGGCGCCCAGCGGATCCCTGTTCTTCCGGATGCTCCCCGGTGATGCCCCGCTGAGCGGGCCGGATCATAGCAACGCCGATTCTACCCACAGATGCGCGCCCGGTGCTGGGTATGCTGGTGGGGTGACCATCGAACGCGCCCGGCCCGCCGCACTCGCGGCCTACTCCGCCGTCGCCGTCGTGGCCGGGGCGGTGGTCCTCGCCGGGGCCCTGGGCGGCCAGGGCGTGCGGATGTGGGCGATCGGCGTCGGCATCTTCTTCCAGGCGGCCCCCTTCCTGGCACTGGGCGTCCTCGTGTCGGAGGTCATCGAGGAGTTCGTGCCCCCCGAGCGCCTCGCCCGCCTCTTCCCCCGCGGCCCGGCGTCGATCGCCACCGCCCTGGCGGCCGCGCTCGTCCTGCCGGTGTGCGACTGCTCGGCGGTGCCGGTCTTCCGCTCCCTGGTGCGCAAGGGCGTGCCCACGTCGGCGGCGGTCACCCTCATGCTGGCCTCCCCGTCGATCAACCCGATCGTCGTGTGGTCCACGTGGTACGCCTTCGGCTCGTGGCGGATCGTCGTCCTGCGGGCCCTGCTGGCCGTCGCCGTGACCGTGGTCGCCGGAGTCGTGATGGGCCGCGTCGGCGGGCCCGTCCTGGTGGAGGACGAGGCGGAGTGCGCCGCCGGGTGCGGGTGCCACCCGGGCGGGGGCGGGGCGGGCGCCGGCGGGCGGCTGGCGCTCGTGGCCTCCCACAGCGCCACGGGCTTCGGCCGCATCCTGCCCTACCTGCTGGTGGGCGTCGCCCTGTCGAGCGCGGCCCAGGTGCTCGTCTCCCCCACCCAGTCCCTCGACGGGGCGCCCCCGCCCGTGGCGCTGGGCGCGATGATGGCCGCGGGGTTCGTGTTCTCCCTGTGCTCCTCCTCCGACGCCATCATCGCGCGCTCCCTGTCGGCGCTGGCGCCCGCGGGCGCGCTACTGGGGTTCATGGTGTACGGACCGATGATGGATGTGAAGAACGTGCTCCTGCTGTCCAGCTCCTTCGACAAGCGCTTCGTCGCGAAACTCTTCGTCGTCGTCACGGTGGCCAGCGGCGCCGCCGTGGGCGGCGCGTGGGCGCTGGGATTGGTGGCGCTGTGAGCGGCGAGGAGCATGAGGGGCAGGACGGCCAGGACCGGGCGTTCCTGGCGATCGCGGGGGACTTCGAGGCGTCCCAGCGCCGCAGGGCGGCCCGCCGCGCCGAGGAGGAGGAGCGCCGGCCCCGGCTGGTCGCGTGGGCGGAGGCGGCGGTCCTGGTGGTCCTGGCGGCCTCCCTGGCCCTCGCCGTCGTCTCGGGGCGCTACCTCAAGGTGGTGCCCCCCAGGGCGGTGTGGGGCATCGGCTTCCTGGTCGTGTGCTGCCTGGTGTGGGCGTGGGCGAGGGCGCGCAGCGCCCGCAGGCGCGAGGCCCCGGCGCGCGAGCCCGGGGCGTGGGTCCGCGTCATCGGACTGTGGGCGGCGGCGGTGTGCATCGCGCTGCCCATCAACCCCACCCCCTCCCAGTTGCTCGGCTCGGGGGCGCCGCGCTCGCAGACCTCCGCCCACTCGCAGTTGGCCCCCGGCGGGGCTCCCCCCGCCGACGAGGCGGGCGCCGCTGCCGCGCAATCCGCAGGCCCGGGCGGCGGCCGTCCGACCTCCTCCCCCACCGCCGGGACCGGATCCCACGCGCCCGCCCCCGCCTCCTCCGCGAGCGCCGCCGGGCGCGCTGGGACCGCCTCGTCGGGCCCGCCCTTGGACGTGACGACGCAGACCTTCTACTCGACGCTGCGCGAGTTGTCGGCCAACGGCGCCGCCTACGAGGGCCGGGAGATCACCGTCACCGGTTTCGTCGTAGCGCCGCAGACCGCCGCCTCGCAGCAGGGCCTGCCACGGCTGGCGGCCACCGATTCCTTCGCCCTGGCGCGCATGACGATCTGGTGCTGCGCCGCCGACGCCTACGCCCTGGGATTCGCGGTCGAGGCCCCGGCCGGCACGCAGGTGGAGCCGGACCAGTGGGTGCGGGTCCACGGGCGCCTCCACTCCCGCGGCGGCAAGGCGCTGGCGCTGGAGGCGGACAGCGTCGAGGCCGTGGACGCCCCCGACCAGGAGTTCGTCTTCGAGGAGCGGTAGCCGCCCCCTCAGGGGCGCCGAGCCGCCCGGCGGCCCTCCCCCGCCCGCGCCCCGGATTGAACGGTGGCGCATTTCACTGTAATAGTTGTGACTATGACAACGGCCATCGAACAGAGCCCGCGCCGAGGAGCGCAGGAGGACGGTCCCCTCCCCCACCGCCCACAAGTGGGCGCGGACCCCGCCCGCCGATCCTGCGGATCCGGCGCCCCCGGCGGGGCGCCCGCCGTCGCCGGGCGCGCAGCGCCCCGTCCCGCCGGCGCGGGGAGGCGCCCATGACCCGTTCGCGCGGCATCCCCGACAACGTCCGCAACGTCCTGGTCGTCATGACCGACCAGCACCGCGTCGACACCATCGGCTGCCTGGGCAACCCCCACGCCCGCACCCCCGTCATCGACCGGATGGGGCGCGAGGGCTTCGCCTTCACCAACGCCTTCACGCCCACGGCGATCTGCACGCCCGCCCGCGCCTCGCTGCTCACCGGCAAGCGCCCGGGCAAGCACCAGGTGCTGGCGAACCCCGAGTGGAACATCGCCTACCGGGTCTCCATCCCCGAGGGCACGTGGACGTACACGCAGGAGCTGCGCGACGCCGGGTACAACGTCGGGATCGTGGGGAAGTACCACTGCGGCCACAACCTGCCCGGAAAGTTCGGCGCGGACGACGACACGTTCTGGGGCGCGGAGAACCCCGTCGCCAACGAGGAGTACGTGGCGTGGCTGGACGAGCGCGGCCTTCCCCCGGTGCGCGCACACGGCCTGTGGCGCGGCAAACTGCCCGGCGGCCGGGACGGGCACGTCCTCGCCGCGCGCCTCGACCAGCCCGAGGAGGCGACCTTCGAGCGCTTCCTCGCCGACCGCGCCATCACGAGGCTGCGCCAGTACGCGGCCGACTGGAAGGAGGCGCGCCGGCCCTTCTGCCTCGACGTGCACTTCTTCGGCCCGCACCTGCCCTACTTCCTGCCCGACGAGTGGTTCGACCTGATCGACCCGGCGGACGTCGCACTGCCGGAGAGCTTCGGGGACCCCCTGATCGGCAAGCCCCCCATCCAGCTCAACTACGCGGCCTACTGGTCCACGTCCTCGTTCACGAACGAGCAGTGGAAGAAGCTGATCGCCGTCTACTGGGGTTACGTGGCCATGATCGACTTCGAGATCGGCCGCATCATGGACGAGGCGCGCGAACTGGGGGTCCTGGACGACACCGCCGTGTTCTTCTGCGCCGACCACGGGGAGTTCACGGGCGCCCACCGCCTCAACGACAAGGGCCCGATGATGTACGACGACATCTACAACATCCCCTTCATCGCGCGCATCCCCGGGGTGTCGGCTGTGGGCGCCTCCGACGACTTCGTCTCCCTCATCGACCTGCCGGCCACGGTCCTCGACGTGGCGCGCCTGGACACCTCCCTGGTGGAGGACGGCCGCTCCATCGTGGACCTGACCCGCGGCGGGGCGGTCGAGGGGTGGCGGCAGGACATCGTCTGCGAGTTCCACGGCCACCACTTCCCCCTCCAGCAGAGGATGCTGCGCACCCGCGACTTCAAGCTCGTCATCAACCCCGAGTCGGTCAACGAGCTCTACGACCTGCGCCGCGACCCGGCCGAGATGACCAACGTGTACGCCTCCCCCGTCTACGACGAGATCCGCCGGGAACTGGCCACGAACCTGTACCGCCAGCTGCGCGAGCGCGGCGACCACTCCTTCGCCAAGTGGATGGCCGCCATGACCGACTTCGACGTCCCCCTGGCCAACACTGCGCGCTCCGACCTCGACGGGGTCGGAGCCGAGTAGGCGCGCCCATGACCGGCCCCCTCCCCTTCTCCGTCGTCGTCAAGCCCACGGGGGCGGCGTGCAACCTGGACTGCCAGTACTGCTTCTTCCTGTCCAAGGAGCTGCTCTACAGCGCCCGCTCCCAGATGATGGGCGAGGACACCCTGGAGGAGTACGTGCGCGCCCACCTGCGCGCAAGCCCCGACGGGGAAGTGGCGATGCTGTGGCAGGGCGGGGAGCCGGCCCTGCGGGGTCTGCCGTTCTTCCGCGCCGCCGTGGACGCGTGCGAGCGCCACCGCCGCCCCGCCCAGCGCGTGCGCCACTGCCTGCAGACCAACGGGACGCTGATCGACGACGAGTGGGCGCGCTTCCTCGCCGACAACGGCTTCCTGGTGGGCGTCTCCATCGACGGCCCCGCCCCACTGCACGACGCGTACCGCCTCAACCGCGGCGGGCGCGGCACCCACTCCATGGTGATGCGCGGCTGGGAGGCCCTCGAGCGCGCGGGAGCGGACGTGAACGTGCTGTGCGCCGTCCACGCGGCCAACCAGGACCACGGGGCCGAGGTCTACCGGTACTTCCGCGACGGGCTGGGGGCCCGTTTCCTGCAGTTCATCCCCATTGTCGAGCGGGTCCCCGCCGCGGCCCTCGCCCAGGCGGAGGCCGGGTGGCGCAGCGGGGGCGCCGCCCTGCTGTACCGCCAGGAAGGGGACCGGGTGACCTCGCGCTCCGCCTCCCCCGCCTCCTACGGGGCGTTCCTGTGCGAGGTCTTCGACCAGTGGCTGCCCCGCGACGTGGGCGGGGTCTTCGTCCAGGACTTCGACTCGGCGCTGTCCGCGTTCTTCGGCGCGCCCACCGTGTGCGCGCACGCCCCCCGGTGCGGGGCGAACATGGCGATGGAGTTCAACGGCGACGTGTACGCGTGCGACCACTGGGTGGAGCCGGACTGGCTGATCGGCAACATCGCCGACTCCTCCTTCGCGGAATTGGCGTCCTCGCCGCGCATGCGGGAGTTCGCCGAGAAGAAGCCCGACCTGGACCCCGGCTGCCGCTCCTGCCCGCACCTGCCCCTGTGCTGGGGCGGGTGCCCCAAGGACCGTTTCGTCCCCACCGCCTCAGGCGCCCGGCGCAACTACCTGTGCGAGGGCTACCGGGCCTTCTACTCCCACGCCTCCCCCGCCTTGGCGGCCATGGCGCGCCTGCTGCGCTCGGGCCGGCCCGCCTCCGACATCATGGATCCGCGCACGGCCGCCCTGCTGGGCGCCGCACTGCCCGCCGTGGCGGACGGCTCGTGCGCCCCTG
>RBWB01584034.1_pt1 | contig 10764 bp, 8 predicted proteins | sample 2014201 | NCBI WGS metagenome assembly RBWB01 (sample SAMN10133834, study PRJNA383868) | Human oral metagenome, whole genome shotgun sequencing project. | isolation source: supragingival plaque isolated from 88 juvenile twins | host: Homo sapiens | place: Australia
TCTATAAACCAAGGTTTGGTTTATGTAATTCAAGGTTTGGTTTATGTAATTCAAACCTTGGTTTATATAAACCAAAGTTTGAATTATAGAATTGCTTTGACCTAATTGACTTTTTCTCCGACAGAGAGAAGTTTTTTTCTGGAAGTTTCGGATTATGAGTATAACAACACAACACCGCCTGAGTTCATCGATGAACTCAGGCGGTGTTGTGTTGTTGGAGGAAGCCTTCGGTCAGCGTGCACGCTGGTAAGTGATTTCATAGAAATAGGGGTGGACGCTCCGTGTGGCGTTACGCTGCCCCTCTGTGCTGGGGATGATGAGGCGCACTTTGGCAATCTCCCCCTGCGAAGTGCTTTGGCGTCCAAGGCGCAGGAAAGGAAGCGGTTGCAACCAACCCGAGGGGACAATGGCACCGTAGGTGCGGGCCATCAGGCCGCTTAGGAACGAGGCGGTGTAAGTGCCGTATCTGTTGGTGACAGTCATGATTTCGGGCCACTGCTCGTAGCGCCAGTCCACGTTGCTCAGAGTGAGGGTGTCGGCCGCGATGTCAAACTCGGTGAAGCGGCAGATGACTTGTGAGGTTTCGCCCTGCTTGATTTTCTCCCCTGTTCCTTTGCGCAGGATTTGGAGGTAAACCCCCGAACCGGCCAGCAAGACGTACTCGTTTTGCGCCACGTTGGTGGTGGAGTCTTGGGCGTAAAACTGTGTCTCTGAAATGACCTTGATGTTGGGAGCCACGGAGAAGAGGTCGGCGGTGTTGTCGGGATTGCGCAGGGTGCGTCCGCGCTTCAAGAAACTGTCAATTTGCTTGTTTTCCTTTTCACGAAGGTCGGCATAGGTATCGTCGTTATTGCAGGCGACAAAGGCAGACAGCAGGGTGGCAAGAGCAAACAGGGGAAGGAAGAGGGATTTCAACATAATGGAGAGGTTGGGTTGATTTTGTGGCAAAAGTACAAAAAAAATCTCTCCCGCTCGTAAAGTGGAAGAGATTTTAACGAGGTGGGACGGCTACACTTCGGCATCTTCGTAAAGGAAGCGCTTGATGGAGCGTTTGGGCGTCTTTTCAAACTCTTCGCGATAGATGCGGATGCCCACAATCTGCTCGTAGGCATTGATCATCTGGTTGAGTTCCTTACGATTCTGTTCCATTTGTGCGGCGAGGGCTGCTTCATCCAGCCCGGCTTTCTCCGCCTCCTCAAAGTCGGGATGAATGAGGGCGTAAAGTTTTTGGTCGCGCTGGATGACGATGCTCTCCATCACGTAAGGAAGCGTGTTGAGTTTGTCTTCGATTTCTTCGGGATAGATGTTTTGACCGTTCGAACCGAGCAGCATGTTCTTGCTGCGTCCACGGATGTAGAGGTTGCCCTCTCGGTCGAGGATGCCCAGGTCGCCGGTGTGATACCAGCCTTCACTATCGAGGGTGGCAGCAGTGGCTTCGGAATTCTTGTAGTAGCCAAGCATGACGTTGGCACCGCGCACCAGGATTTCGCCCACAACGTGGTGAGGGTCGCTGCTGTCGATGCGTACTTCCATACGTGGTGCTGCCTTTCCGCAAGAGCCTTGGGCAAAGTTGTTCCAGTCCTCGTAGGTGATGATGGGGGCACACTCAGTGGCGCCATAGCCCACGGTGTAGTTGAACCCGATTTTCTTCAAGAACTGTTCCACCTCGGTGTTGAGGGCTGCCCCACCAATGATGACTTCGTAGAACTCGCTCCCAAACACTTTCATGATTTGCTCGCGCACCTTGGCCAGTATTTTATCGCTGATTACGGGCAGGCGAAGCAGGAGTTTCATCGAGGGTGTTTCGAGTTTGGGGAGAACGTTCTTCTTGATGATTTTCTCGATAATCAAAGGTACGCTGATGACCACGCAAGGCTTCACATCGGCAAAAGCCTGCACAATGACTTTGGGGCTGGGCAGACGGGTGAGGTAGTAGATGTGAATGCCGTGGATGAACTCGAAGAGGAACTCAAAAGCCATGCCGTACATGTGGGCCATGGGAAGCATGGAGATGATGCGCTGCCCGGCTTGGACATGGTTGCCCAGCACTTCGACGGCAAACTCATAGTTCGACCACAGAGCACGATAAGGCACGAGCACGCCTTTGGAGTTGGAAGTCGTTCCGGAAGTGTAGTTGATCATGGCCAGCGCTTCGCCATCGGCGGCAGCGGCGTAGTGCACGTGCTCTTTGCGGAAGAATTTGGGATACTTCTTACCGTAAAATTCGTTGAGCCGTTCGCGGGCTTCGGTGAAGGCTTCGTTGCGGCTCAATTGAAGCATGAAATCCGGGATGTAGACGATGCCCTCCAAAGCCGGCATCGCGTCCGGGTTGAGCGTGGGCCAAACCACATCGCCCACAAAGAGCAAACGGGCATCGGAGTGGTTGACAATGTTGTGCACCTGCTCTGCCTTAAACTCATGAAGGATGGGCACCGCAATGGCGCCATAGGTCAACGTGGCCAAGAAAGCCACCGCCCAATGTGCACTATTGCGGCCGCAAATGGCAATTTTATCACCGGGCTGAATATCGGCATTTTCAAAGAGGATGTGCAATTTCTCGATTTTGCGCGCTACGTCTTTATACTGCAACGTAGCTCCTTTGTAGTCGGTCAGCGCAGGCATGTCCCAGTGGTCAATGATGCTTTTCTCGATCAGCCCGACGTAGTCTTGATAATGGTATTCCATGAAAAGAATAAAAATTTCTGTCAGCGGACGATGGGCAAACGGCTCATCTCTCCTGCTCAATCTTGTTCGTTTTGTGCAAAAGTAATATATTTTTCAGAATTGGCAAGAACAAAAGGATTGGAAACTGCACACGTAAGCGGTTTTTTGTGTACTTTTGCCAAAGAAAACGGCTGATTAGAACGTTTTCCCTACGCTAAACGAACCTAATTCATTCTCCAAACTTCCTTGTTTATGCTCTCCTTCATCTCTCGTCGGCGATGGCTCTTGTTGGGCCTGATTTCGGTGCTGTTCTGCCTGCTCGCTTCTCCCTTTTTCCTCGTGTTCAGCACCCGTCAAGAAAACATCATCTACCTTGACCGGCAAGATACGCTCGAACAGGTTTTGCAGCAATCGAAAACCGCCAACTGGGCCACGAAGGCTGCCTTCCGTGTGTTGGCACAACTCACAGGCTATGGGCATCCCGTCCGTGCCGGACGTTATGACATCGGTTCGGGACAATCCACACTCACCGTCTTCCGCCACCTGCGCAATGGACATCAAGCTCCCGTGCGGCTGACCATCCCCGTGTTGCGCACCAATGCCGACTTGGCCACATTTTTAGGGAACAATCTGCGGCCTGATGCTAAGGAATTCTTGCAGCAGTTCAATGATTCGGCCGCCATGGCCCGATGGGGCAAAACTCCTGCCACGGCGGTTTGTCTCTTCATCCCCAACACCTACGAGATTTACTGGACTTCCTCGGTCGATGAGGTGATGAAGCGTATGCAGCGCGAAAGCCGCCTCTTCTGGACTGAGCAGCGTCAAGCCCAAGCAAAATCTCAGCAACTCACGCCTGACGAAGTCCTGACCATAGCTTCCATTGTCGAACAAGAAACGGCCTACAACCCCGAGAAGCCCCGAGTGGCCGGGATGTACCTCAACCGCCTTCGCAGCCGGATGCCGCTCCAAGCCGACCCCACCATCAAGTTTGCCCTGCAAGACTTCACGTTGAAGCGCATCCTGCAAAAGCACCTCTCGGTGAAAAGCCCCTACAACACCTACCGCAACGCAGGTTTACCTCCCGGTCCCATCTGCATTCCTTCCGTGTCCAGCATCGAGAGCGTGCTCAAGGCTGAGCGACATCCCTATATCTATATGTGTGCCAAGGAGGATTTCTCCGGCAGCCACAATTTTGCTGTCACCTATACCGAACATCAGGCCAACGCTCAAAAATATGCCGATGCCCTTGACAAGGCAGGGATTAAATAGGTGCTCCAACTTAACAGATTTCATCATGATACGCAAACTGCTCTTTCTGTTCGTGTCCTTCGCCGTCTTTTCAGCGACTTTTGCCGAGAAGTTTCCACAGCGGCCCTTGCGGCGCACGAACAATCCGCCGACCGACAGCACAACTCTCATCGGGCGTGTCTATCAAGCCCGCCTGGCAGACCTCGTCCGACAATGCCGCAGAGACAGCACCGCCCTTGAGCACGTTTTGGAAAATCCCTACCTCTTCCCGCTGTTTGGCGCACCTGCCCTCTACAACTTTCCTATTCATCGAGAGTTTGCCCTGACGGCCGAAGACAGCGCCACCGTCTCGTCATGGGTGAGTCAGACGCTGTTGCACACCTACGCCCACGATCCGGAGCTCATTCTGCACAATTTGACGCTCCTGCCCACGGCCTTGCCGCCTCGTAAAGAGCATGCAAAGGAGCAGCCCACAAAACCTTCGACCGCCTTATTGCCGCCCATCGCGCCCCCCGTCCCGTCAACCACCTTCCAAGCCCCGAACGCCAACGACTTAGAGATTACCGTCCACAAGCCCAACTTCTGGACCTTTGTGGGCAACTTCTCGTTTCAGTTCATGCAATACTACGTTTCGGACAACTGGTACAAAGGCGGTGAAAAGCACAATTCCTTCCTGGCTGCCACCAACTTAGAGGCCAATTACGACAACAAGGAAGGGCTGGTCTTCAACAACAAGTTGGAGATGCGCTTGGGCTTCCAGTCGTCCAATTCCGACACGCGCCACCGCTACAAGACCAACACCGACCTGCTCCGCCTCACCAACAAACTGGGGCGACAAGCCACCAAAAACTGGTACTACACGGTGATGCTGCAATCGTGGACGCAGTTTTCCCCGGGCTACAAGTCCAACGACCCCAAGGTCTACTCCGACATCTTCTCCCCCCTTGAAGCGGTGCTGTCGGTGGGTATGGACTACAAGCTCAACCGCCGTGCTTTCAATCTCACCACCACCCTATCACCGCTCGCCGTCAATGCAAAATATGTCGACCGCCTCGCGCTCTCCTCACGCTATGGGCTGGACGCAGGCCACCACACGAAGTTCAATTTCGGTTCGAGCATTACGGTCAATGTCAAGTGGCAACTCATGAAGGATGTGCAATGGGTGTCGCGCCTGTTTGCCTTCACCAACTACTCTCGTGTGCAAGCCGAATGGGAAAATACGTTCAACTTCAAGGTCAATCGCTATCTCTCGGCTAAGTTGTTCCTCTATCCTCGCTTCGATGATGGCGTACGCCGCGTCAAAGACCAAAGTTACTTCCAGTTCAACGAATCCCTCTCTCTTGGTCTCGACTATACTTTCTAAATCCTCCATTCGGAAAAAACAACTACCGCCTCGGTTCTGTGCGAACCGAGGCGGTAGTTGTTTCAGGCCAAGCGGATGAAATGGAGGAGCAATCACTGCCCCTGCGTTTCGAGGTCGAGTTTCTCCACATGTCCCGTGGTGGGCGAAAGGAGCACCCGCGTGTTGAACTTCTTGTTGAAGAGCGCACCGCCCAAGTGCTCAATGCGGCCGAACTGGGCGAGGGACAGCATTTGGTCCACAAAAGTGCGGTCGGCCGTAAAGAGGCGGATGCGTGCCGTGCCGGGATTGCAATAGCGCAAGTCGTCGGTGGGCTTCTTCTTGTCGGCCTTCGGATCGGGAGTTTCTTCGGGCAGAGTGTTTTGGTTTTTCACCTCAATATAGATAGGATTGCCCGCCAAGTCGTCGCGTTCCACCAGACCTAGGTAGCGCGAGAAACGGAAGATTTCGTCGGCCTCTACGTCCTTCGTCGGCACATAGTCGAAGGTAAACACGTGGTCGTCCTCGGTCGTTGTGCCCACAAACATAGCGGTGAGTGCCGCCTCCTGCTGGTCGATCTTTTCGAGCATCAAGCGCAGTTGTTCGCCGTCTTTGGGGTTGAACTCGGCCTGCCCTTTGATGAGCAGATTGCGATTTTCGCGAAGGTCATAAATCTCCTGCGCTGCCAGTTCGGCCTTGGTGCGCAAGTTGCCGGCGCGCAACATCTCCTGCGTTTCGACCGAACGCGAACTCGTGCGCGGTGTGCTCCGGATTACCGAGGGTTGCGTGAGTGCAGACACAGCGGGCGCTTGTGCGTTGACCGCAAGCAGGCAGCCGTCCGGTGCCAGCGACACCAGAGGAGCTGAGGTCTTGGGATTGAGTTTGATGGTGTAGGCTTGCTCCCGATTGGCTGTGCCGAAGGGTTCGAGGTCGATGTCCGTGAGCGTCCAGGTTTCCGTGGGGAGTTGCTCCACATTGCGCGCTTCAAGGAAGCGTTCGGCAAAAGCAGCATAAGGCCCCGGGGCGTAGGTGACGCGATGGGCACGCACCACGATGTGCAGCCCAGTGGTGGGCAGAAAGTAGGTGATGCCTTCCGTCGTCACGCCCGGACGATAGGGCGTCACTTCCGTCTGTGCCCCGCAGGGCAGCGAAGCGGTGAGGGAGGCAGCGAAAAGGAGAAAAGCAGAAAGGGAGTGTAGGAACTTCATAGGTCGATGAGATAAAGAAAGAGGGGACTTCCGGTGTGCAGGCGTCCACATCAGAGAGTATAGGTGTTCGGAGATTTCGGAAGATAGACCTCAGACGGACGCCGGCAAGAGCGAAAGGAACGCATCCGGCAGATAGTCGATGAGGTCGGACGCAATGAGGCTGTGCTGTCCCAACTCCCGCGCAGCGAGGTCGCCGGCGGTAGCGTGCAGAAAGACACCCAGTACGGCTGCATCCCGCCGGGGATAGCCTTGAGCCAGCAGTCCACCGATGAGTCCCGCCAGCACATCGCCGCTGCCGGCAGTCGCCATCCCCGCATTGCCCTGACTGAGGTTGATGTAGGTTTCGCCCGTGGGCGTAAATATTTGGGTATGATGGTTTTTCAGCACGATGTAGAGTTGTATCTCGGTGGCCAAAGTCAAGGAAGAAGCCGCACAATCTTCGGCCAAAGCCCACGGCAAGTCGAGTGCTTGGCAGAGGCGCTTCATTTCGCCAAGGTGAGGAGTGAGGATTGTCCCTTTCGGAAGGAACGAGAGCATTTGATAGTCGGCCGCAAGAAGGTTGAGCGCATCGGCATCAAGCAGCAAAGGCACTGCCGACTCCGACTCTGCCATGAAAGCGTGGAGCTGTCGGCGCAAGGCCCATTGCGTTTCGCCCTCTCGACCAATCCCGGGTCCGATGACCACGCTTTGCCACAATCTCGGCTCCTCGGGTGTGCTCCAGTGAGTGGAGCTGTCGGTGTCAAAGCTAAGGACGGCCTCGGGCAGCGCGGTTTGGAAAATGGTGTTGGCGCGCTCGGGGATGTGTGCCGTCAGTTTCCCTACCCCCCTGCGCAAAGCCGCTCTCGCAGCCAAGAGTGCCGCCCCCATCATGCCGTGGCAGCCGGCCACCAGCAGCATGTGTCCAAACGTCCCCTTGTGCCCCTCGGCAGGGCGTGGGCGCAGGAGCGTTGTCGTCCATTCAGGCGTTATCGGAAGAGGGGAATTGCGTTTCATACGGCAAAAATACGCTTTTCTCGGCAAAACAGAAAGCTTTTGCATGGGTTTGTAGGCCTTCCAAGTTCACCGCATGCCTTTCCGCGCTGTGCTTGCGTCATCGAGTCGCGCTTCAAGCGGAGAACCGATTTTTTCTACACCGCTATTTTTCAATGCTTTACAGCGCCAAAAAATCTCCACCTTGTAGCGACGCGTCGCCAAGGCGTGGCGTTTCACCGCCAAAGCGTGGAGCGTTGCACAGGTCAAAGACAGCAGGAATTGGTCGAAGGTTGAGAGGCACAGAAGACAATTTGGCGGCATTTCTTCCCTTATTTATTATAATGTGCCGCCTGCCGCTTGCAGGTTTGGCGAAAATGGCGTATTTTTGCGCGCAAATAGTTATTCTGGAGAAGCCGTGAGGCTGTGCTCCAAAACAATGTTTTCGACTTTGGGCCCAAACTCCCCTCTTGGGGAAGTGCTATGAAGTTTGGCCGACTTGGAAAACATTGGTCATCTCAAAGAACGTAATTACGCATGTCCAACTTAGTAGCCATCGTAGGCCGACCGAACGTCGGCAAATCCACCCTTTTCAATCGTCTCACCGGGACGCGCAAAGCCATTGTCAGTGACGAAGCCGGCACCACGCGCGACCGCCAATATGGCAAATGCGAGTGGGGAACTCGCGAGTTCTCGCTGGTCGACACCGGCGGCTGGGTGGTGAACTCAGACGACATTTTTGAAGAAGAAATCCGTAAACAGGTGGCCATCGCCACCGAAGAAGCCGACCTCGTGCTCTTCGTGGTCGATGTGCTCAACGGTGTGACCGACCTCGACACAGAAGTGGCGCAGATTTTGCGCCGTGCCAAAACGCCCGTGATTCTTTGCGCCAACAAAACGGACAACAACGAAGACCGCTATGGCGCAGCCGAATTTTATGCCCTCGGTCTGGGCGAACCTTATTGTATCTCGGCCGCCTCAGGGAGCGGAACGGGCGACCTGCTCGACCTCATTCTGGAAACGCTCCCCTCACAATCTGCCGACGAGGGCGAGGCCGACATCCCGCGTTTCTCGGTGGTGGGACGTCCCAACGCCGGCAAGAGTTCGCTCATCAATGCCTTCATCGGCGAAGACCGCCACATCGTCACCGACATTGCGGGCACCACACGCGACTCCATCCTCACGCGCTACGACAAGTTCGGCTTCGACTTCTACCTCGTGGACACGGCGGGTATCCGCAAGAAGAACAAGGTGACGGAAGACCTTGAGTTCTACAGCGTGATGCGTTCCATCCGAGCCATCGAAAACTCCGACGTGTGCATCCTGCTCATTGACGCCACCCGCGGCATCGAAAGTCAGGATATGAACATCTTCCAGCTTGTCCAGCGCAACAACAAGAGCCTGGTGGTGGTGGTCAACAAGTGGGACACGGTGGAGGAGAAGAGCCAAAAGGTCATCTCCCATTTCGAAAACACCATCCGTGAGCGTATGGCCCCTTTTACCGACTTCCCCATCATCTTTGGTTCGGCCCTTACGAAGCAACGCATCTTCAAAGTGCTCGAAACGGCCAAAGACGTTTATCTCAATCGCAAGCGTCACGTCGGCACCACGCGCCTCAACGAGGAGATGCTGCCGCTCATCGAAGCCTATCCTCCTCCCTCTATCAAGGGCAAATACATCAAAATCAAGTATTGCGCCCAAATCCGTGACACGCAGATCCCGACTTTTGTCTTCTACGCCAACCTGCCCCAATACGTCAAAGAGCCTTACAAGCGCTTCCTCGAAAACAAGATTCGCGAGCGCTGGGACTTCTCAGGCTCGCCCATCAACATCTTCATTCGTCAAAAGTAAAAACGCATGTTCTCTCGCTTTGTCTTCCTGCTTTGCACTTGCATGATGATAGCCTGCGGCGGTCGGCAACCTTCGGCCTCTGCGCCCGAAGGACCAAAGGCAGAGGAGGTGGAGCGCATCTACAACTTGTTCTTGCAAGGGCAGTATGAGGCTTACGTGGCCGAAATGGCTTCGTGCGACAGTATGCCCGACTTCTACCGCCGCCAGATGGTGGACCTTTGCAAGCAGCACGCCTATCAGCAGAAAGAGCGCAACGGCGGTGCCGTGCAAGCCACCGTGGTCCGGATTGATCTCGCGGGCAATGGTCTTCAAGCCAACGTGTTTCTCCGCGTTTTGTACGAAGACCACAGCCACGAAGAAATTCTGATTTCGATGGTCAAGCAGAACGACCGCTGGCGCCTACAATAATCCTCAGCCCATCACTCCTATCCCCCCTCAACACTATGCAATTAGATTTCCTGACCGCCGTCTCGCCCATCGATGGCCGCTACCGCAGCAAAACCGAAGCTCTCGCCACCTACTTCTCTGAATATGCACTGATGAAGTATCGTGTCCGCGTGGAGATTGAGTATTTCATTGCCCTTTGCGAACTTCCCCTTCCCCAACTCCAAGGCTTCGATGCGACCTTGTTTCCACGGCTGCGCAGCCTCTACACCGAATTTTCGGAAGCCGACGCACAGCGCGTCAAGGACATCGAGAGTGTCACCAACCACGATGTCAAAGCCATTGAATACTTCATCAAGGAGCAGTTTGATACTATCGGCGGACTGGATGTCTACAAGGAGTTCGTGCATTTCGGGCTGACCTCGCAGGACATCAACAACACCTCCTTCCCCCTCATGCTCAAGGACAGCCTGACGGAAGTCTACATCCCGCAACTGCAAGCGGTGATCGATGCCCTCAACGCCCGTGCCGAAGAGTGGAAGGAGATCCCCATGCTGGCCAAGACCCACGGCCAGCCCGCCTCCCCCACCCGCTTGGGCAAGGAAGTGCGCGTGTTCAGCTACCGCCTCGAAGAGCAGCTGGCCCTGCTCAAAGCGGTGCCGCAAAGCGCCAAGTTCGGCGGTGCCACGGGCAACTACAATGCCCACCGCGTGGCCTACCCCGCCATCGACTGGAGGACGTTTGGCAACGACTTCGTGAGCCGAAAACTCGGTTTGCAGCGCGAAGCCTACACGACGCAAATCTCCAACTACGATAACATGGCGGCTGTGTTCGACGCCATGAAGCGCATCCACACCATCCTCATCGACCTGGACCGCGACTTCTGGCAATACGTCTCGATGGAGTACTTCAAGCAGAAGATTAAGGCCGGCGAAGTGGGTTCCAGCGCGATGCCCCACAAGGTCAACCCCATCGACTTTGAAAACTCCGAGGGCAACCTCGGCATGGCAAACGCCATCCTCGAACATCTGAGCCGCAAGCTCCCCATTAGTCGCTTGCAACGCGACCTGACGGACTCCACCGTCATCCGCAACATCGGCG
>RBWB01584050.1_pt1 | contig 10732 bp, 6 predicted proteins | sample 2014201 | NCBI WGS metagenome assembly RBWB01 (sample SAMN10133834, study PRJNA383868) | Human oral metagenome, whole genome shotgun sequencing project. | isolation source: supragingival plaque isolated from 88 juvenile twins | host: Homo sapiens | place: Australia
CTCTTGATATATATGGTTATACTCCTATATTAGTCTTATTGTTGTTATCTAAGAAAAATTATTTTATTGGAATATTGGGATTAATTTCTATATATATGGGAAGAGATATATATAATGGAAAAGAAATCTTATCAGCTTCATTTGTATTAGTAATTTTTTTATTCAGAACAGTAAAATTAGCTTTTTCCAAGGTTTATTGGAAAAGAAAGAGGGCTTTTTTAATATTGCAATTTGTAGTAATAGGAATTATTGCAATTGGTAAAACAGTTATGGATAAGGTAGGAGATAGTAAATTACTAAAACTAAAATTTGAACAATTTTGGGGTTTACTTTCAATATATAAAAATTTTGATACTTTACCAAATTCTCCTAAAATAAGAGTTATTCAACTAATAAATATATTTTTAGAGTATATAAGAAAGCCATATATGTTAATATTTGGATTAGGGAATGGAAGTTATTATGATGATCCTTATAAATTATTTTATACAGTTAAAATGTCAGTGGGAGCATATTCTGAAAAAGAGTTATTTACTAGAAGGTTCTTTTATACACATGATACTTTTTCAACAGTTTTAAAACAACATGGAATTTTTGGAATATACTTTTTAATAAAATGGTTACTTTATTTTTGGAAAAATATTAAATATGAAAGATTAGCAATAGTACCTTTTTTATGGTTAGGTTTAGTATATGGTTTTAATAATTATCAAGTTATACTTTTTGCAATGATAAATGCATTCATTGTATTTTTAGAATACAAAAAAAGAGTAAAGGAATAAAATAAAAATGAAGAAAGTATTATTAATAGACCAACTAAGTCCAGAAGGACACATAAATTATGATAAGTTTTGGATAAATTCATTAGATAATTTAAAGATAGAATATACGTTTGTAGGGAAGGAATCTTTTTTAGATAAGTTAGAAATACCTAATAATGTTCAAAAGTTAAAGATACCAAATAGCTATTATAGAAATATAGGACATAAAAATATTATTATAAGGGAGTTAGCTTTATATAAGCTTTTAAAATTTATTAAAAATTCTTTAAGTTTAGAATCTTATGATAAGATAATCTTTTTAAGTTTTGAGAATTTTTCTTTCTTTTTTTCTTTTAGTTTTCATAAAAATAATGTATATAATATTTTACACAATAATTTAAGACGAATAAATAATACTAAAGTTTTAAAGATTTTAAAGTATTTATCAAGAAAGATAAATTTAGTATCTTTAGATTCTTATATACAAGATGGATTAAAAAATATAGGAATAAGCACTAAATTAGTAACACATCCTTTAGTTAAGTTTTCAGAAAATATTATATCAAGAGAAAATGAAAAAATTTTATTATTTTCTCCTAGTATAAGTAGCACAGATCAAACTTTTATAAATGATGTTATAAATAATAAAGAAATTTTAAAGATACTTGAAGAAAAAAATATTGAAATAATATTCCGTTCAAAAAATATAAATTATAGTTCTGAGACTATAAAAGTCATATCAGAATACTTGAGTGAAAATGAATATCAGAAATTGTTAAAAGAAGCAGATTATCTTTTACTACCTTATGAAAAAAATTTTAATTATAGAATAAGTGGTGTTTTATTAGAAGGAATATCCTTAAATAAAAAAATGATAATTCCTAAATACAATGATTTAAAATACTTTTTAAGTTTTAATAAAGAAGGTATACTTGGCTTTTTTGATTTAGTTGAATTTAAAAATTTATTAGAAAAACTAGATAAAAGTAGTGACATGGTTGACTATGAAGATATTAAAAAGATATATTCAAATGATAATATGGAGAAAGATATTTTAAATATTTTAAATGAATAATATGGAGAGATTAAAATATGCAAAAAAAAATATTAATTATTAAGATAGGTGCATTAGGAGATGTAGTAAGGACAACATATTTATTACCTGGTTTAGTAAAAAAATATGGTAATAATACTAAGATATTTTGGGTTTCATCTAAAATGGCATTTAGCTTATTGAAATATAATACTTTTATAGATACTATTATAGATATAGAAAGTACAAAAGAAATAAAAAAACTTGAAGAAATAGAGTTTGATCTAGTGTTATCTTTGGAAGATGAATTTGAAGTTTTATCAAAGATTAAAAATATAAAATACAAAAAGATTTCAGGAGCGTTACTAACTTTAGAAGGTATATCATATACAGAAGATTTAAAAAAGTGGTATGATATGAGCCTTATTTCAAAATTTGGAAAAGAAAAGGCAGATATATTAAAAAAAGAGAATAAAGAAAGTCATGCACAAATTTTTTCAGAAGGATTAGAAATAGATAGAATAGAACCTTATTATTTTAATTCAAAAGACATGGAAAGTAAGGTAGAGTCATATTTGTCTTTATTTAAAAAGAATTTCTACTTATTAGGTTTAAATTTAAGTGCTGGTAAAAGATGGACATCAAAATCTCTTTTATTATCTGAGGCAAAAAAATTAATAGAAATGGTTTTAAAATATAGAAAGAGAAGAGTATTTATATTTTTATTAGGTGGAAAAGATGATCTTGAGTATAATAAGAATATTTTTAATGATTTTAAAGATAAGGTAAATATTATTTTTCTAGAACCTGTTAGTTTAGAAGAGTTTGCTGCAATTATTAAAAATTTAGATATGTTAATTGTGAGTGATACATTGGCTTTACATATAGCAATATCTCAAAAAATAAAAACAATAAGTTATTATGCTCCTACTTCAGCAGTTGAAATAGAAACATTTGGAATGGGAGAAAAAGTAATTTCAACTTCAAATGACTATTGTAGTTATAAACCTAATGCAGATAATAGCACAATCACTGCTGAAAGAATATATAAATTATTAGAAAAAGATTTACAAAGAGATTAAAAATATACTTGGAATTAAAATATATTTATAAGGAGAAATATAAATGGGCAAGGCAACAATATTAAAAAATATAATATATAAATTTACATTAGAAACTCTAAGAATTTTAATTCCAATTATAACAATTCCATATATTTATAGATTATTTAATCCAGAAATTATGGGGAATATTGAGTTCTCACAATCAATATCTGGCTATGCACTTATCTTTTCAGGATTTGGAGTATATACATATGGTTTGCGTGAAATAAGTCGTGTTAGAGATGATAAAGAAAAAAAGGATAAACTATTTACAGAATTATTTATAATTTCAACTATAAGTAGTGTAATAGTAACAGTATTATACTTTATTTATGTATTTTTAAAGTTTAATAATGCTGGAATACTAACTAATATGCTATTGATAAATTCTATTCAGATAATTAGTACAATTTTTTATATAGAATGGATAAATGAAGCTTTTGAGAATTATAAGTTTATTTCCCAAAAAACAATTATAGTAAAGCTAGTAAATATTATATCTATATTTATTTTTGTAAAAGTTTCTACAGATTTTTATATGTATTTATTTTTAATAAATATATTTGTTTTTATAAATAATTTTATTAGTTTTATATATATAAAAAAATATATAAGATTTTCTTTTAAAAATCTTAATATAACTAAACACATATTTTCATTATTTGTAATATTACTTATTTTTAACATAAATATGTTATATACTCAATTTGATAGGCTAGCACTAGGCTTTTATTTAAAAGACATGAAAGAAGTTGCATATTATGCAGTTTCTTATAAGATAATGACATTAATTTTTTCACTTGTTATGGCAATTATCAGTGTTAGTATGCCAAGATTATCATTTTATTTAGGAGAAAATGATAATCAATCATATAATAATCTGCTAGAAAAGTTATTTAGATTTTCATATTTATTATTGTTTCCTTTATCAGTTGGGATAATAATTTTAAGAAAAGAAATAATTTTATTTTTTGGAGGAAATGCATATTTGCCTGCTGAAATATTAATTGCAATATTTGGAGTAAGGTTAATTATAAATGCAACTGAGGGATTATTGTCAAATCAAGTGATGTTTTTACATCAAAAAGAAAAAAAAATGACAGTTATCTATGCTATAGGAGCTTGTCTTAATTTTATTTTTAAGTATTTTTTAATTAGATTTCAAATATTTTCGGCGGTTTCAGCAATACTAACAACAATGATTGCAGAAATGCTAGTAATTTTTCTAGATTATTTTTATATAAAAAAATATTTAGGTCTAAGATTAAAAATAATAAATTTTAATAATTTGAAATATTTATTATTCTCATTAACATTTGTAGCAACTACTTTTTTATTTAAAGATTTAAAAGTATATTATATATTGTATGCAATTTGTGTAGTTATCACTTCTGCTTTTATATATTTACTTCTTTTATTTATCACAAAGGATAGTTGTTTATTAGAGATGTTACATAGATTAAAATTAGATAAGATAATAAAAATAAATAAAAATAAATAAAAAGGAGCTATTGTGTAAATATTTTATTAATATTAAATATTGCACATTAGCTCTTTTTACTAAAAAATTACTTTTTATTTAATAAGATATTTAATTTTTCTTCCAAATTTTTAACTCTTTCTTTTAATTCTTGATTTTCAATGCCTTGAGCACTAATTTTATTGTCTTGTTGATTAATTTTAGATTTTAATTCTTGATTTTCAACAGTTAATCTCTTAATTTCATTATGAACTATATATTGAGAAGTTTCATCATAAGTAACACCGCTGCCTTTACCAAGTTTTAAGGAGAATCCTATGTTAGCCATAGTTTTTACTTTATTTTGAGTTCCTATTGCTACTCCAGTACTTAACATAAATCTATCATTGAAATAGTAACTCATACCAACTGCTACAGCTTGTTTATTTCTATAACCACCAACAGCTGCCATAATTTGACTAGGAGCTTTAGGATCATATTGCATAGGATGTAAACCAGCAAGTGCTGCACTTAGAGAACCTACATATTTTACTTCACTTTTAACATCAGAAACTTCATTTCTTAAATTTTCAATAGACGAAGTATTTGAGTTTTTAATAGCATTATATAGTTGTTTACCAGTTACCGCGTCAGTAGATGTAGCAGAAATTTCTCCATCTGCCACATTAGTTATTTTTCTTTTTTGAGTTGCAGAACCAACTGATACTTCATTTGATGATGAGATAGTTGAGTTATTGCCTAGTGCTACTGAGTTATTTATTCCACTAGCTATAGTAACATTATTACCTAATACAAAATTATTATTACCATTTATAGTATTATTGTTACCAAAAGCATAAGAGTTATTACCTCTAATAATATTTGGGTCTCCAAAAGCACCTGAATTATTACCACTTACTATATTTTTATATCCAACAGCAGTTGAATAGTTGCCACTTACTATATTAGATACACCTAAACCAGTACTTCCTAAACCAGTAATGCTATTATTATTTCTTGTTGAAATTTGACTCTCTGCACTAAGGGTTTGGTATTCCATATGATAATTTTCAGAATATGTTCTAGAAGCGGAACTAACTATACCTAATTTTTTTCTCCAAGCATTGATATCAATATCAGAAGATGTAGCTTTTGCAATACTATATAACTGAGAACCATTTATAGCATCAGAGGAAGAAGCACTTACTACTCCTTTTCCAACATAGGATATTTTTCTTTGTAATCTAGGAGAACCAATAGAAAGAGTATTAGTTCCGGCACTAATAGAAGAAGAACCTAAAACGATAGAATTGTTAGTTCCACTAGGAATGGTAATATTATTACCTAATATAAAATTATTATTAGCATTTTTTAAAATTCTATTTTGATTACCAATTATATATGAATCATTACCATCATTTGAATAAAGATGATTAGAACCAGACATTTTTCCAACACCAAAAGTACCTGAAGCAGAACCATTAACTTTGTATTGGTTAGAAACAGCAAGACTGTCCTTACCATTTATAGCATTTTTATACCCAATAACAGTAGCAGTTTCAGCATTGGATATATTATCAAAACCAAAAATAGAAGTTTTAACTCCATTAGCTCTATTATTAGAACCAAAAGAAACAGCACCAGATTTAGTAGAAGTATTAGAAACACCGAAAGCAACACTATTAAATCCATCAGTAGTGTTATTAAAACCCATAGCAGCACTAAATTCTCCATTAGCTTTATTTTGACTACCAACAGCAACAGTTTTTACATTAGTAGCTTTATTTCCTGTACCAAGAGCAAAACTTCCAGTTTTACTTGCTACATTTTTAAAACCAAAAGTTGAACTATTATCTCCTGAAGAAATATTTTGGTTACCAAAAGCAAGACTTCCATCACTATTTGCCTCATTTTTAAAACCATAAGCTAAACTATCTTTTTTTGTAGCAGAATTTCCAAAACCAATAGCAGCACTGTTTTCACCACTAGCTAGATTATAGTGTTCAATTTCTTCAACACCACTTTTTTCAAAATATCCACTACCAACAGCAACACTATTTTTACCACTAGCTTTATTTAAAAAACCAATAGCTGAAGCATTTTCTTCTTCAGTAATATTTCCAACACCAATAGCAGAATTAAGTATACTATTAGCTTTGTTTTCATTCCCAAATGCTACACTACCATCACCTATAGCTTCATTTTTAAATCCCATAGCAGAGCTAAAATTACCTCCTGTTTTATTCCTATAACCAACAGCTGAGTTATTATCTCCAGTAGCGTTATTGAGAACTCCTATAGCGCTGCTATGTTTACCATTAGCTTGATTGTAAAATGCTTTTCCTAATATATCATTGTAATAACCATTCCCAATAGCAGCACTAAATTCTCCAGTAGCTTTATTAAAAGCACCAATGGCAACACTATGACTTCCAGTAGCTTCATTTTTTATTCCAGCAATTGTACTATTAACTCCATCTCCTTTATCAAAAGTTGGATTTTCAGAAAATGAATTAGCACTAATATTTACCAAAAAACTAAAAAGAGCTATTTTAAAAATAAGTGATTTTTTCATAATAAAATAATACCCTCCTAATAAAATATGAATACTTACATATTATAATCCAGTTTATAAAAAAATCAATAGTATAAAAAAAGAATACTACAAATATTTTAGTATTCTTTATTTACAAAAAATTTGTTAAAAGAACTTTAAAACTTTAAAAATTGATTTAAAGAGTTCTTTAACTTCAGTTATTTTTAATAAAAATACTATAAAAATATAAGATATAAAAGTAATCCCTATATGAATAAATAAGTTTAAATTTTTAAATTCATAAAAATATTTTTTTGAAAATGATATAGCAAGTAACATAAAACATGAAGCTAAAATAACTTTAAATAAAATGATAAAATTAGTTTTATCTAGAGTTATATCATAATTTTTTAAATTGTATACTAGTAAAATACTAATAAAAATTGTTGAAATTGATGTAGCTAATGCTATACCAGAAACACCTAGATAATTAGAAAGAATAAGATTTAAAATAATATTGAAAATGATACCAATACTAGAATTTATAACAGGAGTTTTAGTATTTTTAAAGGAGTAAAATACTTTTGTTGCTAGGTCTCTTAAACATAAGGCAACAAAACATAAAGAGTAAAATGACAAACATTTTGCTGTAGCTAGTATGGAATCATTATCTAAATTTCCTCGTCCAAATATGAAAAAAGAGATTTCTTTATTTAAAGCTATAATACCAAACATAATAGGGAAAGAAAAAATAAAAATCATATTTATTATATATTTTATTTGTTTTTTTAGTAGACTAATATTATTTTCAGAAACTAAACTAGAAAATTTTGGAAATAAAATATTTAAGATAGTTAGGACAGATAATGATAATATGGCTCCATTTAGTTTTCCTGAATAATTTAAGATAGTTATAGCACCAATTCCTAAACCAGAAGCTATAGTTCTATCAATAAGTGTATTAATTTGTTCTAAAGATGTACCTAATATAATAGGAATACTGAAAATTAATAATTGATGTAAATTTTTATCATGTATATTAATTTTAAAACTATGCCTATACCCAGTTTTAAATATAAATGGAGCTAGGAAAAAGATTTGAAAAAATAATATAAAACATGTGAAAAAAGCTAGTTGGTTAAAATTATTATTTTTATATGAAATATAAGTTGCTAGAACATATAAAAAATTAGTAGGAATCCCAATAAAAGCAACAGCAAAAAACTTGTTGTTTAGTTGTAAATATCCTGTAAAAATACAAACTAACATAACAGGAAAAATGCCAAAAAGTGCTATTTTTATAAAGTAGCTAGCTAAATTTAAAGTTTCATTATCAAAACCATATGAAAATAATTTTGCAAAAGTAAAAGAAAAAATAAAACCTATAAGAACAATAAAAGTACAAATAAGCAATATAATATTGATAAAATTATTTGTAAATTTTTTGGCAATATCATTGTTTGAATTTTCTTTAATTTGATTATATATTGGAATATAAGCACTTAAAATACCAGAACCTATAAATCTAAAAATAATAGTAGGAATAGAAAAAGCTACAAGATAAGCATCTGTAAAAGATGAAGCTCCAAAAAAATATGCCAATGATAATTCTCTAAAAAAAGCAAAGAGTTTTGAGAATAAATTAAAAATTACAACAACTATGATTATTTTTTCCATAAAGTCTCCAATATTAGATAATTATAAGATATTAAACTCTTATAGATTATACTATAAAATAGGATATAATGTAATTGTTTTTTTATAAAACAAGAAAATAGATATTATGTGTTAAAAAATTTAGATTTGGTTGTAATTATAGTCTAAAAGTTGTACAATAAAGTATTGTATTAAAATTACGAAGGGAGAATAAAAAATTAACAATGATTAAAAATATAAAAATTTCAAAAAAAAAATTAATAGATTTTGTACTCTTGTTATTAATTAGTTTAACTATAGTTTCTCTTTTTAGTATGAATTATTTAAATGGAGATAATTGCAATTATGCAGTTGAAGAAATTCATCAATTTGATAATAGAATATTTAAAGGAAATATGAGTACATTAGGAATTGAGTATTCTCCACGATACTATGCTAATTCTTTGATGGCTTTTCTTATCAGAGTTTTTAAGAGTAATTGGTTTGAGACTAGTTTTTCAATGATAAAAATAAATTATATATTATATGCATTAGTTGCAACTTTTTCAAGTATAAAGTTTTTAAAAAAGAATAGATTAATAGGTTGTTTTTTAATATCATTATCCTTAATGACATCTCCACTTATTAGTATATCTTTTGGATTAAACTTTGCACCTGATGTTTTTTTAGGAACAGCAGCACCTTTGACATTTTTGGCATTAATCTGTGTTCTAGGTAAAGAAAAATATTGGTTAATGGCATGGATACTTGCAATAGTTTCAACATTTCTGCATATTCATGAAGGATTTTGGTGTGCTTTTCTTTTAGGTGTTATTTGGCTTGCTATTTGTTTTTCAGATAAAAAAGTAAATTTTAAAGTTTTAATTTATATTTTTGTATATTTGCTATTTTTAATATTAATAGTGACACCTTCTCTTGTAAATTCTTATCCTGTAGATAATAACTATTTTACAGAAATATATGTATACATAAGAATACCTCATCATTTATTATTATCATTTATAGGAAAATGGACAATTATTAAAGCAACTTTGTTATTATTATTTATAGGTATTGTACTATTTATAGATTTATTTAAATATAGAGAAAATAAAAATGAGAGAAGAACAATCTTTATTCTTGTACTTCTTTCAGTCACATATATTTTCTTATACTTCTTACATTATTTTAGTACAGAAGTATATAAAATCCCATTTATTATAACAATGTACATTCCTAAAAGTTTTAGATTTTTTACATTTTTAGGGCTTATTAATTATGTAATTTTAGGTTTAAGAAGAATAAAAAAAGGTAAATTTTTAAATGGAAGTATAATTTTAATAATTCCTTTAATTCCTAATCTTTCAGAAAATAAATTTAATTATTATATTGTTTTAACATTATTTGTACTATTTTTTATATTAGAAAAATATAATTTAAAATTATTTGCTGTAAAAAAAATCTATAGAAAAGAGGTAATAAAATTAAAAAATATTATTAATATTCTGTTGTATATTATTATTTTTTTATTAATTTTAAAAAATTACCCTTTAATGTTAAAAAGATTTTTATTATTATATTTTGGTATTCTAGCTTATGAATTTTTATATACTTATATTAATAATCCTAAAGTAAAAAATGTAATTTTAGCTATTCTTTTAATTTTATTTTCAGGGAATTTCTATAAATCAATGAAAGGGAAAATTTTTTATAGGACTAAAAATGCTTATCATTATATTTCAGGGCTTGAATATGCACAAAAAGCTACTGATTTAGAATTATATCAACTTGCAATAGAATTTAAAAATATTACAAATTTAAATGAGGGTTTTTTATCAGATCCTTATGCTCCTTATTCTAATTATTTTCAATTATTTTCAGAAAGAAATTGCTATATTTTATATAAAAATGTACCTTCACATAAGCATTTAGTGATAGAATGGTATGAAAAATTTTTAAAAGCTAAAAAAATGTTAAAAGCTAATGAAGAAGAATTAAAAGAATTACTTAAAGATATAAATATAAAATATATTTTATTAAGCGAAGATAAATTTGATATAATTAAAGATTCTCCTTATTTTGATGAAATAATAAAAAATAATAAATATGGAATATTTAAATTAAAGGAAGATATAGAATGAGAGAAAAAGACTATTCAATAAGTTTATTAAGAATGTTAGCAGTTATTAGTATAATTTTTTGTCA
>RBWB01584053.1_pt1 | contig 10729 bp, 29 predicted proteins | sample 2014201 | NCBI WGS metagenome assembly RBWB01 (sample SAMN10133834, study PRJNA383868) | Human oral metagenome, whole genome shotgun sequencing project. | isolation source: supragingival plaque isolated from 88 juvenile twins | host: Homo sapiens | place: Australia
TTTGGGTCTGGTGATATGGTGGGAATCCCCGCCGGGTATGATTGTCCTCCTGCTTTGGTCATATCTGGCGGGGATTTTTTATGTTTGGGTTTGACTTCTTGTCGGGGGGTTTGTTATACTGTTTGTGAGGGTGATCAGATATCACTCTTGTGCATGTTACGATTTAATCCTTTTCCTAGTGTTGTTTTGATGTTCCTCACTATTGTTCGGCGTGACTTTGCAACGGTATAGCGTCGGATGGTGGTGGGGAATATTTTTTTTGTCGAGCCGGGTTGACTTTGTTTGTGGGTTGGTGTTATACTATGGGTGCAAGCGAAGAACACTTCCTGCTGGGTTCTTTTAGGGTTTTTCTCCCGGTAGTCATGACTCCTTGTGGCGTAAGGCTGTGTGAAGTTTGCGGGTCATTGCGTTGGCTCTATGTAGATTGGCCCCCTGATTGTCTGAGTATGGTCAGGGGGTTTAAATATTTTTTAAAGGGGAAACCTAAAAAGGGTAATTTTTCCTATTTTGGAAGTTGGTTTTTTGGGTCTGAAAATCGGGTTTTTGTGAGGGGGTGACTTTTTAGGTGGTGTGTTTTCGGGGTGGTTTGTATACCTGTTTATATAAGGTTTTGTTTTGGTTGTACACTGATGTTTTTATTTGGGTGTTTTGGGTGGTTCCCGGCGCGTTTTATTTTGTGTTTGTGAACATTTTTTTTGTAGTGGTTTTGTCTGATTATTTTCTGTTTCCCCCGAGTTATTTTAAACGATTTATTTTGGTGTTATTTTGTTATGTGGTATATGGTGTTTTGTGTTTGTGTTGTGTGTGTTTTGTGTATTCTCTAAGTCGTACGTGGTTAGACCCTGCGCAGCGCTGCATGTATGATACCTGCTACATGAGTGTATTGAGTCACAAAATCATGCAAAAATGTGAAAAATTGCATAACAAAACACTCCAAAATACCACTAGTGTACACGTCAACTAAACAATTGCTGGAACAAACTTAGGTTTAGCAAACTGCTTCATAGCCCAAACATCACTACTAATTGACATAGTAGAATCTTCAACATATTCCGGTAGCTCAACTTCATTAAACCTACCATCACAAGAAACATAGTGAACAAAAAGTTTCGGCGTAAAACTATCACTCACATGGTCATACTCCCCTTTAGGGTACAATACCATTTTGAATTGCTTAGTTAAATGTTGTGCCGTTATATTGTTGTCATACTCCGTTATTTCACACCCGGAAGTATTAGCTTCAAAAACTTTTTGTAGATTAGCCATTATGTTTCCTTTTGTTATGTGAAGCTTATAAGTCTCTCTTTCTCTTTGTTATTAATGGCAAGTGTAAAGTTACCAGTTCGGCACCTGGTTGTCAATTCCTGGTTTTATTGTAACGTGATGTTATTGGTGTGGGTTAGCGTTCGGTGTTATTTTGTCACTGTTTTGTTTGTGACGTTTTAGTGTGACGGTTTAGTGCTGGTGTGGTTATACGGTGGTTTATTGTCATTGTGACGGTTTGGTTAGATGGGTGGGAGATTGGTTCTGTACGCGCCGGGTTGCATTGCCTTGACTTGGTTTATGTATGTTGACCTGCATGTTTAATGATTTTACCCCCACGCGGGTGTAGCATGGATTTTTAATGTTGACAACCATTGAGCCATGACGTATATTTAAATTATCAGCAAGGGAGAGAGAAACCCACAAGGGAATCACTCAAAACAAACTGATAAGCGTTGTATAACAACTACATAGTGAAGCAAGTCGGTATCGTCCGATAGCAAGAGCGGAACAAAGATTCTGCCAAGACAGCTAGAAAAACATCGATACAAAAAGACTTAGGAACATGTACTAGGTCAAATCTAGTACGGATTCACAAAAGGGGTGTGGACCAAAGGGGAGTGAGGATAATATCTTGCGGGGATATGGGGTGAAACAAAATCGGGACAAAGGGGTAAAGGGGAAGAAGTCTTACAGTGAATCCGGTTCAGGTGCAAATCCTGATTGACCACTAAGCTACAAAAGTAGCACACCAAAAACAACCACCACTCTAGCAAGGGAGAAACCAAAATGACCACCATCTACACAACAAAACGCGACTACATCAACCAGCAAGTGCTACCAGCTCTACCGCCAGAAATGCACTATCTCGCGGGTGAAGTTGCGGACCACATGCTAATCTGGCGTGAAGAAATTGACGAAGACGGCAATGTTCGGGTTGACAAATCAGGGTTCACTGTTGATACAGATGCTGACTTTTGGGCTTCAGTAGAAATCGCCGAAGATAGTTTCAATTCCGAAGAAGCCATGTTTTAAGTAATGATCACTTACCCTGAAACAATTTGGGGTAGGGAATGGTTGCTTAAACCAAATCACCTAAGACCACCTACCATAAGGGAGAAAGAAAATGTTCAACTACGATGTAGTAAGTGCGCTGAATAATCTTTTCTTTGTGAAAGAAGCATACAGCTTGGGGCACGATATCGTGTGTGCAGACGCTGACGTTATGGATATCGTTGTTACCAACAAGAACGATCTTGAAATGGCTTTGACTGTATCGCAGGGCAACAAGACTCTTTTCACTAAGTACTACGATTTGAATAACATTGATGTTATGATCGAAGATTTGGAAAAGCACCACATGGTTTTGGTTTAATCCGCTAATCTTCCCGACAAAAAATGTTTTGCCGGGTTGATAGTGTACTAAACACTAATCACCATGACCAATTGTTTTGTAAGGGATAACTATTATGAATGCAAATGTTTTTGAGAAAAAGGTAGTCGATACGATCATGGCGGCACCTGTTCGGGAGGGAAACAAACCGCTACTGATTGATATGCTTTTGTTCGCTGGTACTAAACAAGAAATGGTTCGGCAACTTGAGAAGTTTCTGAACCATGATGGGTACCCGGCTTTGTTGGAGCAGATTAAGGCTCTACCGGATTATGCTTCTTACGACGAAAGCAAGAAACCTTATGTTTTCTTTGATAGGAAAATGATTTAGGGGGCTAACATTGTCCGGGTGAATAGCCACCCGGGTTTTGTAGTGCTTTAAATTGTGACGCACACCATACGCACAGATTTTGGTTTATGCCAACACGTGTGTTACACTATAGATGTAAGGAAAAAGGGAACAAGCCCAAACACCTAAGACCAAAGGGAGAACACCATGAACATCAGCGCAAACAACGCAAACAAAATCGAAGAGAAATTCTTTGAAACGTTCTGTGAGGGCATGGACAACAGCGAACCAACACAAAGCCCTGAGAATATGTTCGATGATTTTGTTTACTTTGCTGAAGAGTACTTCCCCTTTGAAAACAAGTGGGAGCACGACGAACAAACCGAACTGCTAATGTTCATGGCGAACATTCTTCTAAAGTCCCGAGACCATATGGAGCAGTTCTTGGACCAGCTCACCATTGATTGTAATGTTGATGCACTGATTGACTTCTGTGAGTCTTTCATAATAGACTAATCACCCGGAAACCAATTCACTTCACTACCCAAAAAGGAGATGCCCAAAATGTTCAACTGCACTGAACTAGAGAAGATTTTTCACAAGAACGTACCGTTCATTGATGATGGTCTGTACTACGGTACACGCCGAACCATGCTGAAGCACGCTAAAACTGTTTGGGCAACCCGGCTTGACGTGATGAATGTTCGGTACAATGAAGAATTCGCCGAATATGAGGCAGATAAGGTTTTTGTTTCGCGGCTTGAATCATTTGAGTTCCCTGAAACAACTGATGGTGATGAACGTATTTTCATCAAGGTTCTTAAGGACCGATGGGAGAAGTTTGTTGAGGAAGTCAAGAAAGAGATTGGCTGGGTGTAATGAACTACTTGGATAGGCTAAATAATCCGTATGCTTTTGAGGGGCTGGAGGATAAGGCCCCAAAGGCTGATGAAGTTTTCTTCATGAGTCAGTTTGGATTTGGTTTCTAGTTCGGTGTTGAGGTTCCCCGCCATGTGGAGGGGTGGGGTTCCTAGTACTTGACTGGTACTTAATAGGAAAGAATCTATTTTGTTGGGAGGACAACATGTCTGATTTTGATTATGCTTATGCCGCTGCTTATGGTGACCAGGATATGCATTTTGACCAGTGGTCGTATTGGGAGTCTTCAGAGTGGTAGTTTTGTCAGTGTGATGTAATTGATTGGTGCGGTTGCTTGGGTTGGTTCCGGGTGGCCACACTATTTTTGTGCCTCATGTCACACAGAAAAATTTGCAGAAAATTTTGGTTTTACCACCATTGTGTGTTATACTAATATTGTAAGCAATAAAGAGAGAAGAAGCTTACAGACACCAGACATACCACAAGGGAGAAAGAAAATGGCGAGTAAAGTTTTCACTCAAGAACAAATCTGTAAAGACGTAAACATTCCGGAAATTACCCTGAAAAATAGTGGAATGAAAATCACATCAACTCACACATTTGTTTTTGACGGCAAATTTATCCAACGTCTGGCACATGATGGTGAGCGGAATGATACACAAAGTTTGCGAGTAGAATCGGGCGAAGTTGTAAGGTTTGATACAGACATGGTTGATGGTTTTGAGTGGGGTGGGATTGCAGGGGTCTAGCCCACTAAGGTTCTTCATCAAAATATTTTGGTGGGGTTCCTAGTGTGTTGGAACACTATTGATAAGAAAAGGAAGAGAGAGGAATGAGCGCGATTGATGTTTTTGACAAAGTAAAAGAAGTTCCCGAAGTAATCTCTACAAACACCATCAGTGATAACAAGCTGTATGGTGCAACCAAGTCAATTGATTTTACTCTGGTGAGTCAAGAAAACGGTCTCATTGCTTGTGTGGCATACAGTGGAACAGGACCAGTGTAGTTCTTTGCTGCGAATGATGTTGATGAAGTTATTGAGTTCATTCTTGCAGAACACAACAAGTAGTGTGACATAAACCACGTGGAAAAAGTTTCCGAAAATTTGAATCCTCCCACAAGGTGGTGTACAATAAAAGTATAAGCAAAAGGGAAAAGAAAACCCCGAAGCTACAACACTAGACAACCAATAGGGATGGTTCCTAAAATGTCCACACAAATCGTCAAGAAAAACAAAATGTCGGTACGCGGCAACGTGGCCTACATTTTTGACGGGCTGGTTTTGTTCCGTCTAGAAAACAAGGGTGGAAACTTCATTCAGATTGAAAAGGCTATCGCATTGCCGGACGAACCAAGTATTGAACGCGCAAATGAAGTAACCATCATAAAAGAGCTGGTTGATTCACTTTTTTGGGAGGACACAGATATTTCATACATTCCCCCGCAAACGTTCATGAAGATTGAAAACAAGTTCTTCAAGTTCTGTAATAAGTAGTTGGCTAAGGTTCCCCACAAGTTTGGGTGGGGTGTGGTTCCTAGCCCATTGCTTCCTATAGGGAAAGAAAATAATTTCCCGAATAACTCAATGTGACTCACGCCATAAGCGAATAATTTGTATTGTTCCAATGGGAGTGTTATACTAAAACCATAAGGAGCAAAGGAAACCACCAACACTAAAGGGGAGAAAGAAAATGCCGAAATACATTCACGTCGAAGACCTACAGCACAAACTAGAAGAAGACCATTGGGCAAATGTAATCCTCAGTGTTGGTGAAGCCAATATTGTTGATGGTCTGGTGTACTACTTCACGGTTGATAAACTTTTTAAGATTGAGCAGGTAACTTCCGGTCTTAAAATCAAGTCATTGGGTATCATTGGGGAAACCCGCATGGTGTCATTCAATGGGGTGTGGTTGGAAGGCCAAACCAGTTGGGACGATGGTTCACTGTTCATGCTGAAGCCAGAAGAGCATGTTTACCTAGAAGAATTTTTGTTTCGGGAACTTTTGGGGTAAGAAATGATCACTCACTCTAACAATAATTAGTTGGGGTGGGGAATGGTTTCTTAAGCCTAACAACAAGTATAGGAAAGAAAGAAGTTGTGGAAAAGAAAATAGTTCCGGGAGAGGCGTTCATCACTGGTAACCGAGCGTATGTTTTTGACGGGGTAAAGATTATCCGAATGTCGAAGAATACTGATGGTTTGTTTGGGTTTGAGAAGAGTGATGTTTTTCCTTTGAGTTCAAGTGTCACTGTTTCTACAGAACTTATGGAGGAACGGTATTGGGAGAAGTTTTATCCGCGTGAAATGTCTACTGATTCAATGATTGGTTTGATCTATGGTTTCGCGGAGGAAGCTTTGTGATGGATGATAAAAACATTTTCTCTGAGGGTACGGAGTTGAATTTGTCGGGTTCTGTCACGGTACGAAAAGACGGCAATGATACGCCTAGTGATGGTTTTGCCGTGTATCATTTTGATGGTGAGGTTCGTAGCTTCTTGTGTGAGCTTTTTTCTGACAAGCACCATATGGTAAGATTTTGATTATTACCCACTGGTGTGTTATACTTAAGGTGTAAGAAAGAGAGACAAGGGGAGAAAGATGCAGAACCTAGCTATTCGCCGAGTTCCAGAAAACATGACAAAAGAACAGGCACAAGATGTCGCCCGAAAAATGGAGCACGATAACCTCTTTGATGTTCAGGTGAAGAATGTGCCGGATTTGAACAGCCTATGCTTTGTGATGAAAAGTGATTTTTCAACAGGTGAACAGATGCGCGAAACCGTAAACAACCTAATCGAATCCAAGTAAAAAGGAACAAAAATGACCAGTGCTCTTAATGGTGAGTGGTTCAAAGACTATGAGTATAATCCGTTCGGGCGGACATTGACACTCAAAAAGGGACAGACTGTAGAAGCAAGCGGGATTCTTTATCATCTTTCGGATAGTAAGTTGTTCCGTATTCCGGCTGGATACCCGAATGAAGTTCATTCAATTGGGATTGTTAATTGTCCTGAAGAAATTAATTTCAATCTGACTGATGTTGATAAGGTTGTTTCGTGGCAAGAAACTAGTTTGCATAGTATCCCTGAACAAAACAAAGTGCTGCTTCTATCGTTCTTCGTTGAAAGGTTTTAGTTGGCTAACATTATCCGGCACAAAAATGGTGCCGGGTTTTGTAGTGGATTAAAACACGCAGAAAGGGAGAAAGAAAATGAAAGATATTACATTGTCCGTAGGTAGCGGAAAGCTAATTGAACATGATGGGGCGAAAGTATTCTTTTACTTGACGAAATATTATTTGGTTCGGGTTAGCTTTGATCAAGATAATGGTATTGTTCGGGGATATGTTGACCTAGAGGGTACTGATTACCGGGGGACAATTGAGGCTGATTTGAATGATATTAATGGACTTAACTGGAAAGAGTTTGATGGGTCGATTCTTATGCATAGGGATGAAACTGACATGTTTTATGAGTTGTTCGCAGAGATTAGCTTAGGTGGTTTTTAAAATGGTTGAGTTTCTTCACGGTCACGGCAAATTCATTGAAACCGATGCACAAGGGAAAGCTTTTGTTTATCTAAGTAATCGGGCGTTGATCAAGGTGTTTAGTTCTGGTGATTGGGTGGATTTTTATGCTAAGCCGTTGGATGGGTTTAAAACCCGGGTGAATGTTACACCTGAAGAGGTTGAGTCAGGTGATGGTTGGGAGTTGGTTCGGGAGGATTATACTTCTAGTGCGGATAAGTACAATATGTTTGTTTCGGCCATGTTGGAGGTTTTGTGAGTTTTGTCAGTTGACGAAATTTGCGTGACTTATATTTGTTGGTGAATCAGTAAAAGTGTGCTGGTGATTAAGGTCGCTGTCGCACTTTTTGGTTTTTGCATAGTCTTGTGTTATACTGGGGTTAGCGAGAGAGGGAGAGAAAATGGATAATCGCAAGCTAGAAGTAAAAGAAATTGATCTAACCATTACTTTACACGCAATGGGTGATCTAGAGGATATAAACGAGTTTGTTTATTGGGTCCGCAACGAAAAAAAGGATTTGATGCTAACTTAAATGAAGATGGTTATGTAGATGTGACTGGTTCGAGTGAAGCAAAAATAAACAAGTTAATTAAAAGTGTTGTGTCTAAAATTAACAGTGAGAATGGAAGTCTGGATTGATTCTTGTTAAAGTGCCGGGTGGAGTTGACGCTGAAGCTATTGTAGAAGATATTAATCTGAATGAAAAGTATATCCATGCGGAAATTAAGTATATTGGTTGGTCTAGTTCCGATTGTTTTGTTCTAAAATCTTTCGTTGAGAATAATAAGACCCTTTCTAATGTTCTGTATTCTCATGTTAATTATGAGTTCGATGAATGTTGTTGGTATGAGCTTGAATATCTTTACGGAGTTCGCGATAAGTGAGTGAAAAGATAACAATAACGATAGATAAGCCAAAACAGATTAACGTTCCTGGTTGGGGAAATGTTTTGGTGGGATTGACTGGCAAAGAACTTTTTATGTTAAAGTGTGACGATGATACCAAGATCGGCACTTTTATTCACGAACTTGGTAAGGTCACGGAAAGTTTTGTTTGTACCCCTGAATTAATCAAAGAAATTGACTGGGAGTTTACCGGTTCTTGTTAGGAAAATCCCTATCCGTTTGATGTGGATTTTTATTCTTTTCATCATTGGTTGTTGACCGCTTTTAAGTAGTTTTAGGAGAAAAATAAAATGCCTAAAGTAAATGAAATTTTAGTAGCGTACTCTACTCATGGATTGGGTGCTGATGAGCGGGATGTTATCGCGCACCTAAATAATCACGGTAACGTTAAAAGCAGCCCTGATTTGCCCAATGAACGGTTTATTGTTTCTGCCAAGGGCGTGGGTATTGAATATATCCACAAGGTGGTTGAAGAGGCTATAGAGACCGCTAATAAGATGAAAGAAAAGAATGAGGCTGAACCATTGGATACTTTAGTTAGTTTCCGGGTTAATGCCCCTATTGAAAAGATTGAATCTTTTGTCAAAGAAATTGAGTTTGATGTAGAGGGTATCCATGCTTGGAGCGTTGGTTATGTGCTGACGGTTTCTAGTGATATTTTTGACGAAAAATATTTGATTGATTGTGTTGGTAAATATTTTGATGTTGTTTAGGTAAATAAAATGAGTAATCTTGAAATTACATTCTCTACTGATAATGCCGGGGTAGATGATGAATTCATCGCTGATGAAATGAACAAAGTGGATGGTATCACGGCATACGCTTCTTACAATGGTGTAAGTGTAATGACCGATACTCATAGCGCGTACTTTGTTGAGGAGTTGTTTAATAAGGCTGTACGTGTGGTCATGGGCATTTGCGAGAATGGGACGGCTAAGGTTAACCGGGTATATGTTGATTTTGATGTTCATGCCAAGATGAGTGATGTTAAAAGTGCTGTTTCTTTCTTGATTGAAAATGATTGCCGTGCTGATTATGAGTATGGTGTTTTGCGGGTTCATAGTGATAAGTTGACTCAGCAGGATATTGTTAGTCTTGTTGGCGAGAAACTAGAGATTATTTAGGGGTTAAAAGGTGCCGAAAGTTTCTGTCGGTTTTGACGCGCGTGATGTTAATTTTCCTATCCGCAAGCTTGTTAAGCAGGTTAATATGGTTGAGGGTGTTGATTGTAGGTTTTCTGCTTTTGGTGATGAAATTATTCTTTCGTCAAAGGAGTATGATAGTTATGATCTTGAATCTATCTATAATAAGTATGTTTCGGAGCTTGAGGAAGAAGTTTCTGACAAGAAAGAACCGCCGTACCTTTATATAGATAAGATTAGTGTTGTTTTTGGTATTTATGATATGGGTACAGAAAATTCTGGCTATATCGTGCAGGCTTGTGAGGATATTTCCGAGAAGGATGGTTTTTCGGTGAAGCCTTTGATTGGTGATAAAATCGTTGTTGATATGGATAATTATCATGGTTATGAGGATATAATTCAAGAAGTTGAAAAGCGTTTCCGTTTGTACTGATTAACATGAACGTCATTTATGATAGGGTAGAAGTAGTCTTTAGGGTTAGTGGTAGCCTGGTTGATTGCCGACGAGTGTGTGAGGCTATCATGCGCCACAAAGAGTTTTATGCGCGCTACAATGAGACTTTTAAGGAATTTATTATAGGAACACGTTCAGGTGCCGCCGAAGATGCTAAAAGAGTCTTCTATGACGCTATGGACATCATAAATAAAGAAGGAAAGAGAGTAGTTTATTATGGCTAAAGAGTTTCTTGAACTTGATGGTCCCGATGTTATCTGTCACTATGTGTATGGTTCTAACCTTGAAACTGCTAACGATTTTATTAAGCAGTTGAACAATAGCGGCGAGGATATTTTTGCTGAGTTTACTAATAGCCAGTTTGATGATCAGACTATTGTCGTATCGTCAACTACTCATGATGCGGCTGGTATCGACTTCATTGTTCGGCAACAGTTGCTGATGTTCAATCAGGACGTTTATGGGGTTTGATCTGGTAATTTTGATTTTTGACTAGTGGTGTGCTATGGTGTGGCCATGGCGCAAGTAGAAACCACTAGTCATTTTAATGTTTATGGGTTCGGCAATAGCTTCATTGATGAGATTGTGATGAAGCTGAATGAAGTTGATTTTGTTTCCGAAAAAGTATATGGGGATGAAATAGAAGTTAAATCTGATGTTTTAAGTGCCGAAGCTATTGGGTATATATTTTCACTTACGGTTAGGAGCGTTTTCTGATGAAAGTAAAAATTTTAGAAACGTCGGTCGCATTTGAGTTCAAGGGCGATGACGAGGATAGTCTTGTTTTAGGATTGAGTAACGAACTTTCCGAAAAAGAACACTTTGATGCTTATTCTTTTGAGAACACCATCACGGTTTCATCTGATTTGTTCA
>RBWB01584055.1_pt1 | contig 10726 bp, 3 predicted proteins | sample 2014201 | NCBI WGS metagenome assembly RBWB01 (sample SAMN10133834, study PRJNA383868) | Human oral metagenome, whole genome shotgun sequencing project. | isolation source: supragingival plaque isolated from 88 juvenile twins | host: Homo sapiens | place: Australia
ATTACCGCTCGTAAACAGGAGGCCGTCTGAAAAATGGGTTTCAGACGGCCTCTGTGGTTTGAGAGTTTGGATGGAATTTGTTTCTAAAGACATATACTTATTAAGTATTAATTATTAAGTCGTGTAAAATACTAAACTTTAATTATTTTACGGTCGTAGATAATATCTATTATTTATTAATAGATATTTGTATTACTTTGATTTTACGTAAATTTTAATTGAAAGGAGCAAGAAATGGAAACTTTATCCAATTATCAAATGACTTTGGTTTGTGGAGGTGGTAGCGCCGAAGCGAATAGCTGTAGCTGGAGAAATTATGGTAAAGCCATAGTAGGTGGGCAATAGCAGGAGGTGTTACTGGGGCGATAGGTGGTTCTTTTGTCCCTGGAACAGGAACTGTTCTTGGAGGAACAATTGGTTTGGTCGGCGGGGCTTTAGGAGGTGCCGCTAGGCATATAGGCACATGTTGGTGGTAATTTTAGCTAATTGTTTTGATTTAAAAAGGTGCTGCAATTTTAGCGATAAAATTGCAGCACCAGTAATTTAAGGAAAAAACAAAATGTTAAAGAGAAATTTGGTAGTTTATCTGTTTTTCTTTGTGTCGGTTTTTGTTCTGAATATGATATGGGACAATCTGACGGGTTTGTCGGCAGGTAGTCATCCGTTATTGAAAAACGCAATAGGTTCTCTATTGACTACCGTTTTTTTCGCTTTAGGCATCCATTATTATCTGAAATATAGAAAAAATAATAAGTAGCGGCAGGCTATTGCCGCATGGCTGCGATGATGCGGCAAATCCGACAGGCCGTCTGAAAACCTGATTGATTCGGCTCAATCCCGCAAGCCTTATTTTCAGACGGCCTTTTCCAATCCTTTTTATCTGCACGACAACATGCCTGTTCCAAGATTTATCGGCTTGCGCATCGCCCACAAACTCAGGCAGACGCGCCGCCTTTCCCGCAAAACCGCCGCCTTCGCTTTCCTGCTTGCCGGTTCGGCACTGGTCGCGCTGGTGTCGCTCCTGTTCGCACATATGGCCGACTTTGCGTTGGAAACCAACGCCAGGCTGGTCAGGCAATATCCGTGGTTCGCATGGGTGGCGTTGCCGCTGGGCCTGCCGCTGATTGCGTGGCTGACGCGCCGTTTCGCCCCGTATACGGCGGGCAGCGGCATTCCGCAGGTGCTGGCCTCGCTGTCGCTGCCCTACGGGGTGAACAAAACCCGTTTGATTCCGTTCGGACAGACGTTGCTCAAAATCCCGCTGACCTTCATCGGCATGGTGTGCGGCGCGTCCATCGGCCGCGAAGGGCCGTCGGTACAGGTCGGCGCGGCGGTGATGTCGGCTTGGGGCGGCTGGTGTAAAAAACACAATCTCGCGTTCAGGGGGATGCAGGAAAACGATCTGATAGCGGCGGGTGCGGCAGGCGGATTGGCGGCGGCGTTCAACGCACCGTTGGCGGGCGTGGTTTTCGCTATTGAAGAACTGGGTCGGGGCGTGATGCTGCGCTGGGAACGGCAAATCCTGTTGGGCGTGCTGGCGGCGGGTTTCATCCAAGTGGCCGTACAGGGCAACAACCCGTATTTTTCGGGCTTCCACGGCGGCGAGTTGGACAATATGCTGCTGTGGGTACTGGGTTCGGGGCTGGTTTGCGGCATCGCGGGCGGCCTGTTCGGGCAATTTCTGTATAAAGGCGCGGCGGCGTTTTCCCCGCAAAAATGGCGCGGCCTGATTGTCCGCCATCCGCTGCTGCTGGCTGCTGCAATGGGCGTGTTGCTGGCCCTGCTGGGCACGGTTTATCAGGGGCAGACTTACGGTACGGGCTATAACGAAGCATCGGGTGCGCTGCGCCGCATGTACGATGCACCGTTCGGCATCGCCGCCGCCAAGTGGGCGGCCACCGTGTTTTCCTATTGGGCGGGTATTCCGGGCGGTATCTTTACCCCGTCGCTGACCATAGGCGCCATGCTCGGCAGCCATATCGCCGCCTTGGTCGGGCTGGAAACGGGCGTCAACGTCGTCGTCCTCATCTGCATGGCGGCCTTCCTTGCCGGCGCCACCCAGTCGCCGCTGACCGCCAGCGTGGTGGTGATGGAGATGACCGGCGGACAAAATCTGCTGTTCTGGCTGCTTATCGGCGCCATTACCGCTTCGCAGGTCTCGCGCCAGTTCTCACCCAAACCGTTTTATCATGCCGCCGGCGTGCGGTTTAAACAGCGGCTGGAAAAACAGGACGGAAACTGAATCGGTTTCAGACGGCCTGCGGGCATTTCCGTCAGGCCGTCTGAAAATGTCATCCGTGTCTTTCTGGTGCCGCTGCTTTTGTTTTTGCCCGTTTGGGGCGGCGTCAAACGAATGTGGCGGTATCCCGTTGTTCTGATTGTTAAAATTTCTTAATCAAGTAATCATTCTAAAATTGTTCAAAATTAATCGATATGCCTTTCTGATACAGGCCGTCTGAAATTTTCAGACGGCCTGTATTCTTTTTTGCCGTCTGAAAATACAGAAAATGCCGTAGAAATACAGACGCCGTAAAACGGATTTCAGGTTTTGGCATAGTAATTGCTTCGATATTGCCAGTCAGAGTTCCGTTAAAAATGAAAAATAAAGTTAAATTTTTTATATTTCATAGATAATCGGATTGTTTATAAGCCTGAACGGATTGTATTTAAAGTATAGATACTATCTTTCAGGATATAAATTTATTCTGAAATTTGTTTGGAAGTGACAATAATCGTCATATTGTTTTGGTATTTTTACAAAGAGCTCACCCGATTTCCAACATGCGGATTGCTCCGTCCCACGCAAACTGATTTTCGAATGGCGGGAGTATTTTAGAAAATCAGTAATATATTAAATTTATTTGTTTAACATTATTAGGAAAATAAAATGAACAAGATTTTCAAGATTGTTTGGAACCGTACGATCCAGTCTTTCGTCGTAACTTCCGAATTGGCAAAAGGACATGTCAAAGCCTCGTCGACAGTCGGCGGCGCAGCAGAAGAAGTCCGCGCCGTCGAACAAGGCCGTCTGAAAGCCTTGTTCAGACTGACTGCATTGAGTATGGCATTGCTGGGAATGTCGGAAGGGGTTTGGGCGACCATTACTGAAAAACCCGCTACGGGAGGCGCGACATTCGCCATCGGCAACGGCACCACCTCGGCTCACGGTTCCGGTGCGGTGGCTATCGGTAACAATGCTCAGGCAAGTAACAACGGCGCTTTGGCAATCGGTCCGAACTCCGGTACTTCCACTACCATTGCGGCGAGTAATAATTCAACGGCAATCGGCGTGAACATCAAAGCGACCGGTCAAAAAGCCATCACGATTGGTGCGGATACGTCGGTAAACGGCCAGGGTTCCATCGGCATCGGCAGTAACGATGCGGGCAGGGCCGCCGCCCTCGGGGTTCAGGGAACAAAATCTATCGGTATCGGTACCCATGTGCTGGTAAGGGGCGATAACATTATCGCCGTCGGTGCCGAAGTCGTAGCAAACAAAAACAATACTGTCGCCATCGGCTACGCGACTCAGGCAACTGCCGAACAGACCGTTGCCATCGGTAGTGAAACCAAGGCAGAGGCACAAAATGCGGTGGTAATCGGTAATAGAGCCTCGGTTAATGCGGATACGGCGCCCGCCGATCCCAACGTTTCGGGTACGACCACGGGTGCAGGTTCCGTAGCGATCGGTGCGCTAAGCACCGCGAGCGGCACAAATGCAACCGCCATCGGCCAGGCCAGCAATGCCTATGGGCAGAACTCGTTTTCGGGCGGCCAAAACTCCCAAGCAACAGGCAAATCCAGCGTAGCTCTCGGTGATGGCGCGATGGCTAAGGGAAATTCCTCGGTTGCTGTCGGCCCTTATAGTCAGGCGCCTGCTTCGGGTGCGGCTACACTGGGTTTCAATAACCGTGCGACAGGGGAAAATTCACTTGCAGTGGGCCGCCAAGCTAATGCGGCCAAAGCAAATGCCATTGCTTTGGGCAATGAGGCCAAATCGCTGGGCGAAGATGCCGTCGCCGTCGGCAACAATGCCAACGCCGCCCAAAACCGTGCGATGGCTTTCGGTAAAAATTCGCAGGCATTGGCAGGCGATGCCATTGCGATGGGTGATTCTACCGTGGCTTCCGGCCAAAATGCCCTGGCTTTCGGTAAGAGCAACAAAGCCGAAGGCAAAGATGCCATTGCTATCGGTACGAACAACAATGCTTGGAAAGTCGATTCCATCGCATTCGGACATTCGGCTAATGCAGACGGTGAACAAGCTGTCGCTATAGGTTTGAACAGCCATGCCCGTCAGGCGAATGCCGTTGCTTTGGGTCAGGGGGCGAATGCCGATGATACCAATGCACTTGCCATCGGTACATCCAGCATAGCGGCACAGGCTGCCGCAATCGCCATCGGTAATAATGCCCGGGCTTTGAAATACAGCTCGATAGTGATTGGCGAGGGAGCGCACTCCAATAACTCGCGTTCCGTGGTTATCGGCTATAACGCTTCGGCGATCAATCCGGCAGACTCTGCTTCAAATCAAGATACCAACCAGACTGTGGCCATCGGTGCCTTTGCCAATGCCTGGGGGGACCAGTCTACCGCTATCGGTAACAATGTTACCGCCAAAGGCAACTCCTCTATCGTCATCGGTTCGGATGACTGGGATACCGTTGCAGAAAAACAGGTAGAGGACGGTTCGGGCAAAACCGTTAAAGAAATCTATAGGGAATATACCGGCGACGAGATGGCAACCGGAAAGAACAGCTATATTCAACCGACTTCGGGCGAAGCAGCCGTAGCCATCGGTACCAAATCGCAAGCCACCGGCGAGCTTTCAACCGCATTCGGTACGGGTACAAGTGCGACAGGTTTGGCTTCCGCTGCATTCGGTATGGGTGCGAGAGCGACCAAAGGTAATGCGGTGGCGATTGGTGCGGGCAGCACGACGGAAACAGATGCAACGGGCGTGCGCGACGCCAACGTCAACGGCGTACAATACGGCAATTTTGCAGGCGGTAGCAGGATTATCGCCGGCGACCAGGTATCCTTCGGTAGTGCGGGCTACGAACGCCAACTCAAACATATCGCACCGGGCGCGATTTCTGAGACTTCTACCGATGCCATTAACGGCAGCCAGCTTTATTCTGTGGCCAATGTGTTGGCAACCAAAATTGCCGACGCAAGTGTGAAATATTATTCGGTAAATCCGACGGAACAAGATAATACGGAAGGCAACCGCGCCAATGACGGTGCAACGGGCACAAACGCTATGGCGGCGGGCGTGGCTGCTGCCGCTGCCGGCGATTTCTCGGTGGCCGCAGGCAGCAATGCCCGTGCAAACGGCCATGAAACCGTTGCGATTGGCCACAATACCCTTGCAAGCGGAGTATCTGCGGTGGCTGTCGGCCAGCGTGCCAATGCTTCCGGCAGCGAAGCCGTAGCATTGGGTATAGATTCCAATGCTTCCGGTAAGTTTGCCATTGCTATCGGTAACAAAGCCACCGTATCAGACAGCAAACTTAACGGTATCGCCATCGGCAGCGGTGCAGTGGCCGCCGAAAATTATGCTATGTCTATGGGTTTGGATACCAAAGCTCTGGGCAACAGTTCGATTGCATTTGGTAATACGGCTCAGGCAACAGACAGCGAAGCGCTGGCTATCGGCCATTCTGCCGGTGCTTTGGGTGCCAATACCGTTGCCTTCGGTGTTTCAGCAACATCAAATGCCGCCGGAGCCGCTACCGTGGGCGCTTATACTAAGGCCGAAGCCGTAAATTCGACTGCATTGGGCTATGCTTCGCAGGCGGTCAATGAGAACGACGTGGCTTTAGGCGCGGGAAGCGTTACCGAGGCGCCACATGCGGGTGAGTATACCCTGAGCAACAGTTATACCGCCGCCGGTAAGGATTCATACGGCGTCGTTTCCGTCGGTAAAGCAGTCGGTACCAAACGCCAGATTCAAAACGTGGCCGCCGGCGTGCTCAGTGCGGACAGCACTGATGCCGTAAACGGCAGCCAGCTCTACGCCACCAATTCCTACCTGCTCAACCTTGCCACCGCCACTAAAAATGCCTTGGGCGGCGAGACTGCCGTGGATGGCGCGGGCAACCTGACCGTAAACAATCTTGGCGGTACGAACCAAAATACCGTGCACGATGCCTTGGCGGCACTGAAAACGACCGCCGATGCTGCAAATGCGGCGGCTGATAAGGCCAACACCGCCATTGATGGTTTGAATACGTCTGTCGGCGATATCCGGAATTCGATTAACAGCCTCAATCAGTCCGTCAATACCGCGAAACACCACTTTTACAGCGTTAAAAATACGGACAGCACGAAAGGCAACTACAACAACGACGGCGCAACCGGCGAAAACGCGCTGGCGGCGGGTGTCGATGCGCTGGCGGAGGGAATTAACGCCGTTGCAATAGGACAAAATGTCAAAGCAAAAGGCGACCAGTCGATTTCGATTGGCAGCACTAACGAAGCAAGCGGGGAATCTTCTACCGTTATCGGAAGACGCGGTTTCGTCAGCGGTACAAACACTCATGTTTTGGGCAACGGTAACGGCGCGCAGGGCGCACCGATTGCGGCCACGCAGAGCACGATAATCGGCAATGACAATAGTATCAATGCCGTTACCAATGTGCATATCCAAGGTAACAGCAATACGGTAAACCGTACCCACGCCATCGTAATGGGAAGTAGGAATACCGTTGGCGGCACAGGCGCGGACAATGAAGAACCGGCCATCGCCATCGGTTCCGAAAACAAAGTTTCCATTTCGACGGACGGTAGTAACACGAATACAAATGCCTCTAACGCCATTGCTATCGGTAAGCAGAATATTGCAAACGGAGATTCCTCTATTGCCATCGGCAAACTCTCCCAAGCATTGAAATTGAGTACGGTTGCCATCGGTAACAGTGCAAAAGCTCTGGAAAACAATGCGCTGGCCGTCGGTTCTTATTCCAAAGCAGGCGATTATGCGACGGCGATCGGCTCTACGGCCAATGCTTTCGGTGCGCAGAGTGTGGCATTGGGTACCGGAACTTTGAGCGGAATCCGTGCCAGCACGATAGGCCGTTATTCGGCCGCCCATGCGGATAGCAGCGTCGCCATCGGCAGCGATTCCTTGGTTACTCAAAATGCCCATGCCAGTACCGCCTTTGGTTCGGGTTCCGTTGTTTCCGGCGCATATTCGGGTGTATGGAGCGGTGCGATCCAAAACGCCGGAACAGGTGCGAGGGCCGACAGGAATGTGGAAACGCGCAGTGTAATCGGCGGTACGGGAAACTACGCCATCGGTAATAAAAATATCGTCGGCAGCCAGACTTCCGATACCTTCGTGTTGGGTAACGATGTAAAAATCGGCGCTTCTGCGGCGACTTTGACGACTGCGAACTGGGCCGCCAATCCGAGCAGGGATTTACCGCGCAGCGATACCGTAACTTTTGCCGGCGAGAAAAATATTACCGGTGCGGTCGCATTGGGTAGCGGCACGTCGGTAACCGTTTCAGACGGCGTTGCTTTGGGACGTGCCAGCAAAGCTTCCGTCGACAAAGGTGCGGTGGGTGCGGACCCGTTGGGTTCGGCTGCCGATAAAACCATTGCGGCATGGAAATCCACCCGTGCCGCCGTGTCGGTGGGCGATGCCGAAGGAAACATCACGCGCCAGATTACCTCCCTTGCGGCAGGTACCCAGGACACCGATGCCGTCAATGTGGCCCAGCTCAAATCGGCCGGCTTCAAGCTGCAAACTTCTCAATCTGAAGGCGAAGTGGCCGGTTCGAACGTCGAAAACGTACAAAACGGCGAAACTGTTACCGTAGATGCGGGAAAAAATATCAAGCTGACCCAGGCCGAAAACAAAATAACCGTTGCGACCAAAGACGAAGTGGCTTTCAATAAAGTAACGGTAGGCGATACTGTCGTTGACGGAAGTGGCGTGAACATCACGTCTGCCGGCGGCAATTCCGCCAGCCTGACTTCAGACGGCCTCAGAGTCGGAGACGTTGCCGTAGCCGCCGCAGGCATCAATGCGGGTAACAAAGCCATTACCAACGTTGCCGCAGGCCGCGTCGATGCAAACAGTACGGACGCCGTCAACGGCAGCCAGCTCTACTCCACGCAGGCTTCTTTGGACAATATGGGTAAAACCGTTGCCGGAGTGCTGGGCGGCAATGCCAAGTTGAATGCCGACGGCGGAATTACCATGAGCAATATCGGCGGCACGGGCGCCAGCACCATCGAAGGTGCGATTTCGGCGCTGAATACGGGTGCCTACAAATCATTCAAACTGGTTACGGCGGCCACCAGCGGTACCAACGGACAGGCAAACAACCATTCGCTGAAAGAAATCACCAGCGGCTCGACCATCACGCTTGAAGCAGGCAAAAACATCGTCCTGAACCAAAACGAAAGCACCGTCAGCATCAACACGGCGGACGCCCCTGAGTTTTCAGGCGTGGTTAAGGCCAAAGGCGGCTTGGATATGGCCGATAACAAGATTACCAATGTCGGCAGGGGCGACAGTGCCACCGACGCGGTCAATCTCGGCCAGTTGACCGACGCGTTGAACAACCTGCGCGTCAGCACGCTGACAACGGTCAATAACGACGCACCGTTTTCCTATATCGGTTCGGACGGCAAAATCCTGAACCGTAAAGTGGACGTTGACCCGCATACGGGTGTGAAAACCGTATCGTTCGTCCATGCCGAAGACGGTACGCCTTACACCGATACCGGTAACATCACCATCGCGGCGCTGAATCCGACCGACCCGCAGACTTCCACTCCGACCGCTTTGGGCAATATCAAAGCCGGTACCAAGCAGAACGACGCGGTAAACGTGGCGCAGCTCGACAAACTGGCTAAAGCGGCCGGTACCAAGGTTAATCCCGACGGTACCATTACCGCGCCGAGCTATACCGTGATTTCAGGCAGCCCGGCCACTGCGGGCGTGACCACTTACGACAGTGCGGACAAAGCATTTTCCGCCCTGAGCGATGCCGTGAGAAGTCCGCTGAACTTTGCCGGCGATACGGGTGCGACGGCTACCAAACAGTTGGGCAGCACCGTTACCGTCAAAGGCGGTGAAACCGATACGGATAAGTTGAGCGACAACAACATCGGCGTCGTTTCAGACGGCCAGGGTACATTGGACGTCAAACTGGCGAAAGCACTGAAAGGCTTGGATTCGGCCGCCTTTACCGATACTTCGGGCAATACGACTACCGTCAACGCCGCAGGCGTAACCGTGGGTACGGCCGCCAATCCCGTGAAACTGACTTCAGACGGCCTCAGCAACGGCGGCAAAACGATTACCTCGGTCGCCGCAGGTAAAAACGATACCGATGCCGCCAACGTCAGCCAGCTCAAACCGCTGGCGGCGGCCTTGGGCGCGGCCTTCAGCAATGCCGACGGCAGTATTGCCGCACCGACGTTCAACGTAACCAAATCCGACGGTTCTTCGGTGGCGGCCAATACCGTACAGGGCGCGTTGGACAACATCGGCATCGAGTTGCAGAAAGGTCTGAACATTACCGCCGACAAGAGCAATCTGGCAAACAGCGAGACGAAGGACCATGTCAAACCGGGCGAAGTCGTCCTGTATACCAGCGTGGACAAAAACATCGTAACGACCGTGTCCGACAACCAAATCGATTTCGGCCTGGCCGATAAGATTACCGTCGGTAAAAACGCGGCCAAACCGATTACCATCGATGGTACCTCAGGCAAAATCAGCGGCTTGGGCGACAACCTGACCACAGTCGCCGCAGGCGACACATCGGCGGCCAAGCCCGCAAACATCAACGGCAGCAATGCCGCCACGGTGAACGACGTACTGAACGCCGGATGGAACCTGCAAGGCAACGGCGAAGCGAAAGACGTCGTTACCGCCTACGATACCGTTAACTTCGCCAACGGCACCGGTACGACCGTCAGCGTAGAAAGTGCAAACGGCGTCAGCACCGTCAAAGTCAGCGTCGATGCGCAAAACCTTGCCGAAACTGCACAACATCCGGTGGTCTACACCGATGCTTCCGGTAACAGAGTGTACAAACAGCAAGACGGCAGCTTCCGTACCGGACCGAACGGACAAGGCAACGAAATTGCCGACACCAACGTGATTGCCTCCCTGCAAAACGCGGCGGGCAGCACGACCGATCCGTTCAAACTGGCCAACGTTGCCGAAGGCAAAGTTGCCGCAGGCAGCAAAGAAGCCGTCAACGGCAGCCAGTTGTACAACGCGGCGGCCAAAACGGCCGAAGTGTTGGGCGGCAGCGTCGACAACGACGGCAATCTGGTTGCTCCGGCCTATGCCTTGGTTGACGGTACGCCGGCGGAAGGCAAACCCGCCAAGACTTACAACAATGTAGGCACCGCGCTGAATGCATTGAACACCGCCGTTACCAGCCCGCTGACTTTCGGCGGCGACAACGATACCGCAAACTTCGAGCGCAAACTGGGCAGCCGAGTATTCGTCAAAGGCGGCGCAGATGCGGCCGAACTGAGCGAAGGCAATATCGGCGTCGTTTCCAACGGCAGCGATACGCTGAATGTCAAACTGGCCAAAGAGTTGAAAGAATTGGCTTCCGCCGAATTTAAAGACGCGGACGGCAACACCGGCAAAATCTCGGCCAACGGTGTAACCGTTACGCCGTCCGCCGCAAGCGGCAAACAGCCGGTCAGCCTGACTTCAGACGGCCTCAACAACGGCGGCAACAAA
>RBWB01584058.1_pt1 | contig 10722 bp, 11 predicted proteins | sample 2014201 | NCBI WGS metagenome assembly RBWB01 (sample SAMN10133834, study PRJNA383868) | Human oral metagenome, whole genome shotgun sequencing project. | isolation source: supragingival plaque isolated from 88 juvenile twins | host: Homo sapiens | place: Australia
ACCGGGCGGGGCCACGGGTCCCACGACGTCGACGGCCCCATGGCCCCCGTGATGCGCAGTTCTTATTGAACCAAAACACCAGGGTGCCCTGGCCTGAGACCCACCCCACCGCGCCGGTGACGTCCTCGCTGCCGGGGCGGTAACGCAACCGCCAACCCACGCGAGCTCGCGAAACCTCCTATAAAGTGTACGTTTTCGTTGCCTTGAAGAAAAAGTTCAACCTACCGGGCTTTTGCCGATCGGCATGACGAAAACGTACACTTTGATATGACCTCCCGAGCATAAAGAACCCTGCATAGTCCCAAAAAAGAGGCCGGAGGGACCCCTGATGGCCTTCAAGGCCTTGGAGAGAGCATGGCTCCCGTATCCTGCTATCTACCGAGCACAGGTCGATCCGCTCTCTGGTCGCCTCCATGCCAGATGTATAATTAGCCCGGCCTCTCTGGCACCCACTCTCCCGATATGTCCTGATCCCAGCAGAGACGCGATCCCGACAGGAAGGACTCGACCGATGCCCTCAAGACCAAAGCTCCTGGCGCTTGACATGGACGGTACACTCCTTAACAGCCAGAAGCGCATCTCGCCCCGGACAATCACTGTATTGCACGGGCTTGCGCACAGTGGCGTCGTCATCACCTTGTCAACCGGGCGCGGTCTTGCCGAGATTGCGGACTATAGGGATGAGCTTTCTTGGCTCAGATACGCATCGCTCGACGGTGGTGCGCTCGTGTACGACCTGGAGGCGAAAAGACCGATTGACGCCCTCCCCATTCCCGACACTTTGGTCCTCTCCTGTATCGGGATTGGCAGGAGAGAGGGGGTCATGATCCATATGAGCACCACGACGGGATCGGTCGTCGAGCATGGCTACGTCGAGCGGTCGGATGAGTTCGGTGTGGGCATCTACCAGCCCATGTTTGACCGCAGGTGTGAGCGTGTGAATGACATTGCCCGCTACGCGCAGGGCCATCCCTGTACGGTCGTGAAGATCGACCTCTTCCACCTCGACTCCGCGTCGCGTGAGCGTACGTTCGGCAGGCTTTCGGCAGGCTCCTCGCTCTCGCTCAAGCGCGCCGAGGCCACCTCGGTTGAGTGCACGCCCGTAGGCGTCAACAAGGCCACGGGCCTCCAGAAGATATGCGAGCTACTCGATATCGGGATGGGGGAGGTTGTCGCCATTGGCGACGCCGACAACGACATGGACGTCCTGGGGGTGGTAGGCACCTCCGTTGCCATGGGCAACGCCAGCGAGCGCATCCGCATGGCCTGCGACGTCGTGGTCGCTGACTGTGATCACGACGGTATCGTCGAAGCTATAGAGCGGCTGTTCTGAGCCAGAGGGACTTGTGCCTTCCAAGCACACCGAGCGTGGCCAACTGAGAACACCTCGACCACAAGTCTGTCGTCCCGGATGACGCAGAGGACGCGGTAGTTTCCGATGCGGTAGCGCCATTCCCTTGAACGATTGGCGGTCAGCCCCTTGCCGCGGACACGCGGGTCCCTGCAGCCCTCCAAGTTCTTGCCAATCCAGGACACAATGAGTCGGGCGTCGAAGTGATCCATCCTCTTCAGCTGTTTGAGCGCGACATCCGTGTACTCGACGTGGTAGGCCACCTACAGCTCCAGCTCTGAGAGCACCTGCTCGTGGGTATGGCGTACGCCGTCATCCTCAGCGATGGCAATGCGCAGGGCTGTCAGATCCTCTTGGTCCTCGATTCTCTCGAAGACGGCATCGCGGATGAAGTCGGATATAGTCTTTCCCTCGAACTTGGCGTACTTACGCACTACGGCAGCGTCTTCATCACTGACACGCATCGTCATGGTGGACATAGGCGACCCCTTCTTGTGAATACAGTGTATTCTATCTTATAAGAGCCAAGCGAATCAATGGGAGCGAGCGGGTACGGGGAAGCTCGGAGCAAGTCAGCACGCCTGCCCGATTCCGTCAATGTAAAGATGCGCGCGGGAGACGCTCGACTGCGGATTACAGAAACCTGTCTATGGTGGCATTAGCAAAAACGAGGGCACGCCGCGCTGGAGTTGCGCCACGTGTCCTCAACTCAGGTGACGGGCGTCTCAGCCCCCTCGACCACGCCTTACCATAGGCCTTGCGGATTCGTCGTGCTCCTGGTCCTGCGCGCGAACATGGGTGGGCAGTCGAAGTGGTGCGTGCGACCTTGCGCTGCGACGTCCGCCAGCGTCCGAAAGCTGTCCCCGAGCGTGGCCAACCCACAACCTCATCCTTGGGCACAGGCGCGGACGTCCTGCTCCAGCCTCTGATAGAATGCGACGAGGGTCACAAGACGTGAGGAGCGCTCATGTACTTGAACAGTTTAGAGCTACGGAACTTCCGGAAATTCGAGGAGCTGCATATCGGGTTTGACAGGCAGCTTACGGTGCTCGTCGGCGACAACGGCTATGGAAAGTCCGCTGTGGTTGACGCCGCAGCGATTGCCCTGGGGACGTTCTTTATGCACATACCCCAAGCCAGTCAGCGCAGTATTCGCAACACTGACGCGCGGGTGGTGTCTCGTGCGGTCGGTAGCACCATTGAGCGTCGGTCGCAATTTCCGGTCATCGTCCGTGCGGACGGCTGTGCCTATGGTCGGAGTCTTTCCTGGCAAAGGGAGCTGAGACGAGATGCGGGACGAACCACCTGGGGGAATGCCCGAGAGATGGTCGAGCTGTCCGAGCGGGTCCATGAGTGTCTCTCGTCTGGGGATATCCCGAGCGATCTGGGCGAGTGTGGTGAGGGCGGGGTGCTGCCCCTTCCGATCATCTCCTATTACGGAACGGGCCGTCTGTGGGCCCAGTCAAAAAACGAAGAGCCGCGTACGTCGCTCAGAGAGGCCGCATACGCCTCATCCCTTTCGCCGTGAGCGGATGACGGTAGTCTTATGCGATGGTTGCGAAAGATGACCTACCAGCAGCTTCAAAAGGGCGAGCCTGTTCCCGAGCTGCAGGCAGTGCGCCGTGCCGCTGAGGAATGTCTGAGACGCATCATCCAGGCAGATAACGTGCACGTCTTCTTTGATGTCCAAAGCAATGACCTCTGCGTCGAAATATATGGCGATACAGCGATCTCGCTCCCTCTCCACCAGCTGAGTGACGGGTATCGGACTACGCTCGGCATGGTGGCTGACATAGCGTACAGGATGGCCCAGCTGAATCCCCATTACGGCAGCGACGCCATCGAGAGGACACACGGCGTAGTGCTCATAGATGAGGTCGATCTGCACCTCCACCCAAAGTGGCAAGCGAGGATACTAGGTGACCTGACGGGCATCTTCCCAGGGGTGCAGTTCATCGTGACAACGCACTCACCTGCGGTGATAGCGTCTGTCAAAAGAGAGAAGCTGCGGAGTTTCATAGAGGGGGGAGTCGTAGTGATTCCCGGGAACCAGACCTATGGCCGCGATGTGTCCTCGATTTTTCGTGAGGTGATGGATGCTCCTGAACGCCCTGAAAAGGTACAGCTCCTGTTCCAAGAGATCGAGGAGGCTCTCGACAACGAGCAATTCGAGAAGGCTCATGAGCAAATCGAGCGTCTCGGAGAGCAGATTGGACAGAACGACCCTCGACTTACCGAGCTGAAAACCTCGCTCTATCTGTCTGAGCTGTAGGCGAGTGCGATGATCTTTATCAAGAAACGCAGTGAACCTAGGGCGTTGAGTGACGCGAGGCGTATTTTGAGGCAAACCCCAGATGTCGTGTGCAACTATGACAACCTGCCGCCTCGAACCCGCCGGGATATCGTGGGTTCCCTCGTTGCCGAGCAAGGAGAGATATGCGCCTACTGTATGCGTCGGATTTCGGTACAAGATGCGCGCATCGAGCACTATCTGGTGAGACACCCGAGCGACACATATCGGCGTCAGCTCTCTGGCAGCGGTGTTAGAGCTGATTATGATGCAGATGCAAAATCCTTGGACTACCGGAACATGCTTGCCGTATGCGATGGCGGAAGTGATTCGGGACAGCCCGACCGTACCTGTGACGCAGCAAGAAACGCTGGCAGAAACAAAGATGTCCCACTCAAGGTCGATCCCCTGAACTCCGGGTCGATCGCGCAGGTCAGATATAGGAATGACGGGACAGTCTGGTCTGAGGATTCTGACATCAACCGGGATCTCGACAAGCTTCTGAACCTGAACAGCAGGGCGTTCAGTCTCAGGGAGAATCGAAGACGTGCCCTTGTGAGTCTCCAGAAGAAGATCGAAGGCCACTGCCGTGCCCACGGTCCTCAATCGAAGCGCAATTGGTGCAAAAAGATGTACGAGGACATCAGCAGCGCCACAACAAAGTCCGAATATGTGGGAATTTTGCTTTGGCAGCTCAATAGGTGGATGAAGTAGCGAAGCACGTTCGACGTGGGTGGGCTTGAAGGTTTGCAGAAGAGACCGCGTCCGTCTTTGCCAGGCTGCGACCGAGCACGTCGCATAGCAGGAGTTCTGGGGAGCGAGAGGATAGATGGCACCCGCAGGGCGTGCCACGCCTTTGGGCGCGCGTCGGTCAGCGTCTTCAGAAGGCTCGTCCAACCCGGGCACGGGCGGGTTCCACGGCTATACTTGAGGTTCGTCTGACGCAAGGCGAGTCAAAGCAACGCGAGTCGGAGGTGCCATGGAGTCGCTGTACAGGAAGTATCGTCCCAAGACGTTCGAGGACGTCGTTGGCCAGCAGCATGTCGTCTCCACGCTGGAGCATGCCGTCCTCGAGGGCAGGACCAGCCATGCCTACCTCTTTTGTGGCCCACGTGGCACGGGCAAGACGACCATGGCACGCATCCTCGCCAAGGCCCTCATGTGCGAGCGCGGCGCAGGGCAGCTCCCGGACGGCACGTGCGAGAACTGTCAGCTCATCGCCGCAGGTGAGCATCCTGACGTCTACGAGCTTGACGCGGCGTCGCGCACCGGGGTCGACAATGTTCGTGAGGAGATCATCGGCCGTGTGAGCTTCGCGCCCGTGCGCGGCAGCTACAAAGTCTACATCATTGACGAGGTTCACATGCTGACGACGGCGGCGTTCAATGCGCTGCTCAAGACGCTGGAGGAGCCGCCCGAGCACATCGTCTTCGTTCTCTGCACCACCGACCCGCAAAAGGTGCCCGAGACCATCCTCTCTCGCGTGCAGCGCTTTGACTTCCATGCGATTGGCGCGAGTGACATCTTGGGCCAGCTCAAGCGTGTGTGCGATGCCGAGGGTTTCTCATATGACGAGGCGGCGCTCGAGCTCGTGGTCCGCCATGCTCGAGGCGGCATGCGGGACGCGCTCTCGGCCTTAGAGCAGCTCTCGACCTTTGGCGGCGGCAGCGTCTCGCTCGATGCCGCCCGCGACCTCTTGGGCGAGGTCTCGAGCTCAATGCTCACCGAGCTGACGGGCGCCCTCGCGAGGCGTGACGTGCCGACCGTCTTTGCCAGGATAGGAGAGCTCGTCGAGTCGGGCAGAGATCTGCTCCAGCTTGCGCGCGAGCTCTCGGCGCACCTGCGTGACGTTTACGTTGCGAGCGTGGTGGGAGAGGGCGCGTCCACACTACCTGTGGCGGGAGACGAGCTTCGACAGCTCAAGGACGAGGCGCTAGTCTTTGGAGCGCCCGATCGCGTAGCGCGTGCCCTGGCGGTCATGAGCGAGGTTTCGAGCGAGATGCGCGTTGCCACCAACCAGCGTCTGGCCCTTGAGGTGGCCCTTACGCGCATCGCCCGACCCAAGTCAGACCTGACGTTAGACTCACTTGCCGAGCGCGTCGCCCAGCTCGAGAAGACTGTGGAGGCGCTCGCTGCGGGGAACGCGTCCGTGCCGATGTCAACCACTCCCGCGTCGAGCCTCACCGCTCCTGCGCTGGCGCCCACCGCTCCTGCGCCGACATCTTCCGATCCTACGCCGCAGGCATCGGTGAGGCAGACCATATCCGCCCCTCAAGTTGCTCCTTCGTCTGTCCATGCGGAGCGGCCGGAACCACAGGCTCCCCAGCCCCCGACTTTAGAGCAACAGGCACAGTCAACGTCGCAGGAGTCCCAGCAGGCTCCCGCATCGGTCGCACGACAAGCGCCACAGGAGCTGCTGACTTCGAAGGAGGCGCCTCTCGCCTCGCCTGCGCAGCCAGCGCCCCAGCAGCGTTCATCAGAGGGTGTCTCACAGTCTGATCAAACAACGGGCGCAGGTGCCGCGCAGCAGCCGCAACCCCCAGACGCTGCCGTCCAACTAAGGAAGGAGACAGCTCCAGCAACGCCTGCCGTCACCCCAGCAACGCCTGCCGTCACCCCAGCAACGCCTGCCGTCACCCCCGCATCACCTGCCATCACCGACGGGGGGGAGTTGCAGCGCAGGTGGCGTCAGGTTGTGGACGGACTTGTGCGAACGGACCCACCACGCGGATCCCTCCTCGCGGCGTCGACTGCGCTCGAGGATGACGGACATCGGCTTCTGATCAACCTGCCCAAGGGCTCGTCGTTCGTGACCAAGATGCTCGACCGCAAGGATGTTCGTGCCACCGTGGAGGCGGCGGTGCGCCAGGCCTTTGGTGAGAGGGCGCTGGTCTATGCGGAGTCGAGCCTCGTCGGGGCTGACATTGCTCGCTCTCGGGCCAAGGCGCCTGCACCTACTCCAGCCCGCGGTACGATGGTGACGCCGCAGCCCTTGTCCGCATCACAGGGGCAAGCGACTTCTCAGGCCGTGTCTTCCGTCGTCCCGCAGCGAGGACCTGTGCCTGCCCCGCAGCCCGCCATGTCGCACGCGGCGGTACCTGCGACAGCTCCCCAGGCAGAGCCGCCCGTTGAGGAAGTCCCCCTGGAGAGTTACTACGACATGCCTTGGGACGAGCCACCTGCGTACGAGGACGAGCCAATGGCCCCTGTCGGCGAAGCTTCCCTGGCCGCAGAGCCTCAGGTGGCCTCACGAGCCGTCCCTGGGCCTGAGCCTGTGCGCCAGACGTCTCAGCAAGTTGAGCCTAGGACCGCCGTTGTCTTTGAGGCGGAGGCGGCAAACACTGCCGAGTCCAAACCCAAGCCCGATCCCAAACCCAAGGCTAAGACAACAGCAAAGACCGAGCCCAAACAAAAGCCCAAGCCCGATCCTAAGCCCAAGCCTAAGCCCAAATCAAAGGCCGAGCCCAAGCTTCGGTCCAAACCCAAAGGGTCCCAGTCTGTCCCCAAGCGCGCCGATGGCATGCCTCAGGATATGAATGAGCTTCTTGCGATGCTCACCGAGGTCTTTGGTGACGGCGTGGAGGCGAGTGTGGAGAAGCTGCAGGACAGTGCCGTAGAGCAAAATTGAGTCGAGGCCCCTGCCGTAATGTCCGCAAGATGAGGTAAGCTTTCTTCTCAATGAGGACATTCCCCCTGCGTCCGTCTGCGCGGGTGGGCATAAGGAGGATTACCATGGACATGCAGCAGATGATGAGGCAGGCGCAGAAGATGCAAAAGCAGCTCGCCGACGCCCAGGATAGGCTTGCGGACATCGAGGTCTCTGCCTCTGCCGGCGGTGGCATGGTCAAGGTGATCGGTACGGCCGACATGCAGATCACCTCGATCACCATCGATCCCGACGCGCTCGATCCCGAGGACATCGAGATTATTCAGGACACGATCGTCGCGGCAGTCAACGAGTGTCTCTCGAGTGCGCAGGAAGCCGCCAATCAGCAGCTCGGAGCCGTCACGGGTGGCATGAACATCCCGGGGCTGTTCTAAGGTGCTCTAGATGGGAACACCTGCGCAGATGGGCAAGCCGCCACAGGTTGCAACGCCGCCACAGGCCGCAGAGTCGCTACGGGTCATGCAGCCTGCGGAGCCCAACCCGAGCGACGGACGTGCGCTGCAACGTCTGCTCGATGAGCTTGGCAGGCTGCCGGGGATCGGTCCCAAGTCTGCACAGCGCATCGCATACTGGATCCTTGAGTCTGACGCAGAGGCAGCGCGTCGTCTCTCGGCTGCCATCACACGGGTCAAGCAGGAGGTTCACTTCTGTCCGGTCTGTTTTTCGTATGCGGTGCGCAAGACCTGTGATATCTGTGCAGATTCCTCTCGCGACCGGGGTTGCCTCTGCGTCGTGTCGGAGCCGCGCGATGTCTCGGCGATTGAGCGCAGCGAAAGCTATCATGGCCTATACCATGTGCTTGGCGGCGTCATCTCGCCCATGGACAAGGTGGGGCCAGACCAGCTGCATGTGCGTGAGCTGATCTCGCGTTTAGCTGATGGTACGGTGCGGGAGGTCATCCTCGCCACCAACCCGGACGTCGAGGGAGAGACTACGGCTGCCTACCTTGCGCGCACCATAGCGCCCCTAGGCGTCAGGGTCTCGCGACTCGCGAGTGGCCTGCCCGTTGGCGGAGACCTTGAGTACGCCGATGAGGTGACGCTTGGACGCGCCATAGAGGAACGCCGTATTATATAGAGAGTGGGAAAGAGCGGAGCGAGTGCCTGCCGATGCGGCTGGCCGGTACTATCAGGTGAGGAGGTCTGACATGGCCCAGGACAATAACCCAGTGTCTCCACGGGGATCTGCAGTCCCCCAGGGAAGGCGCGCGGTCTCTGGTGGATCAACGCCTCACTCGCATGCCACAGGCTCCACGAGAAGCTCGTCGAGCGGCCAGTCGCCACTCGCCTCGCGCCTGCCGTCTGTTGGCTCCCACGAGGGGCAGGGATCACTAAGGCCTATCGGCACGCCTCACCGCGCTCAACGCAGGGGTAGAGGCAGAGGCAGTCGGTCTCGCCTTGCCTCGAGCCTGCCGGTCGTGGGTCCCCTCGACGAGCAGGAGGCACCGAGGCCCATTGGTGTCGACCCAGCTCAGACGGGAGCCTTCGCCCGCATCGATGCGAGCCAGGGTGCCACGGTCGAGACCAGGGATAACATCGGCAAGATCTCGCCTGACTCCACTGCGAGCTGGTCGCGCACGGGGCTTGGCGCCGAGATGCGCCTGCGGGGGGCACGACGTCCGCGGGTGGCCAGCAGGTCGCACGCAAAGGAACCTGACCCGCACACGCTTGTAGACCAGCTTAAGGAGCGCTGGTTCATCGTCGTGGCCGCGCTCATCGTCTTGGGCATCAGCTTTGTGCTGTTGCGCGGCTGCATCGAGTCGGCTAACAAGGTGAGCGAGCAGGTGGGTCAACCGCCGCAGCAGACCCAGACCTCGGCGGAGGGGAGCGTCACCTACCAAGGGACGGTCTTCTCGATATCAAAGCAGGATGAGGGTACGTATGCGCTGGTCGGCCGTAGGGAGAACTCAGCTTCCGGTGACGCATACATGCAGATCCCTGGTAAGCCTGCGCAACTCGTCCTCTATAATGGCACGATCATCATTCCCGAGAGCCTCGACGAGGGCAGGTGGGACGTGCTCGCCTATACGGTTGGCAGCGGATCATCGCCGGTGGTTGACGAGGATGGAAACCCTGTGGGTGGTCCTGGCTCCATCGCCAAGGCGGAGCTCAAGGGGTCGAGCCTGCTTGTGACAGACGATGCGGGTAAGGTGACGACAGTCTCGCTGGAGTAGTCCGGGACATGAGGCAGAAGACAATCGTCGGAGGGCTATTCTGCCGCCGCAGAAGGTTCGTGCAGACGGAGGGGGCTGGCGTGGAAAGATGGGAGCGCGTCTGCGAGAACTGCGTCTTCTGTCAGGAGCGCACGGGCTTTCTGCGCACGCGTCTGGAGTGCATGGGTCCCGGTAGGCTCAAGGGCAGCACCGTCTTGGCAAAAGACCCTGCGTGCGAGGCCTTCAGGATGACACCAAAGGCGAGCTTCGGCCTCTTTGGCGAGCGCAAGTTATCGCAGGCCTGGCCGCTGGCTGGGACGGACGCGAGTCACGCGCGGGCACCCGCTATGGACGAGTCTCCAGACGAGATAGACGTTCTTGAGCTCAAGGCTCAGGCCGCCGAGGCGCGCGCCGCAGCTGCCGAGGCACGCGCCGCTGTGGCGGAGGCGCGACTTCGGCGTGGTGAGGCTAAAGGGAACGTCGGCCACTAGGTTCCGCTCACCCGAGCGCCAATCTGTTCGCCGAACTCCACCTGTGATCGCTGACTCCGCCTGTGGCCGCTGTGAGGGGTCCCGACAGGGCCAGCTGGTGGTGCGGGTCTCGCGACTCCCAACCTGCGGGTGTTGCGTCGGCGTCGGGGCGTGTCCCGGACCGTGCTCGGAGCGGCCCTTCCGCGAACGGCGGGCCGTCTTGTTGCTAGCAGAATAGTTTCTCAGCTGACCAAACGGATGCGTTTCGTGTCACTTTAGGGTATGAGGACGTATCCTGCGACATGGGCGTCACAGGGTCTGTCACCGCTGACTTTGAACGAGACACTCGTGAGGGCAAGACAGCCCCCATCCTTGGTGACAATGCGCATCTCGCTCGGATCGACGTCGTCGATATGCGTCGAGTATTCGCCCCTTGGCCGTGAGGCGTAGTGCTCCCTGAGTCGCGCGATAAGCTCAGAGCAGTCAACGTGTAAGGCAGTTCCGTCGGCAGACCAGAAGTCGAGCGTGAGGTCATCCGCAAGCTCCCTTGCGTCAAGCGGGTAGAGACGCGAGTAGCCCGCAACACCTATGTTGGCGCCATGTCTCACAGCATACGTTTCGCGTGTCGAGCTAGACTTGTTTTTGCTGCCCAAGGAGCTATCCAGGACGCCGTTCGAGCCGGAGGGGGTGTTGGAACTGAGGTAGTCCAGGGCTCCGCTCGCCCGACTGTCGCCCCTTAGCTGGTCCACAAGCTCGGAGTTGGTGAGCGCTCCCGTGTGCGATGACAGGTAG
>RBWB01584078.1_pt1 | contig 10694 bp, 7 predicted proteins | sample 2014201 | NCBI WGS metagenome assembly RBWB01 (sample SAMN10133834, study PRJNA383868) | Human oral metagenome, whole genome shotgun sequencing project. | isolation source: supragingival plaque isolated from 88 juvenile twins | host: Homo sapiens | place: Australia
TCACGTGAAAAATACAGGTGATATTTGGTTTTTCAAAATTATCTCAGAAGGAGCTGTAGCGGCAGGTATCCGTCGTATTGAGGCAATCACTCGAGGAGGAGCTATGCAGTATTTCATTGAACAAGAGCTGCTAGTAGATCGTATCAAAGAAACACTAAAAAACACTCAAGACCCTGTGAAAGCTATCACACACTTGCAAGAGGAAAATGTAGCATTGCAGAGAGAATTGGAACAACTAAAGAAAGAGCAAGCCAAAAATTTAAAATCATCTTTGAAAAACGAGTTTTCTGTTATCAATGGAGTTCAATGTCTTATCAAATCATTGGATTTAGACAATGCAACTCTAAAAGATCTCGCTTTCCAATTGGGTAATGAAGTAGATAATGCTTTTATCTTATTTGGATCATCTTATGAAGGAAAAGCTTTATTGTTATGTTATATCAATAAAGAGTTAGCACAATCTAAAGGCTTGGATGCAGGTAAAATAGTGCGTGAATTGGGCAAATATATTCACGGAGGTGGAGGTGGTCAGCCATTTTTCGCAACTGCAGGAGGTAAAAATCCTGATGGTATAGAAGAAGCCCTTTCTAAAGCAAAAGAATATTTGGGATAACTAAAAAAAATACCCCGTTGCATATAGCTTCGGGGTATTTTGATTATAGATAATTAAAAAGTATTACCAATTGACTATAAATTCTACTCGTTTATTAATACGATGTTCTTCCTCGCTACAAGGCACTCCATCTTCACAACCGTTTATTAGTTGTGTTTCGCCATAACCTTTGGCTTGTATGCGAGTTTTATTAATTCCTTTCTTCAACAACCATTGTTCAATAGCTTTTGCTTGTGTTTCAGTAAGGTTCATATTATAATCATCTTCTCCTCTACTATCTGTATGCACTTTTATTGTGAGATTAACATTAGGATGTAGTTCTAAAAATATCAATATCTTTGCGAGTTGTACTGAGGCATCCTTCCGTATATTGGTTCGTCCAAAATCAAAATAAATATTATCAATACCGAAAATATTAGCTAAGTTATCTCCCTGGTTTACTACAAAAGTTTGAGGTTGCAAAGAAATCACTTTTTGATGAGCTGCATTAAAAGCAATAGGGAGGTATGAAATATCATAATTTTCTTTGTAAATCTCTATGTAGGCATGCTGATAAGTAGGGTTTATTTTTGAGAAAGGGACTATAAAGAAACCATTAATATCAGATTTATCTACTAATGAATTATCTCCTGAAAGATTTATAAGTGAAATCTCAGCACCTTCGATTACATTTCCTGTTTCAGTATTACTAACCATCCCCATCATTTCTTTTACAGCTGTATTTGAAGGAGAGGCAGGCTGTTTGGCGAAGAATTTCTGAGCTTCTCCCTCGAACAAATTGAATTGTCTTTTTGCCTCGTTATTTTTACCGAGAAGTTGTAATACCTTTCCATAACGATAATAATCTATTGGTTCGGGAAGATAACCAATCCCCTTCATCAACTTTGTATAGTAAAGTGAAGCTTGAGTATACTCTTTTTTTGCATAATAGTAATTGGCTAAATAGGCTACTACTTCTTGTGTTTCATAACCTTTCTGAACAACTCCTTGATATATTTTGTTTGGAGTTACTTGTATTTGTGAAAAGGCAACTGTAATACTATTAAAGACTAATAATATTATCATACATACTTTTGTTTTCATATCTATATTGTTTTTCTTTTGGCTACAAATGTACACTTTTTTATTGATTATAACAAATTTTTATTTGCATATTCAATAGAAAAACTATATTTTTGCCGTATTTAAAAACGCATTTAAAAGTTTTCATAAATGGCAAATAAAAACTTTCTAGATATTCAAAATGGAAACTTTCTTCTTATTAAAGAGTTAGAAATCACACCTAAGACCACCTATTCAGTACTTCGGGAGCACTTTCCTAATAATGAAATATGGGAAGTAGGTACAGGATATTATTGGCTATATTTTTACGATTATGCTTTTGAAGACAAACTTTTTAATATTTCCTTTTGTTTTAAAGGTGAGCAGCTGGAGTCATTATGTTTTTGTATGAATGATCGATATACCTCATGGGAAGATTGGAGTGAAGAATACGAATTGCAGACTGAAAAATATTATAAGCAATGGCTTACGAGTCATATAGGTGATAAGCGCTCTTTTGATTGGGGAAGTATTGATGCTCATTATGATCGCAAAGGAGGGCGTACTGCCATCTGGTTAAGTTATAAAATATGAAATATCGTAAAATTCTACCATTTTATATAGAGGAAGCTTATCAAGTTTTCTCCTCGTATACTATCAATAAGCACTTATCAGTTTGTGATTGTGGAAATTGCATTACTCCTACTGAGATAAATGAATTATGTAACACACCGCTCAAAGAGCTATCAGTTCAACAAATTAGTACTTATGTAGAATCTATGTTGGTTAGTAGTGATAAAGCTATTGTAGAGATCCATTACTTTCTACCACGTATGCTTGAACTTCTTTGTGAACGTAAAATATTTTACATAGATGAAGGATTTTCTCTTTCTAAATGTCATTTTGAACGTACTGATCTCTGGAAAGTAGCTGAAATAGAATTTTTAAAGCGATTTTCTCTTGCTTTTTTTGAAGAAATTATAAGTGAAGAAAACTTTGAACTCACTACTGCTGAAGATTGGTTAGTTTGTTTTGGATTAGGAGGACTACCTCTTCAGCCACTGTTAGAATGTTGGGTAAATAAAGCCGATACTCTAAGTGCTATTCGTCATTTTCAAGAGATTTTTTTATATAGTTTAAAAGCTAAAGGTATTTTATATCACCATACTTATTTTGAAGAGAAACATTCATTTTTTAATGATCAAATCACAGATTGGCTACAATCGCCTTATACACTACAAACATTCTACAAGGCTATTGAAAATCTTCTTCTATCAGATAGACCTCTCAATGAAGGACTTATAGCTCAATTAGAAAATATGTATAATATACTAGGCTCATTAATTCCTAATAATAAATAATATAGAAATAGGTATTTTATGGATATAAATGAGGTAGTAGGAGAAAAACTGTTTTAAAATTTTATATATTTGGCTTAGAATGATAGCTAAAAGAAATAAAAGAAAAATAATTTTTAGTTTTTTGAAAGAAAAAGTTGGTGAATAAAAAATAATCTCTATATTTGCAACCTAAATTAAGAAAGAAACAACTGTCTATCTTAGTAAGATTAAGACAGGTAATATCAATTAAAAAAACTTCATTAAATGAGAGATTTAACTAAAATGACAAACATTGAGGACTTGCGTGTAGTATGCAAACGTAATGTCCCTAAGATGTTCTACGAATATGTAGATACAGGTTCGTGGACACAAGCTACTTACCGAGATAACGTATCGGATTTCAATCCTATCAAATTTAAACAAAAAATATTAGTTGATATGGATAACCGGACTCTTGAGACCACTCTTTTAGGTCAAAAAGTAAAGTTTCCTGCTATGACAGCTCCTGTTGGTTTTATGGGAATGATGTGGGCAGACGGAGAAATTCATATGGCTAAAGCTGCACAAAAATTTGGTATTCCCTTTACTCTTTCTACCATGTCTATATGCTCTATTGAAGATTTAGTAGAAGCAGGAGTAGAGCCTTTCTGGTTTCAGCTATATGTAATGAGGGACCGCGAATTTATGAAAGATCTCATTCGTCGTGCTAAAGAAGCTAAATGTTCTGCTTTAATGATCACTGTAGATTTACAAGTGCTAGGTAATCGCCATCGTGATATTAAAAACGGACTTTCTACCCCTCCGAAATTTACCATTCCTAATATAATAAACCTATCTACTAAAATTCCTTGGGGATTGCGTTATGTGTTAGGGAACCGTCGTTGGACATTCCGTAATATTGCTGGACACGCTAAAAATGTATCTGATCTCTCTTCTCTTTCTTCTTGGACGAAAGAACAATTCGACCCTAGTCTTAGTTGGAAAGATATAGCTGAAATCAAAGAGCTATGGGGTGGACCTATCATTCTCAAAGGAATTATGACTCCTGAAGATGCTATTGAAGCTGTAAAATATGGTGCTGATGCTATTATAGTTTCTAACCATGGTGGTCGTCAAATGGATGACACTATCTCATCTATAAAAGCTCTTCCTGATATTGTAAGTGCTGTAGGTAGTCAAACAGAAGTATGGATTGACTCTGGTTTTTATACAGGCCAAAATATGCTAAAAGCTTGGGCTTTGGGCGCCAAAGGTATTATGTTAGGACGCGCTCCTGTATATGGATTAGGAGCTTATGGTGAAGATGGAGTTACACGTGCTTTACAAATATTATATGATGAAATGGATACCACTATGGCTTTTTCAGGACATCGCAATATTCAAAATGTAGATAGTAGCATCTTAGTAGAAGGAACATATCCTCTTCCAAGTAATAAATAATAAAAAAAGAAGCGATAGATTGATCTATCGCTTCTTTTTTATTTCTTATTCTTAAATGTTTATCTAACTTCAAATTCATCAATGAAAAGAAAAGCAGGCTTACCAGCTCCTTCTTGATGGAAAGAAGGTATTTTATCTAAAGGAACTATTTTTATTTTCAAATAAGTTACTTCTTTTTCAGGAAATGAATAACTATATGTCTTTATCTCTTTAGAATGTTCTGTAGGAGTTGTATAATCTTGATTTAAAAACATTTCATAAGTATTACCATCTTTGGAGGCTGAAAGCTCGACCTTTTTAGGAGGATAAATCCAATCTCCTGTTTCTATAAAAGCATCAAAACAAACTTCTTTTATAGGTGTATTTTCTTTCAAATTAATAATAGCTTCACATGGTGCCTCTGTAAACCCCAACCATTCTCCTGAACGAGAGTTCATTCCTCCTTTTCTACCATTTACCAAAGTCGTAGCTCCTTGAAAAGTATAATTCGGAGATGGCTTGCTTACAAACTCTATAGGGCGCACTGTAGCTTTGTTAAAATAGAATTGTTGTTCAAAACCACTCTCACCTTCCTTACCAAATAGTTTAGCTTTCAAATGTGTATTTTTATCTATCTTCAAAGGATCTTTATATACCATAGAATTCTTGTTGGGAGTACTCCCATCTATGGTATAATAAATAGGAGTATTTTCTAGACAAGAAAAAGTTACCTCAATAGCATCTGTGGTGGGTTTTATTTCTGAATGTAATGCAAAGATATGCTTTGCATAATGATAGCCTTCTAGCTCATATATTTTAAGCAAACGCAATAAACGTTGCAAGAACTCACCATAATTTTTAGTCTTTGTAGGATTTTGCCATTGAACTTCAGCTAAAGCAGCATAACGAGGCAACGCCATATATTGTACATGCTTAAAAGTCTTAATATATTCTGTCCAAATATTAGCTTGTACTCCTAGTATATGTTTTTGTTGTTCTTGGTTAAGCGCATCAGGATAAGGATTGAAAGAATAAACACGTTCTACTGGTAAATATCCCCCTATTGCCAATGGTTCTTTATCTGTTTTGTCTGTTTGATAATAATCAAAATAACAGTAAGAAACAGGGGTCATAATAGCATCATGCCCAGACTTAGCCGCTTCAATAGCCCCTCCAATACCTCTCCAAGACATCACTGTAGCATTAGGAGCCAATCCTCCTTCCAAAATCTCATCCCAACCAATAATTTTACGACCTTTTTTAGCCAATACTTGTTCTGCAAAAGTAATTACATGACTTTGTAAATACTCTTCTGCTGAGTGTTTTGCATCTCCTTTTATACCTAATTCTTTTATCTTAGCTTGGCATTTAGCACATTTCTTCCAACTGTTTTTAGGACACTCATCTCCTCCTATATGAATATATTCTGAAGGAAATACCTCTGTTACTTCCTCCAATATATTCTTAATAAAATCATAGGTTTCAGGGTTTCCTGCACAAAGTACTTCCTCTGCTATACCCCACGTTTCCCTTACTTTATAGGGACCTCCTGTACAACCTAATTTAGGATAAGTAGCCAATGCCGCTACCATATGACCAGGAAGATCTATCTCTGGAATAACTGTTATATTGCGATCTGCAGCATACTTTACAATATCCTTCATCTCTTGCTGAGTATAAAAACCTCCATGAGGTTTACCATCAAAAGTTTCCCATTGCTTCCCTACCATTGTTTGGCTACGTGTGCTCCCCACAACAGTAAGTTCAGGATATTTCTTAGATTCAAAACGCCATCCTTGATCATCAGTAAGATGCCAATGAAATCTATTCATATTGTGTAAAGCAAGCATATCAATAAAAATACGCACCGAATCAATAGTAAAAAAATGACGAGAACTGTCTAAATGCCCTCCTCTATAAGCAAAATAAGGCTTATCTGTAATTTCTTTTATAGGAAAAAGTACCTTTCCTACTTTCTCTACAGGTATAGATTTTCTAAGAAACTGTACCCCATAAAAAGTCCCTGCTTTTGATGCTCCTCTCACAATAATATTATCATTACTAATCTTTACTTGATAAGCTTCTGGATTCTCATTTTGATAGTCCTTTAATAGCATTATACTGTTAGAAGGATTACTTTCATTACTAACAATACCTACTTCAATACCTGCTTGTTTTTTGATATACTCTTGCAAAAAACTTGCATATCTTTGTAAATCAGCGTCTCCCTTAGGATAAGCTATTTTAGTAACATTACTCAACACAAAAGAACCCTGTTCTTTCATTCCTTGAGGATTACTAATCATCTCAGGAGCAGGTATTACCTCATAATTAGCGGTACTACTCCCCTCATTACTTGTGGTTGACTTGCACGAAATAATCGTCATCAATAACAAAAGTGCGGAAGTTAATTTTATCTTCATATATTTATAAAATTATAATTAATGGCACAAAGATACATCATTTTTTTCAAATTACCTACAAATAAATAAAATTCACACGATACTTTATACCTCATATTAAACAAATTAATCCATAACAACCAAAATATAAAGAAGATATAAATTTAAAGAGTTTATTATCTCTATAAAAAATTAACAAAAATATTTTTCTTATACTATACTTATACCTACATCTCCCCTATCTCATCTTAAAATACTACAAAAAATAAAGGACTGATTTTCATCAGTCCTTTATTTCTAAAATCTTCTATTTTACTTGTTGTAAACACTCTCTTTTTTAAAGTGTTTAGCCAATAAGTAATACACTACTGCACGGTATTTACTCTTATTTGATTTACCATACTTCTCCAATACAGCATCAATAGCTTTATCCAACTCAGGACCGTCTTTCAACCCTAATTTTTTAATTAAAAAATTCTGCTTTACACGGTCTAACTCTGTTTGGTCTGAACCTGATACTTTAGAAGCATCATTATTGTAAATACAAGGTCCTAAACCTACTGTTACTTTTGTTAAGAACGCTACATCTGGGTTCTTTTCACCACATTTCTCTTTTAAATCTTGGGTGTACACAGCGATTAAATCATCACGTTTACTCATAATTTTTTATTATTTAAAAATTAATGCGGTAAAAGTAGTCATTTTTTTATATACTCAAAATATTTTAACAAAACTTTATCATTTATTTTTCTTGCTGTATGAATTTCTAAAAGCTTTGGACTCTCCGAATCCTCAAAAAAAACACTCAAATCTCTCTGTAAATCAGATAGGTTGGTCACTGACTGATAACTAATACCATACATTTTACAAAAATGCTCTGCCGTAAGTTTATGGGGCGTTTCAAAAAAATACTCAAAGTTTGGGTCTATCTTATCCCCTGGCAATATCCTGAAAATTCCTCCTCCTTCGTTATTTACAAGCACTATCCTAAAACTCTTAGGAAGATATTTATTCCATAACGCATTACTATCATAGAAAAAACTTAAATCTCCTGTTATAAAAACGGTTGGTAACTCGCTCCCTACTGCTGCTCCTATAGCTGTACTCATACTCCCATCAATACCACTAGTCCCTCGATTGCAAAACACTCTCCACGAAGAATTTGATTTCAATAATTGTGCATAACGAATAGCCGAACTATTACTTATCTCCACTACATACCCCATAGGAAGACTATTAAACACCTCATTATAAACCTTCAAATCCGAAAATGGCGCTTCATTTATATATTCTAAATGTCGCTGTTGTATCTCATTCTTTATAACCAACCATCTATGTTGATATTCCGAAGGTACAGTTAATAAATAATGGCCTACTCTTTTCAGAAAAGTATTGATATCACTATTAAAATGTGCCGTCAAACAAAAATAAGAATCATAAGCCTTATACAAATCTACATTATAATGATAAGATGGCTGAAATGTTCGTAAAAACTGCTTTATTTTTTTCGATACAACCAACCCCCCAAATGTAAGCAATAAATCCGGACGTAAAGCTTCTTTTAATGAAGGATCTTTCTCCGTATAAGTAAGTAGCTTATCTATAGAAGAAATAAAGTGTGAATGATGCAAATTAGAGGTCGTTTCTGTAAGTACCAATACCGAAGGATCTTGTGCCAACCATTCCACATAAACCTCTTCTATACTATTAGGGGCCAAAACTCCTACCAATACCATCTTTTTTGTAGCCACATTCCATTGCTTTATAAACTGAAGCGCTTTTGCTTCATCTATACTCACTTCTTGAGGAGGTAAAGGTATATCCTCAAATAAATAACGCTCTTCTGTCGTAAGATACAATGGCTCCTCAAAAGGAATATTTATATGTACAGGTCCCTGCTCTTTTATAGCTGTATTAAGAGCTCTATTTAACTCGTAACAATTGCTCTTATCAGCATATAATTCATCTGATAAATGAGCGTTATAAACAGTATGATTTGCCAATACATTTATCTGATGTATCGTTTGCCCATCTCCTATATCTATCTTATGCAATGGCCTGTCTGCCGAAAGAACTACTAAAGGAATATTACTATAAAAAGCCTCTGCTACTGCTGGATAATAATTCAGCAGTGCCGAACCTGATGTACATACCACCGCTACAGGTTGTTTGATCTGTTGCGCAATCCCTAAAGCAAAGAAAGCTGCGCAACGTTCATCTACAACACTATAGCACCTAAAATAAGGATTATTAGAAAAACCAATAGTCAAAGGTGCATTACGTGAACCAGGCGAAATAACTATATGTTTAATCTGTTTAGCTTTACAAGCTTCAATAGTGTATTGCGCCAATTTTAGTTGAGGTCGTTTCATCTATTCCGTTAGTTTATTTTTATCTTGATAATACTCATAAAGAGCTACTTGCGAGCGAAGTGATGGAGTAGTGTGAGAACGATAAACATTATCTTGCGCTTCATTTAGCACACGCGCCTTTACATTATCTGCCCACCCAATTTCAAACGTATCTATAAGTTCTTGCTTTATAGCTTCATCATAAATAGGACAACCTACTTCCACTCTAAAAGATATATTCCTAGTCATCCAGTCCGCTGATGATATATACACTTTAGGGTCCCCCCCATTACCAAATATAAACAAACGTGGATGTTCCAAAAATTTATCTACAATACTTATTACCTCTATATTTTCACTCATTCCCTTAACTCCTGGCACTAAGCAACAAATACCACGTACAATCATTTGTATCTTCACCCCTGCCCTACTGGCTTCATAAAGCTTATCTACCATTTTATAACTAGTGATATTATTCATTTTTAATTTGATATAGGCCTCTTTACCTGCCTTAGCATTCCTAATCTCTTCATCTATCAAATGTTTAAGCTGCTTTTTAGTATAGTGAGGCGAAACTATCAAATGTTTAAACTTCTGCACATTATAGTTTGTCTCAAAAAAATTAAAAACCTTATTCACTTCTTTGAGTATCTCTTCATTAGCAGTAAAAAGTGTATAATCCGTATATACTTTAGCGGTACTTTCATTGAAGTTCCCCGTACTAATAAATCCATAACGCTTGAGATCTTTACCTTCTTTTCGCTCTATCACACATATTTTGCTATGCACTTTAAGACCTCTTACCCCAAAAATAAGCCTCACTCCCTCTGCTTTTAGTTGTTCAGCATATTTAATATTCGACTCTTCATCAAAACGTGCCTGAAGCTCTATCTGTACAGTTACCTGCTTGCCATTTTTCACCGCATTGATAAGCGAATTTACAACCTGAGAATTCTTAGCCAATCGATAAATCGTTATTTTTACCGATTTTACTTGAGGGTCTAATGCTGCCTCTCGCAAAAACCATATAATATTAGAAAATGTATGATAAGGCGTATATTGCAAATAATCTTTCTCCGCTATTTTCTTTAACAAACTCTCCTCAGAAGTAAGACCTTTTACTGGCAATGATTGTATAGGCGCATATGTCAAATCTGTACGACCTAAACTCGGAAAATTCATATAATCACGCCTATTGTGATATCTCCCCCCTGGTATCACACTATCCGTACTCACAATTCCCATTTTGTCAAATAGAAACCGAAGCGTATCTTCCCCTATCATCTTATCATACACAAAGCGCACTGGTTCACCTTTGCGCCTATCCTCCACACTCATAGAAAGTTTTTCAATAAAACTCTTACTCAAATCATCATCTATATCCAGCTCAGCATCACGAGTGATTTTAATCATATTCGCCGTAAGAGATTCATAATTAAAAATATTGAATATCTTATGCATACAAAAGCGTATTACATCATCAAGCATAATAATATAATGCTTATCCCCTATTTGAGGCAACTCTATA
>RBWB01584079.1_pt1 | contig 10694 bp, 6 predicted proteins | sample 2014201 | NCBI WGS metagenome assembly RBWB01 (sample SAMN10133834, study PRJNA383868) | Human oral metagenome, whole genome shotgun sequencing project. | isolation source: supragingival plaque isolated from 88 juvenile twins | host: Homo sapiens | place: Australia
GCGTGGTGATTGAAGACGACGGAATGACCGAAGAGCAATTCCGCACCGAAATGCTGTCGCTAAACTCGGAGTTTGCTAAGCTGTCGGCTGAAGCAAAGGAGTTGGAGAGTGAGATTGAAAAGAATTTAAAGGAGTTGTTGGGGGAGTAGGATGGAGACAAAGACATATAAGTTAGATTCTCTTTGCGAGATAACTTCGTCAAAAAGAATATTTTATTCAGAATATACTGAATCTGGAATTCCTTTCTTTCGTTCAAAAGAAATAATCGACCTTTTTAATAAGAATAAAATAGCCACAGAATTATTTATTTCGAAGGATAGATATAATGAGATTAAAAGTAAGTTTGGGGTGCCTGAGAAAGATGATATGCTTCTTACATCTGTAGGTTCTATAGGTATTCCTTATCTTGTAAAATCATCAGATAAATTTTATTTTAAAGATGGTAACCTGACTTGGTTTAGAAACTATAATCGTAAGTTAATAGTCCCTCTCTATCTTTATCTTTGGACCACATCAAGTGTTGGAAAAGAAACCCTAATGCGTTTAAGTATGGGGGCTGCACAACCAGCTTTAACAATAAGTAGATTAAAGAATTTGAACCTAAATTTACCTTCTGTTTCTGTGCAGCAGAAGATAGCCTCTATCCTCTCCGCCTACGACCGCCTTATCGAGAACAACACTCGTCGTATCCGTTTGTTAGAGCAGATGGCAGAGAACCTTTATAAGGAATGGTTCGTCCGGTTCAGATTCCCTGGACACGAGAATGTCGAAATGGTAAATGGATTGCCTAAAGGGTGGGAAAGGGTTGTAGCCTCTTCTATTATTGATGTTATGAGTGGTGGAACTCCGAAAACAGCTCATCAAGAATTTTATAATGGTAATATTCCATTTTATACACCTAAAGATGCAAATGATTCTATCTTTGTATATAATACTTTAACTAACATAACAGAAGAAGGGTTAGTACATTGTAACAGTCGATTATATCCAAGAAATACCTTGATAATAACAGCTCGTGGTACTGTTGGAAAACTTAGCCTTTTAGCTCTACCTATGGCTATGAATCAATCTTGCTTTGCTCTTCAATTGAAGAAAGGAAACAATCCATTTTTTCTCTACTATGCTATAAGAACTGAAGTGGCGAAATTAAAAAAGATGGCTAATGGAGGAGTTTTTGATACTATTGTTGTTAAATCATTTGATCATATAAAATTGATGGTTCCATCGCATTCTTTGATGGACAATTTCAACTTAAAAGTATGTCCTATATTAGAGAAAGTTAGAAGTTTATCTTATCAAAATCAACTCCTCACTCGCCAATGTGATCTTCTTCTTCCCCGTTTGATGAGTGGCAAACTTGAAGTAAAATCTTAATCAGACCATTATATTATGAGTTCGTTTATCAGTGAAGACGATATAGAGCAGGCCCTCTGCACCCGACTATCGCAACCAGAGCTTGGATGGAAACGCATAACGTGTGACCCCAGTGTGGAGGCACAAGACGACGTTAGTAAGACGGGGCGACGCAATGCGGCAGAGTGTATTTTGCCTGCGGTGTTCCTAGAAGCCTTAGAACGGCTTAACCCGCAGATTGATAAGGACATCTTAGCGCAAGTGGTAGCCGACTTCCGTAAAAACTATACGGGTACGGATATGGTTGACACCAACTATAAGTTCTACAACCAACTGCGCAACGGCATCAACGTAAAGGTAAAGAAGAATGGCAAAGAAGACTTTGACATCGTTCGCCTGATAGACTTTGACCACGTAGAGAACAACGACTTCCACTGTGTTAACCAAATGTGGATAAAGGGGCGGTTTCGTTATCGCCGTCCCGATGTGCTCTTGTTTGTTAATGGTTTGCCCGTGGTGTTCATCGAATTGAAGAACTCCACCGTAAAGATAAAAGAAGCCTACGAAAAGAATCTTGTTAGCTATCGTAAGGATATACCCAATATCTTTGCGCTAAACCAGATATGCGTACTCTCAAATGGTATGCAAACGAAGTTGGGCGCATGGGATGCAGGCTATGAGTTCTTCTTTGAGTGGTTGAAGGTAAACGACGAACACGAGAAACTAGACCGTGAGCACATAGCCAACTACGGCCTTTCGATAACCAACCTTATTGATGGCCTTTTGCGCAAGGAACGCCTGCTGGACTATATCGAGAACTTTATATTCTTCGACAATAAGCGCGTGAAGATTATCGCTAAGAACCACCAGTACCTGGGTGTTAACAATTTGATGCGAAGCGTGGAGCGACGAGAAGAACTGAAAGGCAAGCTGGGTGTTTTCTGGCATACGCAAGGTTCGGGTAAGAGCTATTCGATGGTGATGTTCGTACGAAAGGTGAGGCGCAAGTTAAAGGGCAACTTCACCTTCCTCGTTGTTACCGATAGAGACGACCTCGACACACAGATACATAAAACCTTTGTGCGCAGTGAAGTTATCGGCATCAAGGAAGAGTGCCAGCCAAAAAATGCAGCCCAGCTGCGTGAGTTCCTCGGTGGTAACAAGCCGATGGTGTTTACACTGATACATAAGTTTCTGTATGACAAGACCGAGAAATACCCTTTGCTCTCTACACGCAACGACATCTTTGTATTGGTGGACGAGGCACACAGAACACAGTATAAGCAGTTGGCAGAGAATATGCACACAGGTTTGCCCAACGCAAACTATATTGCCTTTACCGGAACACCTTTGCTGGGTTCGAAACGACTAACCAATCAATGGTTTGGCGACTATGTGTCGGAATATAACTTTGCGCAAGCCATAGCAGACGGTAGCACGGTGGACTTGTTTTATAGCCGACGAGTGCCAGAGGTACAACTGGAGAACAACTGGCTGGACACCGACATCGATAAGATAGTGGAAGAAGAGGAACTCAACGACAGAGAAAGAGAACGCTTAGAGAACTCGTCCTCGCGTATCTTAGAGGTTATCAAGCGCGACGGCCGCCTTGACCGTATAGCGCAAGACATTGCTCACCATTTTCCAAGGCGAGGTTTCTTGGGAAAGGGTATGGTGGTTAGTGTGGATAAGTACACGGCAGTGAAGATGTACGACAAGGTGCAACACTATTGGGCAGAAGAAAAGAAAGCCCTTGTAAAGGAGCGCAACGCAGCCAAAACGAAGGAAGAACGCGACGAGCTGACGGCACGACTGGAATATATGAACCGGGTGGAGATGGCTGTGGTAATTAGTGAAGAGGCCGACGAGGATGAGAAGTTTAAGGCGCAAGGCTTAGACATTAGCTTCCATCGTAATAAGCTAAACGAGATAACACCAGAGGGAAAGGATATAGAAGACCGCTTTAAGGACAAGGACGATACCTTGAGTCTGGTTTTTGTGTGTGCCATGTGGCTCACGGGCTTTGACGTTCCCTCGCTCTCAACCCTTTATCTTGACAAGCCCATGAAGGGGCATACGCTGATGCAGGCTATTGCACGCGCCAACCGTGTGTTCCCTGGTAAGAGCTGCGGTATCGTGGTAGACTATGTCAATGTGTTTAAGTACATGCAGCAGGCACTGTCAGACTATGCCTCAAATGGAGACGACGGAACAGACTTCCCTGCAAAAGACATAACACTGTTGATGGCCAACATTGACAACTGTATCGAAGCGTGCGACTTGTTTTTACAAGACTTAGGGATAAGGTTGGACAAGATTATAGCCAATGACGATACGCTTGACAAGCTGGAGAACTTGCGGCAGGCATACGACAAAATACTTGAGAAAGACGAAAGTAAAATAAGGTTTAAGGTGATGAGCAACCTTGTGATGAACCTGCATGATGCAGCAAAACCCGAAATCTTTGAACTTGGATGGAAGAACGAGAAGTTTTCTCCACTGAGTTATCTCAACGGATTATTCTGCAACAGAATAGATGATGAGAAGCTAAGGAGGGCAAAAGAGAAGATGACTTATACGCTGGACGACAGCGTTACGGTAATGGTTGAGGAAGACATGCCACAATATCGTATTCATCAAAGTAAGGTGATTGACCTGAGTAAGCTGGATATAGACCGCATTCGTAAGGCTATCAATGCAGCACCTTATAAGGCGATGGAGATTGAGAACCTTCGCACCTTTATAGAAACAGCCTTGAAACAGCTGATAAAGAAGAACCGTACGAGGGTGCCGTTCTCGCAAAGATACAAGAATATCATTGACACTTACAATGCAGGCGGAACGGAGAATGAGGACTATTATGAGAAATTGTTGCAGCTGATTGATGAACTAAAAACAGAACAAGGACGTTCTACGGATATGGGATTAAAGGAAGAAGAACTTGAAATCTACGACCTACTTGTACAAGGCCGAAAGCTAACCAAGAATGAAGAGAAGGCGGTTATCCTCGCTTCTAAAAATCTGTATAACAAATTGATGGAGGAAAAAGAAAACCTATTGATTGTTGACTGGTATAAAGACCCACAGCCAAAGACAAGGGTGTTGGGACTGATACAGCGATCGCTCGACAAGGATTTGCCAAATACCTACGACAGAGAGGCGTTTTCTAATAAGACAAACCTGCTACTAGACCACTTCGTAGATATGGCAGTGCAGGGTTATGGCTGGATAGCATAATGGTTTACTCCAATCGGTTGTTAGTGCCTTACCGAGGCGTGTGAGGCGATATTTGGCGCAACGAGAAACGTAAACAGCCAGTGCGCTACATGTTCAGTTGAAGCGCAAAAGGTTCGTTTTTTAGTGTCTTGGGCAGAGCAACGGTAATCACATTCCCATTTTTTTGCATTTTAAGGCGTTGGCCAGTGCCAAGTAATTGCACGCTTTTGGGGGCATTACCCCTCCATTGTAACGAGAGTGGACGTGTCTCATTGTCTTTAAGTGCGTAGATGGCATAGCGTGTTTTGCCGTCTTTGTTGGCAGTAAACCACAGCTGTTTGTCATTATATATAGGTGTTGTGGTGGTGTTGTATATCGCTTTTCCATATCGGTTGAGCCATTGTCCAATTTCGTTGAGTCGTTTTTCGGCTTCAGGTTCAATCAATCCTTGCGGAGTAGGCCCAACACCCAGCACCAAGTTTCCGCCCTTAGCCACAATCTCTGCCAAGATGTTTACCACCGCGTGAGGCGTTTTCCAAGTGGGATTGGGTACCCATCCCCAGTCGTTGCTAAGCGTAATGCAGCTTTCCCAGGGATAGTTCAGTTGTGTTTCGGGGATGGTTCGTTCGGGTGTTTGGTAGTTTTCAAACTCGCCGTGTATGGTTCTGTCCACCATAATAAGGCCAGGTTGGTGTGCTCTACCCATCTGTGCAATCCTCGGCATGTCGATATCTTGGTTGTTATCCTTGTTAACCCATCCGCCATCTAGCCAAAGAATATCAACAGAACCATAATTGGTGAGCAGCTCTTCCAGTTGGTTAAACACAAATGTTTTGTAGCGTTGCCATCTCCAGGGCCAGCGATTTACATCGTAGTTCACGTTTCGGCCGTGCTTAGTGGGGTAAACATCCCACCAATAGTCTTGCGAGTGCCAGTCGGGTTTCGAGAAGTATTCGCCTATCATAAAGCCCTTAGTTCGGAAAGCCGACAGCACATGTTTCAGCACATCGCGTTGCGGATGGTCTTTAAAAGCATGTTTAGCGATAGAGAAATTGGTGAATTTAGAATCGAACATGCAAAAACCATCGTGGTGTTTGGTGGTGAATATCATATATTTCATGCCAGCGCGATGCAAGATGTCGGCCCATTGGTTGGGGTTAAACTTCGTGGGATTGAACTCGTTGCATAGCCCCCAGTACCAGTCTTTGTATGCTTGGTAGGTTCGAGTGGTGTCGCGCGTCACCCAATCTTCGTCGCAGATAGACCACGACTCAACAATTCCAGGCACCGAATAGAGTCCCCAGTGCATCAACACACCAAATTTAAGGTTTTGCCAATGTTTCAGTTTCTTTATCACTTGCTCGTCTTTTGGAGCCTCGTATATGGTGGAACGTTGGTGAATTTCGCCCTGTGCCAGCGTGGTTGCGGGTATGGTTAGCCAGAGTAGGCCGAAAAGAAAACATTTACTCATAGTTCTATCGTAAATAGATAATTGATGTTTAGGGGGTTACTTGCAGATGCAAAAATACAAAAACAGGCCCGAAATCCTGCTGTTGTGTCGAAGTTTATTTGTAATTTTACACCAACTTCTACACCAACAACAATATAACCAGTTATGACAACAAATAAAACACCGCGTTTGTGGATGAGTGTTTTGCTCTTGCTTATAAGCCTTTGCGTGTCGGCACAGCAGCCCGACCGACTGGTAATAGCTTATGTTTGCTCGTGGACCGACCAGCGATTGCCCAACCCCATGTTGATGACCAACATTAATTATGCCTTTGGACACGTAAACAAAACCTTTAACGGATGCGACGTTCAGAACCCTGATTTCTTGCGAAAGGTGGTGGCACTGAAACAGATTAATCCCAAATTGAAAATACAACTCTCGGTGGGCGGATGGACAAGCGGAAACTTTTCGGAGATGGCTGCCGATGCTAAAAACCGCATGCTGTTTGCAAAAGACTGCGCACGCATTGTAAAATTGTATGGACTAGATGGCATAGACATTGATTGGGAATACCCCACAAGCAGCGAAGCGGGCATATCGTCTTCGCCCGACGACACCAAAAACTTCACCCTGCTTATGCGCGACTTGCGTAAGACGTTAGGAAAAGACAAGCTGCTAACGGCCGCCACCATCGCCGATGCCCTGTATGTAGACTTTCGTTCGTGCATACGATACATGGATTTTGTGAACATCATGGCCTACGATGTGGCCGATGCCCCCAAACATCACACCACACTTTTTCGCTCACCGCTATCAGGTCGCATTACCGTTAGCGAAGCAGTAGAGGCCCATATCAAAGCAGGAGTACCCAAAAACAAACTTTGTTTGGGGCTACCTCTTTATGGACGAGGCGACCATGGCAACGACATCCTAGAGCATTATATGAAGACAGGCTATACAGGCGGTTATTATAAAGCGTGCTGGGACTCGGTGGGGCAAGTGCCATACCTCGCAGATTGGTCGGGGCAACTGGTGTGGGCAGCAGAAAATACACGCTCGTTTGCTGCCAAATGTCAGTATATAATAGACCAAAACTTGCTTGGAGCAATGTACTGGGAGACCACCGAAGACAACGCGCAAGAAGATTTGATGAATACCGTTTACCTGTCGTTGCTCAAACACAACAAGGCAACCATGCCGCTTAAGCAAGTGTTGGTGATGACCGATGGAAATGAAAATGCCGAGATAGAGCACCTTAGTGACCTGGGTAAGAGCATGGGTTTTGTTGTGAACGTGTTTACACCAACAACGCCTTTTGTAGCCCGCTTGTTCTCTCGTCACCACCTTTTATATAATGTAAATTGCAACATGGATGCCCTTTCGGCTGATGCCAAGACCGCGTTCGAACGTTACATCGACAAGGCCGAAGGAAGTTATTTGGCTTATAATGCCGACACCACCAAACATTGGGCATGGTATAACGCCTTTTTTAAACAACCACAAGCCAAACATGCACGCACCATATTATATAAGGTGAAACCAAACTTGGGCTATATGCCTCGCCTGTCGGCCTATGAAGAAAACAAGAAACAGGCTTTAAAGTGGCTGTTAAGATTGGAATAAACAGGCAAACAGGGGTTGCTATGGGGAATGAGGATGCTGTGCCACCGTTAGCTTAAGCACATAACGCACATACGTCGCCCCGCACAAACTCAATGAAATCATTAGCCAGCAAGCCCGAAATATTTACACGCATACGTATGAAACGAACACTTTTCGCCATCATTTTAACCCTTTGGGGCATTACAGCAGAGGCGCAGAAAATGCCTTATAAGGACCCAACCCTACCCATTAACGAGCGAGTTGCCGACTTGCTTGGGCGTATGACACTGGCCGAAAAGATTGGACAGCTGCGTTGTACCTTGGCATGGAACTACTACGAACTGAAAGGAGACAAGCCCATGCCATCCCAACAGTTTAAAAAAGACTTGCGCGAAGGCCACATCGGTATGCTATGGGCTACTTATAGGGCCGACCCTTGGACGCAGAAAACACTTGACAACGGACTAAATCCCAAGCGAGCTGCAGCTGCTGGCAATGCCTTGCAACGTTATGCCATCGAAAACACCCGACTGGGAATACCCCTTTTCTTGGCCGAAGAAGCACCACACGGACACATGGCCATTGGCACAACGGTGTTTCCTACGGGCTTGGCACTAGCTGCAACATGGAGCGAGGAAACTTTAAAACGCGTGGGGCAGGTGATAGGAAAGGAAGTAAGGCTGCAAGGAGCACATATAAGCTATGGACCTGTGCTTGACCTTTCGCGCGACCCACGTTGGTCTAGGGTTGAAGAGAGTATGGGCGAAGACCCCGTTCTCACTTCACTTCTTGGAGCTGCCATGGTAAAGGGACTGGGCGGTGGAAACTTGTTAAATCCCTATTCAACCATTGCAACGCTTAAGCACTTTATTGCTTATGGCACAACTGAGGGCGGACAGAATGGTAATCAGAGCGTTGTTGGCACACGCGACCTGCTGCAAAACTTCTTCCCTCCATTTGAAAAAGCTGTAAAAGAGGGGGCACTTTCGGTGATGACTTCGTATAATTCGCTCGATGGAATACCCTCAACAGGCAACTCGTGGTTGTATAACAACCTGCTGAAAGGGCAGTGGGCGTTTGATGGCTTTGTTGTTTCAGACCTTTATAGCATCGACGGACTTTATCACACGCACCACGTTTGCGCCAACCTTGAGCAAGCAGCTGTTATGGCCATGCAGGCTGGAGTGGATGTAGACCTTGGTGGAAATGCCTATGCCGAACTGGAAAAGGCTGTGCAGAAAGGGGCTTTGAGCGAGAAAGTTATCGACCAAGCATGTGCTAGGGTATTAAGAAAAAAGTTCGAAATGGGACTGTTCGAAAAACCCTATGTAAATGTTAAGGCTGCTCAAGAGGTGCGTTCGGCTGCACATAAGCAAGTGGCGCTTGATGCAGCGCGCCAGTTAATAACCCTATTGAAGAATGATGGGGGCGTGCTTCCGCTCTCTAAAAACTTGCGGGTGGCCGTTGTTGGGCCCAATGCCGACAATGTTTATAACCTGCTTGGCGACTATACGGCACCGCAAGCTATGGGCGATGTAACCACTATCTTGATGGGTGTAAGACAGAAACTGCCACAACAACAGGTGCTTTATGCCAGAGGATGCGCTATCAGAGACACTGCTAGCGCACAAATTGACGAGGCTGTGCAGGTGGCCTTGCAGGCAGATGTGGTGGTGGCATGCGTGGGAGGGTCTAGTGCGCGCGACTTTAAAACCAGCTATAAGGCCACCGGAGCTGCGGAAGTGGATGCAAATAGTGTGAGCGATATGGAGAGTGGGGAAGGCTACGACCGCGCAACGCTTTCGCTCTTGGGTAAACAACAAACCCTTTTGTCTGCCTTGAAGGCCACCGGAAAACCACTTATTGTGGTGTATATTGAAGGAAGACCCTTGTTGAAGAATTGGGCTTCCGAGCATGCCGACGCACTTCTCACAGCTTATTATCCAGGCGAAGCAGGCGGAACAGCCATCGCCGATGTGCTTTTTGGCGACTATAACCCAGCTGGGAGGTTGCCTATCTCGGTGCCACGAAGCGAAGGGCAGTTGCCTGTTTACTATAATAAGCGTGCACCCTTGCCACATAATTACGTGGAAATGCAGGCCACTCCGCTCTTTCCCTTCGGCTACGGACTCAGCTACACCACCTTCCATTATGCCAATCTTCAAGTAAACAAGGTTGGCGAACGCCGATATGCGCTGAGTTTCGACCTCACCAACACAGGTAAACGCGATGGTGAAGAGGTTGCCCAGCTATATCTCACCCCCGAAACAGCATCGGTGGTACAGCCTGTTAAGCAGCTAAAGCACTTTAAACGCGTGGCGATAAAGAAAGGAGAAACAGTGCGTGTGGCATTCGAGTTGCTTCCAGAAGACTTCAAAATCATTGGTTCGTCGCTTCAACCCGTTATCGAACCAGGCCCTTTCCATGTCTTTGTTGGTCCTTCTTCCGAAGTAAAAGCGTTGCAACACACCATCGACGTTAAGTGAATGATTTATGCCTATCACCTCGTTATCGAGCATGGGTATTTTACTAAGAGTAGACAGACAATAGGAACGCCACGTGGGATATTGATGCGCAAATAGTCTACTAATAACGCAAATGAACTGGCGTTAATAACAATTTCACAACCGTTCTCGCCTGATTGTGTAGCATGTCTTACTTTAATGGTTGAGTTAATACTTGTAACTTGCAAGGTTAATAATGTTTAATGCGTAGGTTAAAACAGCAGAGATTATGGGCGAGAGGGAAAATTAAATTGAAGTCGTCTTGACTTTTAATCTTTCTACAAATTGAGAGGAGTTTATTATCTTTGTGCTGTGAAAACCAAGATAAACACTCCTCTCATGTACGAAGTACTGGACAAAGATACAATAAAATCTGAGAACTTGCCACATTTGTCTGTGGCAAAACGTGGTTTTGCCCCAAAAGGTTACCTGGCGAAAGTTATTCAATGCATTCTCTACATGCCAGAAAACTGGTTGCAAATGGCAGATTACTTCTGCCTTTGCATGATGCAGGCTCCGTTGGCCATGAGCAGCATGCCCTGCAACCGCTCGTGCTGGCGGGCGTAAGC
>RBWB01584081.1_pt1 | contig 10692 bp, 8 predicted proteins | sample 2014201 | NCBI WGS metagenome assembly RBWB01 (sample SAMN10133834, study PRJNA383868) | Human oral metagenome, whole genome shotgun sequencing project. | isolation source: supragingival plaque isolated from 88 juvenile twins | host: Homo sapiens | place: Australia
ACACCGCCAAAACCACCTTTCAAAAAGTTTCGTAAATCTATAGAACCTTGTGGCAGGTAGTAGAAATCCCACCAGTTCCAATCATCGCCGTTGAAATAGTCATTTACTACTTTAGGCGGTTTAATTTGAATATGTTTCTTAACAAGTTCTTCAATATGTCGTTGTGTCCATTGACGCATGTATTTATTACCTTTCATTAAAATGGAGTCCAACTCTACGCTTCCGAATCATCCTGCTACGGACACCACACTCAGGCCCTAACTAAAGGGAGCGACCCTGCTTTGCTTATCTTCAACGTAGAAGTTGTAACTCTATGATTTGATTATAACAAAAAAGACTTGAGTTGTCAAGTCTTTTGTTTAGTTATTATTCATTATTTTTAACAGTAACTGCTGTAATATGCAATGGTAAAATATTGGCATTATATCGTGAAAGTGGAGTTTCACTATTACGTAAAATATCATTTGTAGTATAATAATATAATCCGTCTATTTCAATTTTAATGGTACCTGTAGAACCTCGTGATGGAATGAACCATTGTCTAAGAAGTTTAGTATTATTAGGTTTAAAGATAGGTCCATTTTCATTATAGATATAAATAATAGAATCGGTTATTTTATTTTTCTTTAATTTATAACCAGGATTCAAATCGTTTGTGAAAAGTTCTCCTACAATAGTACCATTGATAAATTCTGATTTACCACCTGCAATACTTTGCAATTCTTGCTTAGTGGCATAGTCATTATCAGCTTGTGTTTTAGTTAACAGTCCTGATAAATCAGCTGATGTTAACTTACCTGAAAGTTCTGTAGCTAATTGTTCCTTAGTAACAAAGTTTTCAGTGTTAACTGCAGGACGTTGTTCTAATGTTTCAACACGAGCTTTCAAAGCACTGTCATCATAAACAGTATCTTTGTCAGTCTTTTCTTCAAGAACAGTAAGACGTTGTTTGATTTCAGCATCGTTGTAGATAGTGTCGTTATCAGGTTTAGTTTCAAGAGCTGCAACACGAGCTTTCAAAGCTGAATCGTCGTAAGATGTTCCTGAACCTGTAGGACGTTGTTCTAATGCTTCAACACGACCTCGTAATTCTGAATCGTTATAAACAGTATCATTATCCGCTTTAGATTCCAACGCATCCAGACGATATTTAATAGAAGTGTCATCATAAACAGTATCTTTATCTGGTTTAGTTTCAAGAGCTGTTAAACGATTCTTAACTTCTGTATCGTCATATGCAGTTCCAGAACCTGCAGGGCGTTGTTCTAAAGCTTCTACACGAGATTTTAACGCGCTATCATCATAAACAGTATCTTTATCAGTCTTTTCTTCAAGAGCTGTGAGACGTTGTTTAACTTCTGTATCGTTGTAGATAGTGTCATTATCAGTCTTAGCTTCTAACACACCCAAACGTTGTTTGATTTCTGTATCGTTATAAGCAGGACGATTTTCTAAACTTTCAACACGACCACGAAGTTCTGAATCATCATATGCAGTTCCATTTCCAGACGGACGTGTTTCCAGAGTTGTAACGCGATTACTCAAAGTAATGAATGACGGTTGTGTGGACAATTCCGTTTTCTTCACGTATGATAACTCTGCGTCTAGGGACTTTAAATAATCATTTAAAATTGCTTCATCAAAACGAACTTCAACGTCTTTAGCTAGTTCTTTAGCCAGTTCATCTTTTGTTACCAATTGGTCTGTATTAACAGATGGTTTAGCTTCGAGTTCTGAAATACGACGTTTAACTTCACTATCATCGTAAACAGTATCTTTATCTTGTTTAGCTTCTAGAGCTTCGATACGAGATTTCAAACCTGACACATCAATAGGAGTTCCTGTCAACTCAATGTTATCAATTAACTTCTTAACATCTTCAATGTCTTTAGTTTGTTTAGCTTTAAGTTCAGCGAGTTCAAGACTTAATTCGTTAAGTTTTTCAACATCTTCTTGATCAAGATAGGAATGAGCACTAATTGAAATGTTATCAACACGACCGATTAAGTATTCAATTAGTTCATCAGCATTTGGATAATTTAATTTTGAATTAATGTATGACATAGTTATACCTCTTTTATTTGATAATATAAGTATAGCAAAAAAGGCTTGTGTTGTCAAGCCTTAATATACAGATAAGAAACATTTTTTAAACAAATCCCAAACATTATTCATTAAGGATTCTGCTTTAATCATCATTTCATAATGATATTCAAATGTTTCTGATGTGACATCATTACGGACAGTGCCATTAGAGCTAGATGTTCCTGATGCAGAATCTAAACTCTTGATAGCTTTCTCGCCTTTGTTGATGACTTTACCAGTTGCTGAATCGACAGCCTTGATGTTCTCAGTATCTGACTTGGTGTCAGTAACACTTCCAGTATGAGTTGACGCTTGACTGGTGTCATTTGTAACTTTGTTTACCATGTCACTAGTACGAGTATTCGCACTGTTCTTTTCATGTGTAGTAGATTCAGTTCCGCCTTGAGCTGTAACTTCTTTGTAGTTAGCGAACTTCTCAGTTGTTACATCTTTACCGCCTTTGGTGGTAAGCTCTTTATAACTAGCGAACTTATCAGTTGTAACATTCTTACCGCCTTTAGCAGTACGTTCATTATAATTAGTATAACTTTCACTAGTAGAATCGCTACCACCTTTAACAGTCTTCTCATTATAGTTAGAGAATTTCTCAACTGTAGCATCTTTACCAGTACGTTTCAGTTCTGTAATAGTGTTATGTTGAGTGTATTCTTTATAACCATTATATGTTTCAGACATATTTTGAGTGGTACGGTCTTTACCATTAGGATCCACTGCACCTGATTCAGTCTTAGAATAGTTTGTTAAGTAAGCATTATTGTCAACACCTGCTAGTTGGTTTTGAGGTGTATCGCTCATTTTAACTGTAGTATATTCTTTAACACCTTTACTGAATTCACTTACAACACCAGACTTAGTGATGCTACCCTCTTTCCAAGAAACATCAGCAGATGCACCTTGTTTATTGTGAGGAGTTGTAGTGTCAACAGAACCTTTGATTTGTTCAGTTGTCTTTTCACCTGTAGGTGTAGTAGTGCTAGATGAGCCGTAGTTAACAGTTGTGTTCTTAGAACCACTAGGAGTGAATGTAGAAGTTTCACCCAATGATGTTTCACTGGATTTTTCACCTGTTGGTGTAAATGCAGTTGTTTCACCGTGGTTTACTTCATTACTCTTTTCGCCACTTGGAGTGAATGTATTTGTCAAGTTCTTAGTTGTACTGTCAGTATCCGTTCCAGAAGTAGCATCTTTAACAGTTCCCTTATCAGTAGTTGTAGTGCTACCTGTGTTAGAAGTAGAATCTCGCAAATCACGTTGTGATGTATTACTTGAATTCAATCCACGTGTTGAAGTATTTGTACCACTATTTTCAGAAGTTGATGTTGAACTGTCAGTTGCAGTTGTACTGCCGTTGTTAGTATTACTGAATTCGCCTGAATTGTTGGATGTTGTATTTCCTAACATCTTAGTAACACTATATTTAGAGAAGATGCCTTTCTTGGCGATTTCATACATAGCGTTGATATAAGCATAGTTAGTATATAACACATCATCTATTTCTTCACCCCACTCCTCAACATCAGAGAAAGGATTCTCGTAGTTACGGAAATGGTTTACGAATGTCTGAATGAATATATCACGGTTCGTTTCAGCTATAAGATTAACAGCATCGCCAAAGATAACTTCTTTGGAAGTGCGTACTAAATCTTCTTTATTGCGCATCCGAAGATTCGGATTGTGTTGTTGCAGAGCTTCTTTGAGTGTAATCGTGTATTTCGCCATCTGCTTCACCTTTCTCTTCAAATTTTTCAGTGGATAGGTTTACTGTAACGTTCAACCCATAAATACGATTAAGTTCATTAGCTAACTCAACACGAGGTTGTAGTCTACTATATAACCTAATTTGGTCACTTTGTCGGTTCATAGTTAATTCTTGATCAAGCATTCGTTCACGTTTAGTCGATTCGGAGCTAATACCTAAGAACGCAAAAGCTTGTTTCCAAGTTTCGTTATAAATGTCTGTTAATGATTTTGTGTTATCAGGAACTGTTGTATTCATAACATCAACATTGACTGTATCGTCCATAACAATGATAGGTTCAAATGTATCTAAATTCATCATCATTGCCTTAGCGTTAGCTTCAGCCGTCTTATCCTGACCATTAACTTTCATAACATAAGGACGTTTCATTAAGTCTAAATTCATATTTGTAGTAATATAAATTTTAGTTAAACGTTTAGCAAACATGATAATATCTTGAATGATGTTATAATTCGTTTGGTTATCCCATGCAATGATAACTGTATTTTGATCAATATCATGTTCTGTTAGATTCAACTTATTGTTAGGTAGAACAGGAGCGATGTTAATAGGATAACCATAAACATCAATATCTCGATTAGCATATTCACTTCCGAAAATGAGGTTTGTATTTTTAATATTATATACAGCTGCTGATCCTCTGGTTAAAAGAACAGATTCTAAATAACGTGCATTAATAGATTCTGGAAGACCATGCCATTCAAATTGACTTTTAGCATATTCACATAATTGGAAATAATGCCGCCAGAAAATTTCTTCAAACTCAGGTCCGTATTTAACTTTATTTCTTTTAGCACGAAATTTACTTAAAAACGATTCAAATTCTTCTTTTTCTAATTGTTCAATTTTAGTTGTGTTAGTTTCTTTATTAATTTTATTAGCCATATTAATCCTTTCTAATAAATAAAGAGGGCTTCCGCCCTCTCAATTAACCCTTATTAAAGGCCAGTTCGCTATCTAGAGCGGCAGTATTTGCTAAATCAGTTGTTGCTGTGTAAACAACCCCATCAATTTCAGCTTTAAGCTTAGTCTTGCCTGCCTTAGTAAAGATAACTTTACCAAATTCGCTTGTGACAATTCCATCAGCTTTAACTTCTGCTTCAGTACGTTTAACGAAACGAACCCGATCTTTGAATCCCATTGCAATATCAGACACATCCAAGTTCAATGTCTTAACAGACTTACCATCACTTTCAGCTGAAGTAACTTTAACTTTGAATGTTTCAGGAACAGTCAGAGTGTTAGATACTAGAGCAACAGCCTGGTTAAATGGAGAACTTGCTAATTGATATGCAGATGTAAGAAATTGGTTCTTGTAAAGACCTGATTGGTTCATTGAGCTCGTTGCAATTTGGTATGCACGATTCAAACGGAACCATTCTTTATCGACCATGACAACTCCAACTTTCTTAAGGAACTCACGTTCAGCAGTTGTTAGTCGTAGGAAATCTGCCTTACCTTTCATGTCATTGTAACGTTCTTCATCATAATCTTCCCAATCTGGAATAGCAATGATGTTACCTGCAACTTCAGCATAGTAATCATGGAACATTCCTGCTTTGCCCTCAATCTCAATCAGTGATTGAACTTCAGGAGTCATAAAGTAGTAAACATCACTAGGATTAGTAGAAATATGAATCTTAGCTGTGTTATACTTAGTAAGACCAAATGTCAAACGTTGTTGCATTTCTTTCATCTTACGTAAGATATCATTAGCTTTAGTCAAGTCAACTGGAACTTGAGTGATATTACCATTGATAATGCCTTTAGCTAAAGTGCCACGTGCAAACAAATCTTCATCATAATCAGCTGCACGTTGAACAGTTGCAATCAAATCTGCTACGAATGTATTGAATGCTTCTGGACTTGTGAAAGCACGTTCTGCTTGTTTATCATCATATGTAACACCATATTGAGTTTCTAAGTTAATAGTATGGAATACATTCTTGATGTCAGAGAACATACGTTTAAATTCACGTTCGCCACCTTTAGATGGATCAAATTCACGTGCTTTTGGAATGTCAATTGCAATTTCTTCTTCAATTGAACCCCATCCACGATTGTCATACAAGAACTTAAGTTTACCTGCACTCTGCAAAGTAGTAACTTTAGGTCCTACAACCTTTTCAAGCAATGTAGAGAAGAATGCATTGTTAAGGATTGGATTTCCCTTGATCATATTGCCCAATGCTGAAAAATTATCTACATTGAATTCCGCCAAACCACTTGCAGCATCACCTAATAAAGAACGTACATAATTCGCGGTATTAATACCATTTGTTAATGAATTACCTGTAGCCATGTTTTACCTCTTAAAATTCTAAATCATCAAGGTCTACTTCATTAGCTTCAATAGCAGCTTCTGCCACATCATCTAATGGTGCAATAACCTTTTCTTTAACAATTGGAGTTGAAATATCTCCAAACATACGAACAATTTGAGCGCTTAGCTCAGAAACTTTAGTTGCATTAGCATCACGTTCGCCAGTCAACGCTTCAATTTGCTGTTCTAATTCAGATGTTTTATCTTCATAATCAACATCTAAATCTAAAATAGCTTGAATCGTTTCTGGGGTTAACCCCTCAACGCCACCTAATACTGAACGCAAACCATCAATATCTAAAATAGCCATTATTTTATGGTCCTTTCTATATATCATAAGGTGATTAATTAGGAGACTTAATGAGGTTTGAAAGGATTTTACAGAAAGTCATGCTAAAATTATTACGAAAGGATGAATTTAAGTCTCCTAATTAATCACCTTATGATATAAATATACCATAAATAATTATCTTTGTCAAGCATTATATCAAAATTTCTGATAAAATATTTCCTTTTGATAAATGCACTGTTAAATCTTTGAAATCTTGTGACATATTTAAACTAAATTTGGTTGGAGTGATAACAACACCATGCATAACACTAGAATAATATACATCACCATCACGACCTGTCCATTCCAATTCTAAATCTTCTGGGAATTTCTCAGGATCAATATAACTTGCAGTATTCTTATGAGCCATATGAACTGGAACATCTGTTCCGTCATTGAAATCATTTACTGTAGGGAAAGCTTCTTTACGACCTTTAGATGGAAGACCTGCAATTGTAGCACTTACAACAGAATCGCTATTTTTAACAAATTCACGAATATAACGTTTAGCACCTAATGTTTTGAATTTAACACAGAATTCTTCTTCATCGAAAACCCCGATACTTTCTTTCTCACCGTTGGGCGCAGTAGGACGGAATTGTTCTAATGGAATGTTATACATGTTAGATACATACTCTTGAAGAAATTCGACTTCTTTGTTATAATCTTCAATAACTTTCATGTCTTCATCGCCGAAAGTTCCTTTAATAGAATCAGTATCACAATATACAACATTTTTATCTAATTTGATAACACATTTGAATAGATTATATCTAGCCCATGCAGATACGAACACTCCAATTTGATAAGACAATGAAGTTTTATTAGCTTTTGTATCTGATACTAAATCTTCAAAATACTCTGCAGGAGTTGATCCTTTTGTTTGTAAGTATTCATCATCAATACCATACTTATGCCAACCCTCATCATCATATTCAATAATAGCATCTACAATTTTAGTAACTGCAACACCATAGATTGAATTGATGAATTGTTTAGATTCGGCATAACGTTCTTTGAATTCTTCAATACCTTTCATTGTAGTTTTATAAGCATAATATTCCAAAATGATTTCTACTAATGCTTTAGGTAAAAACTCTGCTTTATATGCATAGAAATTGATGAATTCAACAATCTCAAATTCATATGCTTGTTTTACAATTGCCCAATCAAGAGCCGTTAAGTGAAAGATTCCAGATTCACATTTAATTAAACGTCCATTATCAATATTGAAAATGCTATCATCTTTAAATACTAATTCATCAATTTTAGAAATTGAGATATAAGTATTATCTAATTTGCAACGAACATTTTTCAAACGAACACTCATTGTAAACAAATATTCTAAATCTAAATTTTCAACATCTTGATTGAGAAGAAAGTTAATTTGTTGATTACGTTCTACCTCATTTTCTACAGTCATAATGTTTTGAGGATAACCTACTGGAAACTTATGTAAACACATAACTGCAGGATATGACGATGCAAAGTCAAAAGCTCTAACATATGTTAAAATTTTATCAGCGTGTTTAGCATTAGAATGAACCCACCCACCTGTATAACATTTCACTAGATGTTGGAAAATATCCCAAGTATATCTTTTAGTAATGTCAGCTTGTAACATACACCAGGAAGATTCTCTAGCATAAACATATTTATTTAACTTATCACGAACAATTCCAGTTTGTGTCAAAGGAATCTTTTTGAGATTTCCAAATTGATTTCTATAATCACACATTCCATAATAAACAGCTAAGACATCTTGTTTGTTATAATCTAATTCATCTTCTGTCAATTTATCATGTGGCGTTCGCATTTCTTTATAGAATTCTTCAGGTTCAGATTTTTTCTTAACTTGTAAATCAGAATCCTTAGACCATTGAGCTAATGATTTTTGGGTTAGACTATATGTATCTACAAACTTGAAATCACAATTTAAAGGACGACCGTCTTTGAAACTTCTAGCAACAGCATACATAGGATGATTAGTTGAACGAGCAAATACATCTTCAAATGAGAATACATTACGTAAATATTCAAAGTCAAATCCTAAGTTATGAACATAAACTCTAACTTCAGGAGCTTTAGGTTTTTTACATTCATGAGTCATTAACCAAACTTTATAAGCAGCAAATATTTCAGAATCTAATTCTTCAAACATACGAACGATTCCATCAATATCTCTAACATAAGTATAGTAAGGTTCGTTTTCATCTTCAACACATAATTGCCCTGAATATAACAATCCAACTTTATAACAACCTTTATAATAATCAGGGTCCTTTTTAACAGCTTCATCATCATATTTTTCAACAGTCCAAGTCTTCTTCAAACCCTCATTATCTAATGTTGTAATAGGACGAATATAACCATTAGATGTTTCACTGTCAAATGTTAAAATTTGATTTAACATGGCACCTTTAATGTTACCCTCTTGATCAATATTTGCAATCCAATCATCAAATTCAAATTCATTAGCTTTTACTGAGTTGCCATTTATATAATTTTCATATTTTATATAGAACTTTTCAACTTTCTGCATCGTAAATCCTTTCGATTAGTAGAAGTTGAATTTGTCCTTTAAATACTTTCTAATGGCTTGTTCGCCCTCTACTGTAAATGTTTTACTTTCTGGTAAATAATATTGTTGCATCATTTCGTTTAACTCCTGCTCTACTTCATCTGTTTTAGCAGATTCTGTTGTCACTTGTAATACAACCCTTTCTCTAGATTCAGAATCATCAAATAAATTTGCCATATTCCATAGACGACCATTTATTACTAAGTTAGAATAAACTTCTTTCCATTTCTTAACAAATTCATCACCGCCGTCATCTAATAAATTCCTACGGTCTAAGAATGTATTAACTTTCTTAACATTAGTTCGTTGACGTTCTAAATCTAATTTTTCCCTATCAGCATAAGGTGCTGCTTTTAGTTCTTTATAAACTTCTAAAATAGCATCTGCACCTTTAATTTCATCACCTATGATCTGACGTTTCTTAGCTCTAACATTTAACAATTTAGTATATTTATCTAAATCTTTTGCTTTCAAATCTAATGGAAAATCTTTTAGAATTTCTCCTACATATTTGAAAGTATCTCGTTTGCCTTTTATCATCATATCTAAAGTATATTGATAGGCATCATCATTATCTTTATCCATGAAACCTCTATTTAATTCAGATATATTTCGATATAAATTGTTATATGTATTGAGAGGACTTCTTAAACGTTGACCTTTCCATTCTTTCTCTTTTTCATTGTAAACTTCAGTAAGATATAATTTTTCCATATCTTTTAAAGTTTCTTTCATACGTTTCTTAACTTGCTTTACAAAACCTTTTTTATAAAAACGTTCTTTCTTCCCATCTAACATATTAGTAACTCTTTTACCTGTATTATCTACAATTAAATTATGGGTTACTTCTTTATATGAATGGGCATTAACATTAGCCAAACTAGTTAATTCTTTAATTTTAGCTAAATCTTTTTTAGATACACCCTCTTTAAATCCAGTAGGAACAAATACATGTCTTCCCTTTTTAGTTTTAGTATGCTTATAAAACTTACTATCATAAACTGCATCAGACTTATATTTCCATGTATTTTGCATTTCCAACCCAACTAAGGATTCTCTGAATTGTCTATACAATTCATTTTCCCAACCATCTTTTGAATTCTTTTCAATGCGTTCTAGACCTTTTTTAAATAATTTAATCGCTTCTTGTCTGTTCTTTTCGCTATATGCCATGACTTTACCTCTTATTTATATCCTACTACTACACCAATGGAACATACAGATGGAATAGATTTACCACCTTTTCGTACATCCATATTCATATATGCAGTTATTACTGTTTCAATATCTTCTTCAATTGTTGGAGTTTCATTCCAGAAGATCAAACTTAAATTAGTTCCATCAATATCTGATGTTATGAAATTCTCACTTCCAAATCTATGAATTTCTTCACCATCTAATTCAAGAACCATCAATACTTCCATACCACGATAGATATGTCTCATTACACCATCTGTGTAATTATTACGAATGTCTTCTAATTCATATTTAGCTGACTGGATAAGTTGTTTAGTTGATTTGATAATTTGATTTTTGTTAATCATGTTTAATACCTCATATATTATTTATGAATTAATTATACCAAACCCATT
>RBWB01584091.1_pt1 | contig 10679 bp, 7 predicted proteins | sample 2014201 | NCBI WGS metagenome assembly RBWB01 (sample SAMN10133834, study PRJNA383868) | Human oral metagenome, whole genome shotgun sequencing project. | isolation source: supragingival plaque isolated from 88 juvenile twins | host: Homo sapiens | place: Australia
GTGAGATGGATGATTCATGTCTCTAGTATAGCAGATAATAGCGCTTATGGTTGGCCGCGTGGGGAATGGTACAATAAAGATAGTATGGAAGAGCAGCCAGCTGCACAGCCATCACGACCAGAGCAACCACGACGCTATGTGCCAAGCGATCCTGCATCGCGGTTGTTTTGGCTTGGTATATTGACGCGGCAACGGGGAGACGCACCACTGCCAAAGGACTGGATGCGCGATGCTGCCTGTAGCCCGGCCACGAGCGAAGAATATTTTAGCGGCAAACCAGAAGACACGGCACTGGCGTTGCGGCGCTGCATTGGTTGTGCGGTGATTGACGTCTGCGCGGCATATGCGGTGAGAGAAGGTGTGTCGGTTGGGATCTGTGCTGGCCTAACACCAAAACAGCGCAAACAACTGATGGATAACCCCGCACCAACCGACCTCCCCAGCCAATCCACCGCTCTCACCACTGCGATGCACCACGCTATCCAGGCAAACGACACACCCAAAGCACGCATTGCCTGGGCGGAGCAGTGTATGGCCGAGCGGCGACATATTGGATATATTCCCACGTCGCAGACTTTTGCTCGCTTGGCGCTGTGTATTGATGCTGAGACGAAGCAGCGGATAGAGCCCGAGCAGCGTGAAGATTGTGCTGGGTGCCCAGTGGCAGCCGAGTGCTTGCTCTTTGCGCTGCGGGGGTACCAACGTATTATCGCTGCTGGTGATGTCCGTGGCGGCACGACCCAAGCCGACCGCCGGCAGTGGGGCATGCCCAAACCCAAGCAGCGGCGGGCTCGGCGCCGCTAGGTGATGCAGTGGTAGAGCGACAAGCGGCGGAACACACTGCTTATGCTTGGCAAAATAACAGGTGTGTGGAATAATGCAGAAGCCAATGTTTTGTATAGCTAAAAAGAGTAAAGACCTATGACGCGTGAACAACCAAGAAAGCCAACCCCTGCCACATAGGCAATGCGAGAACGAATGAAGAGCGATGGTGTAAGTCCTGCACGGTATGTTGCAGAGCAGCTACTCCGGGGAGAGAAAGTACCAGATATGTCGGAGTGGGTTGCCTTGGCGGCGTGTGGCTCACAAGGTGCGTTCAATTTTGACCTCGATATCCCCAGCCCTGATGCAAGCAAACCAGAGTATTCTCGGAAGGCCGATATCGCTTGGAGAGTACAGTTTGCAAAGCAGGTGTGTGGTATGTGCTCAGTGCAGCAGCAGTGTTTAGCAAGTTGGTTAGATCGTACGATGAGGGGTGAGCAGGATGACGATAGTTTGATTGTTGGTGGCACAACGAAGAGACAACGCGAAGCAGCGCGTCGGTGGGCGGGGCAAGTCAAAAAACCCAAAATCTCAGACAATTTGTAACGAAAACACCAACCGCCACACTCGCACAAATGACCAAAATAGCGCCTCCTCTTAGCTCGCAGCAAGGGGTGTTATTGAGTGGTAGAGGTGGGGTAGTGTGGGTGTGGTTCGCCTTGCGATGCAATGCTGTGTTTTGTTTTGCAAGATATTGCTCATGCTATAACAATTGAAAAATCCGACAGAACGTGTACACTTATACATAACGTATGAGTATATAAGCACACATGTGTGCAGGCTGAGGAGATAATGGTGCAGCGACGAGGTGGGCTGGTGTATGGAGTAGTGAGTGTCCTTGTTGCGGGTACTCTGTCGGTGATATTTGGTGGGGTTGCCCAGGCGCAGCAGTGGCAGATGGTGTATAACGAGGAGTTTACGACGCCACTGTCGAATTGGAAGATTCTTCAGCAAAATAAAGATAATTATGGCAAGGAACATTTGGCATATAGCGCCAACAATGTTGCGGTGACTAATGGCGCTTTGCAGATTACGACCCGGCGTCACTGTGTGTCGAGTGTGGCTGAGCCACTGGGCGATAGCAACGCCAGCCAAGAGCCGTGCCCGTCTGGCAAGATGACACGCTACCAGAGTGGGCGAGTGGAGTCGGGTCGGGTGCTCGATGGGCATAAACCATTCCGCGTCGAGGTACGAGCGAAGATTAATTGGAATGGCGAGAATGGGACGCGCCCAGCTATTTGGCTGCGCAATAGTGTGACACTTGCCAACTGCAGCGACAACAAGCAAGCGAATGACCCCTATGGTGAGCTCGACATACTGGAGTGGTATTCATGGACGCCGACCTATACGTGGTCGACGACGCATATTCGTTGTTACCACAGCCCGTCATCACAGATATGGAAGACGAAGGGGTTAGGACATAGCCGAGAGAACCTACTGCCGTCCCCAGTGACGTTGGCGAACGACTGGCATGTCTGGGCGACGGAATACGATGGTGAGACGGTCAAATTCTTTGTTGATAACCAGCCGGTGCTGGTATATAACTATCGAGCGGGCGATGAGAAGAGTCATCCAACCGCTCGGGTTCCAGCAGAAAAACCAGCAAAAATGGGCATGGATGTGAATCAATTTAGGCAGGTCTTTGACGATACGTGGTATGTTATTCTCAACGATTATGTGGAGTGGAAGAGTGAAGAGCACCCGCCCGATTCATCGAAGAAGTTTGCTAACCAGACCTTCCTTATCGACTATGTCAAGATATACCAAAGTGGTGCTCTGACTACTGGCGAAAAACCATCAGCTACCACACCAGAGAAAAAGGACGACAAGAAAGATAAAAAGCCGGGTACCAAACGGATGACGGTGAAGAAGAAAAAGGGTGCGTTTACTGCCCAGGGTCCGCTGGCTGAGCTGATGAGCAACTTTGTGCCAGCACTGCTGATTAGTCTGTGTTTACTGCTTATCGCACTGGCTGGCTGGTTGGTATGGTGGTGGCGACGGCGACGCCACCGCACTCCGCCTACGCCGTAGCTGGAGGGCAGGGAGCAGGGTAGAGGTGCCGCGCGAGGATGTTTCCGCATGGCACCAATGCTATACTAGAACTATGATGAAGCGCCTAGTGATTATCGATGGCAAAAGTGTGTTCTACCGTGGGTACTATGCCATGCCCAACCTTTCGACGGCCGATGGGACGCCAACTGGCGGGGTGTATGGCTTTGCGGCGCTGAGCCTGGAGCTAATCAAGCGCCTCCAGCCAGACTATGTGTGCGTGGCGTGGGATAAGCCAAAGACGAATATCCGCCGCCGTCTTGCTATTTACGACCAATACAAGGCTGGTCGCAAGCCCGCTCCGCCAGATTTTTACGCCCAGATACCACTGTTGCACGAGCTTTTGCAGGCGTTTGGTTGGCCGCTGTATGAGTTTGACGACTATGAGGCAGACGATATTATGGCGACGCTCGACGCCCAGGCCGAGCAGCAGGGGGATATCGAGACGTATCTCATCACGAGCGACCTCGACGCCTTGCAAATTCTCGACCAAAACACCTACCTCTACGCGTTGAAAAAAGGCTTGACCAACATCGATAAATTCGACATCCCCGCCTTCGAGCAACGCTATGGTATTCGGATTGGCCAGTTCCTCGACTTTAAAAGCCTCAAGGGCGATGCGTCGGATAATATCCCCGGTGTGCCGGGGGTGGGGGAGAAGACGGCGGTTAAGCTGCTGCAGCAATTCGACACGCTCGACAACCTCTATGATAACCTCTGGCAGGTCAAAGATACGCTGCGGCGCAAGCTGGAGCAGGGCAAAGACTCGGCCTATATGAGCCGCGAGCTAGCCCGGCTATATACCGATGCACCGGTGGTGCTTGATCGAGCAGCGATGGCAATGGATAACTGCAATCCAGCGGCGGTGCGGGCGATGTTGCAGCGGCTGGAGTTTCGTAGTTTGCTGCGCCAACTGCCGCCACAGATGCAGGCGGCAGAGAACACCCAGCCACCCGATGCACCAGTGGTGCAGCATGCCACCGAGCTGCCTGCTCACCAGGCTAAGGCACTCTTCCTGATGGCTAAAGAGCTGCTGGTCTGGCCAGTCGAGGGCGGTGTCTGGGTGAGCCACGAGCGAGGTAAGGCAGCTCGCCTGAGTTGGCGTGATGCGATTGATGTTATTCCGCATGTGCCGATCGTTGGGCACCGCACCAAGGAATTATTACGCCGCTTACTGGCTCGTGGCGTGCGGCAGCTGCCAGTCGTGAAGCATGATACTGCCCAAGGGTCGTTTTTGCTTAATCCCCTGCGCACGTCGCGGGCGCTGGCTGATCTCGCGGGGCTAGAGTCACTCGATGACCCACGCCTGGCCATTAGTGCGCTCTGGGCGGTGTACGATGAGCAAGCTCAGGCACTTGATGCGCTGCCCGATCTTGCCCGAGTGGCCCGGACGATGGACTTTCCGCTCATTCCTGTGCTGGCGCGGATGGAGTGGCGCGGTATTCGGCTCGATAGCCGCACACTGGCGGCGATGCAGCGCACCTTGAGTAGCGAGATCGCCGAGTTGCAGCAGCAGATCTATGGCATGGTGGGGTATGAGCTTAATATTGGCAGCCCGGCCCAACTGGCCGAGGCGCTCTTTGTCAAGCTTCAGCTGCCAACAGCGGGCATTAAGAAGGGCAAGACGGGTTACTCGACGAGCCAGAAGGAGCTAGACAAGCTCCGGCCACATCACCCGATTATTGGGCTGGTGGAGCGCTACCGCGAGCTAACCAAGCTGCAAAACACGTATGTCCAGGCCTTGCCACAGTTGACCGACGATGCAGGCTATATTCACACCACCTTCAACCAAGATGTGGTAGCGACGGGCCGACTGAGTAGCACCGACCCAAATTTGCAAAACATTCCTATCCGCAGTGAGCTGGGGCGGCACGTTCGCGATGCCTTTGTGCCAGCGCCGGGCAATGTGTTTGTCAATGCCGACTATTCGCAGTTTGAGCTGCGCCTAGCGGCGGTGCTGTCGGGGGAGGAGGCGATGATTCGCGATTTTAATACCGATATCGACATCCATGCCAACACCGCCGCGCAGGTCTATGGCGTGCCGCTCGACGTCGTGACGAAGGAGCAGCGCCGCCGGGCCAAGGTGGTGAACTTTGGCGTGCTCTATGGGATGAGCCAGCATGGCTTGGCTGCTGCAGCCCATATGAGCTATGACGAAGCGCAGCACTTTATTGATGAGTATTATCGCCTTCGGCCGAAGCTTAAAGCCTATATGGCGCAGACTATCCAGCAAGCGCATGATGCGGGCTTTGTCCAGACGCTGTTTGGTCGCCGCCGCTGGACGCCGGATGTTGCATCGCGCAACTTTGCAGTGCGCAGCGCTGCCGAGCGAGCGGCTGCCAATATGCCGATCCAAGGTACCGAGGCCGACCTCATGAAGCTCGCCATGCTGGCGGTGGAAGACAAGCTGGCCCAGGCTGGAGAGCAGCTAGCCGACGGCGATGGCCAGCCACTCGGTTGGCAGGTGGTGCAGATCCACGATAGCATTATGGTAGAGTGCCCGCGCGCCCATGCCGAGCAGGTGAGCCACATCCTGCGCGAGACAATGGAGCATATTTATCCGCAGCTTGGCGTTAAGCTCAAAGTCGATGTCTCGATTGGCGATAATTGGGGGCAGGTCTAAGAACACCGACCGAACAGAGGTCAGACTATAGACAAAGTATCGAGAGTGGTGTATAATCTGGGCCATCACAAGCAAAACAGAATAGAGGTTGGGCATGGCACAAGGCAAAGCAGTATATTCATCATTTCCTCGTGATGGAGCGTGTAGTGGCCTTGAGCTGCCTAACCCAGCGTATGTTGATAGCGTAGACCGCTACACCCCCGAGCAATATCCCACCAGCTACCACGCCATGCGCAGTACTATCATCGAAGCGGCCCAGGCGAGTGGTGAGCTGCAGCCCCTGACTGAGGCGGAGATGGAGCGACGAACGCAGCAGGAGGCAAAGATTGAGCATTTCTTACGAGAGGCAAGACGGGCCGAGATCTATGGACGAAATCTGCCTGCAGAAAAAATCCGCGCCGCGCTGCAAAAGCTAGAGCAAAAAACAGTGCCAACTTTTGGTTTTTTGTATAGCCCACAGGGAGATCTGGTTGCATTTGACCACTCTCGGTTCGACTCGATGAACCCGGCCGATTGGCGAGTGGTCTGCTGTGATGTGGGTGGCGAGCCGTTGATGAGGCAGGCAACCCATGTATGGCAATTGACTCGTGATGCATTTGGCGCGATTGGTCTTGTGCCAGATGATGCAACGGCTCGGATAGTTGTGATAACAGCGAGTGAGCGAGGAACAATGCAGTACCTTATTGACTGTTATGATGGGAAGTCACCTTTGGTTACGGCGGTTGAAACACCGAATGAGGGTGGCGATCGCACGGTGACGCCATATTTAGCAGATTGGAGCCGGAGCGGTGCTGCAATGGACGAGATGGATAGAAGTAACCCACAGGATAACTTGGACTTGCTACAGGGTAATGGTGGAGTTGTTCAAGCAGCGTAGGTAAGATATGTGAGGTGTGCCAGATACTGTAGTAAGCGGGTAACCTTCATCGTCTTCGCTACCTATCGTCCAGCGAGCAGGTAATTTCTTAGCTGGAGCAACGAGTGTGGTGTATGTCGCACATAACTTGCTGTAGTATCGCTCTTCGTACTGTCGAATAAGGAGGCTTGTTGGTTTGTGCTTGGGTTTTTGTGGCTGTTATTAAGGCGCGCGCGTGACTAGACTAGGCTAGAGAAGAGTAGGAGGCGAGCATGTCAGCTTGATCGAGCAGCAACGCCGAAGCTTTTGGCAGGCAGCCCGCGTTCTAAGACGGTAGGTGTGCAAGTATCCCGAGAATCGCGTACGCGTATCGTCTTTGTTGTCATACATGAGACTCAGATGCTCTTACTGCTATTGATTGCATCCTTTTGCTTACTCCGCGGCTCCATGCAGCAACTCTTTTACATAGCTTCTCCTTTTTATTTATTCATATCTATCTATATTTCCATTTATATCTTTATACCCATCTCTCTATCTCTATAACTCTCTTTCTTTCATATTTCTCTATCTATTTCTATATCCATCTCTATATTTCTCTATATCTATATTTCTATCTATTTCTCTATCTTTCTCTATCTCTATTTATCTCTATCTACTTATCTTTATCTTTATTTATCTATCTTTCTATTTCTCTATTTCTCTATTTCTCTATTTCTATCTATATCCATACTTATATATCCATATATCCATCCATATCGATTTCTCTCCTATTATATATAAATATATAAAAGAAGAGAAAAAAGAACCCACGCTAACAGGGAAAAAACAGGGTAAACCAGGCGAATTTCGAAATTCGCCTGGTTTGAAGGAAGAAGATGGCAATGTTTTGGTAGATATATAGTGAATTAAGAGAAGCAGCAGAGCAGGTGATCTGGCAAGAGAAGCGTTCGCCTGCAGGTTGACGAAGGGGAAGCGGGAGAGGAAGTGTGAGGCGACTGATAGCTTGTGTGATTTGGGCGAAGCTGGCTTGACTTTTCTTGCTGGAGGTTCTATTGTGTAACAAACTAATAACAACACACTCACGGAGATACCCCTTATGACCTTAATGCCACCAAACGGTAGAGATTTGAGCCCAGATCAGTTGGCGCTCGAGATGGAGCAGCGCCGCAAAGGATATGACAAAACAGCCACGCAGCAACAAGCCGAAAATGAAGCTGCCGTTAATAGTCTCTACGCTGGCCTTGGTGGCAACAGCGCGCCCAGCAGCAGTACCTTTGAGAAAACAGATGCTGCTGACCGGCGGATGGATGACCTTGCCAGGCAGGTGAATGCGCTGTATGGTTCTCCCCAATCCCATAAGCGAGAGAACCCTGATGAGATGGCGACAAATCGCTTCTACTGGGACGTGAGCAAGACTGACGAACCTGACAAGGCAGAGGAGGATAGTGTTTTGCCGGATGAGCAATATGAGCCACTTACTCCTAAGGACGAGGGCGATCACTTGCTAAATGGCCGCCGGACGAGTGCACGCAAAGTGTATAATCAGCTTGATGCATCGACAGCCGATCGTTTGGCTGGGGAGGGTGACTCGCGGCTTGCGGCGCTTGATGTGATTGATGGCTTGGGCGACTCAATCCATATCAACCAGAAGGGGAAGCTCGACAATCAAACACGCAAGACCGGGACCAAGGTGAAGCAGCAGTTTGAAAAGCTTGGCATTAACAAGCATCTTGATACGCATGGTGGTGGTGTCAAACAGCGCATAGAAACCCGCGTTACTACAGAAGTGCTGGAAGCTGGCGTGGGTGACACTGGTGAGTACGTGATGGGCAAAGATCAGATATATACTGGGACACATGGTGATATTCTCAATACCGACAAAGCACGTGAAGCAGTGCGAGCTGTTGCAGCAGAGGAGTTCTTGCTGTGCATCAAGAATGGTGATATTTCATATGATGCGCTTGCAGCAGCTGACCCATCACTCGCACGTTTTGTCAGCGGCTATGGGAGCTTTTTCTCTGATCGCAATATTGAGAGCGAGACGAATAAGAACCTTGCGGAGCTGGGTCGCCGTCTTGAGCAGTCGGAGCCTGCTATGCAGTTGATGCAGCAGATGCAAGAGCAAAAGCTCGCTGCAGCACCATCTCCTGAGAACCCCCCGCAAAACCACTCAAATGTATTTGTTGAGACGACGTCTCGTCGTTCCTTTGCCAAGAAACCCGCACATACGCCATTCCAAAAGAATACGAAGATGACCAATACACTCCTTGGTAGTAGTGAACAGCGTGTTAGCTGGCCCTAGCTTGCAGCGTCGGTGCTGAGTATCCGAGGAAGCCGTGGAGATAGGCTATTGCTAGTTGTATAGCTCTTGAGCGAACCAAGCACCCGAGGTGTGAATAATGAGTCGTATTTTGCTGTGGAGTAGCTTGGCAAGTGTCTTATAGCTTAGATTACTGTCAGAAGTGTTGAGTTTTCTTGGGGTTTGTGGTACTGTATTTCCATGTATAAAGGCGAGCGGCCAAAAGTTTTTCCGATTATTGTCACTATCTTGGTGATTTCGTTGGTGGTGGCAGCAGTTGCGTCGGTTATCCGTATGGTGGCAACTCGCCAGGAATCGAATAACACCAATACGCAGCAATCGACCGAGAGCTTCTACGACCAAGTGGTGGCGCACAACGCGACCAACAGTGTACGCTGGACGGTGCGCGGGCCGATTGTGGCAGACGAGACCTTCCGCTCGTACCAGATCGAGATTTCGCCCAATAAGCGGACGTATACGGTGTATCAGGGCTACTTAGACAAGCAGCTTGACCGCAAAGAGTTTGAGAACAACCAGCAGGCCTACGAGCAGCTTGTGTATGCCCTGAGCAAGGCGCAGATCCAAGATACGCGCAGTGTGGATGACGACGACGTGCGTGGAGTGTGTGCCACTGCTGGGCGGCTCTACACCTTCGAGACGATGGAGAGCGGCACGACGAAGACGCGCATCTGGACATCGAGCTGCCAAGGTTCGCCCGGCTCGATGAAGGCCGATGTACCCAAGATCCATGCACTCTTTGCCAACCAGATCCCTGGCTTTGCACCGATGTTTGATAAGACGCAATAAAAAGGCGCTATATGGCTGGCGTCTAGGGTTCGAGTAGTCCTGGCAATCTTATGCTGCTTCGCTTTATATTCCTATTGAGTGGGACATTATATGGGCCGACATTCTGCTTGCGTGTCGGCCTCTTACATTAGGCTAAAAGAGATTATGACAATCTGCTTTCAGTGCAGTGATAGGGAAGAAGAGCTCATGCTAGCCACGCTCTACTACCAATGGTATAATCGAGCGTATGATTCGTGCAGTGATTTTTGATTGTTTTGGCGTGCTCTATGGTGGGAGTATTGAGGTGCTCATGGCGCAGTGCCCGCCGGATCGCCGAGCCGAGCTAGAGGATATTAACAAGCAGTCGGACTATGGCTATATCTCGCGGCAGGAGTTTATTACAGAGGTGGCACGGCTCTCGGAGCAGACGCCAGCCCAGATAGCGGCGTTGCTTGAGCAGGTGCATGTGCGCAATAGCGAGCTGATCGCCATGATCCACACGCTGCGCCAGCACCACCCAGCCATCAAGGTGGGGCTGCTGAGTAATGTGGGGAGCGATACGATCGAGCGGCTGTTTGCTCCCAGTGAGCTGCGCGAGCTCTTCGATGCGGTGGTGCTCTCATATGCTGAGCACGTTGCCAAGCCAAGCCGCGAAGCCTTCGAGCTAGCGGCAGATCGGCTTGGTGTGCCGCCTGGCCAGTGTGTGATGATTGATGACCGGCTGGATAACTGCTCTGGGGCTGAAGCCGCTGGCATGCGCGCCATCCTCCACACAGCCAATCGCCGCACAATGGCCGAGCTTGAGGAGCTGGTGGGGGAGTGATAATCCATGCCTGAGCTCCCCGAAGTTGAGACGATTCGTACGAGCTTAGCTCGCTTGGTGGTGGGGAGGCAGGTTGTGGCAAGCACGGTGTACGACTCACCCAAGAGCTTTCCTAACGACCCCACAGCAGTGGCGCACTTCCTCCATGGTGCAACCATCACGGCGGTAGAGCGCCGCGCTAAGGTGCTGCTGATTCGCCTGAGTACCAATTACACACTGGTGGTACACCTCAAGATGACGGGCCAGCTACTCTTCGTTGGTGAGGAACGCTGGGGCGGCGGCCACCCAAACGATAGCTTTCTTCACGAGCTGCCTGACCGCTTAACGCGGGTGGCGCTAACCTTTGCGGATGGTGCGCATTTGTATTTTAATGACCTGCGCAAATTTGGCTGGATGAAGCTCTACCCCACACCAGAGGTGG
>RBWB01584093.1_pt1 | contig 10678 bp, 6 predicted proteins | sample 2014201 | NCBI WGS metagenome assembly RBWB01 (sample SAMN10133834, study PRJNA383868) | Human oral metagenome, whole genome shotgun sequencing project. | isolation source: supragingival plaque isolated from 88 juvenile twins | host: Homo sapiens | place: Australia
GGTTAGCAGAGCTGGTCTTGCTGCTGCCCAGGCGCAGATTGCTAGTATTACTGCTCATGCTCGGGCCGCGAGTGCCGCAATGGCCGGTCTTGCAGCCCGAGGTATCGGATTGGGCGTGATCGGGGTTGCTGCTACTGGCGCTGTTGGTCCGCTGGCTGCTATGACTCAGGTGCTGGTGACAGCATCCGGCGCTCTGGCTACGCTACCAGCCCTAGCCGGCGCAGCCGCTGGAGCGCTCGCTGCACTGGGCATTGGTGTGTCCGGGGTGGGCAAAGCATTTTCCGCCATGGGCAAGGGCGCTGCGGCCGCCACTACTGACACCGATAAGTCCATGAAGGCTGCCCAGCGGCAAGTAGAAAACGCAGAGCGCGGTATCGCCACAGCCCAACGTCGGGTAGAAGACGCCCACCGTGGGGTTGCTGACGCCGCCCGTAAAGTCGACGACGCTCACCGTGGCGTGGCAGATGCAGCCCGCCGAGTAGAGGATGCGGAACGCAAGGTTGCTGATGCGGAGCGTGGCGTTGTTGAAGCCCAGAAGAATTCCCGTAAGGCCCAGCAGGATCTGAACCAGGCGAGGAAAGACGCTGCCCGGGATCTGCAAGATATGAAGCAGCAACTGCAAGATGCGGCCTTGAATGAAGAGGATGCAGTTTTAGCGGTTGCGCGCGCTAAACAGCGGCTACGGGAAGCTCAGGAAGACCCAGAATCCAGCCGTCTGGATATCGCCGAAGCCGATCTGGCCTACCGTAAATCTCTGCGGTCTCTCGACGAAATGCGGGAGAAAAACAACAAACTGGCCCATGACACACAGGCTGCTTCGGATAAAGGCGTTGAGGGGTCAGACAAAGTTGTTGCGGCTAAGGAAAAAGTAGCGGAAGCAGCGGAAAAAGAAGCCGACGCGCAGCGTGGCGTAGAGGACGCCCACCGTGGTGTAGAAGATGCACAGCGTGGCGTGGAAGATGCGCAACGCCGGGTAGAAGACGCTTACCGCGGTGTAGAAGATGCCCAGCGTAACCTGGCAGACGCGCAAGACGGTGTGGTTCAGGCGCAGGAACAGCTCGTTGACGCGCTAGATAACTATGCCGAAGCTGGTGAAAAAGCCGCCGGTGGTACCGACGATTTCGCCGATGCGCTAGCGAACCTTTCCCCTAATGCCCAAGCTTTTGTGCTTGCCATCCAGGCCCTGAGCGCCCAGTGGAAAGAGCTTCGCCTGGAGGTACAGGATAACCTCTTTGCAGGCTTGGGCGAGTCCATCACGGATTTAGCTACTGCGCAGCTGCCTATCCTTAGGGTTGGTCTCGCTGGTATCGCAGCCGAGATCAATTCCGGTTTGCGGTCCACGATCGCAGCGTTGGCTAGCGAGTCGTCCCAGGTAGGGCTGGACCGCATGTTGGGCAATACCGCCGGAATGTTCGCTAACGTTAACCAAGCTGCCAGGCCATTAACTCAAGCACTGGTGGATATCGGGGCGGCAGGATCCGCCTACCTACCGCAACTAGGTCAATACTTAGGTGAGGCCGGCACTAGGTTGGCGGATTTCCTCACCCAGTCAACCCAAAACGGCCAATTCGACCAGTGGGTCCAAAACGGTGTTGAGGCTCTTAAAACCTTAGGGCACACCCTATCTAACATCGGCGGAATCATCTCCGGCGTGTTTCACGCGGCATCCGCAGCAGGCCAAGCATCTTTAGGTCCGCTAGGCCAGCTGCTGGAAATGGTCAACAACTTCGTTAACTCTATGGAAGGCCAACAGGCCCTCACGACGTTCTTCGGGGCTATGACCGATAGTCTCGCAGCGCTAATGCCGATCTTGTCCACGGCGCTGCAAACTATTGGTGGCACTATCATGCCGGCCATTGCCGAATTCATCCAGGCGGCCGCGCCGGGCATTCAGGTGTTGGTGCAGGGCTTGGCGGATGGGTTGGCGGCGTTTGCTCCGGCGATGGCTCCGATCGGTGAGGTAATCGGCCAGTTGGGTGCTGCCCTGGGGCCGCTGGTGGCGGTTCTGGGCCAGGGGTTGGCGGATGCGTTGATTCCGGTGGCGCAGGCTTTTGGCCAGCTTCTTGATGCACTGTCCCCACTGTTGCCGGTGTTGGGTGAGGCATTCAATGCCGTGCTGGTGTCCGTGGCCCAGGTGTTGCTGCAAGTAGCGGAGGCGCTAGCACCGGTTATTACGGCGTTGGTGACGCAATTAACGCCGATCATTGAGCAGTTGACTCCGGTGTTCACACAATTGGCCCAGGTGATGGGTGATGCGTTGGTGCAGATGATCCAGCAGTTAGCCCCGTTGCTGCCACCATTGGTGGAGGTGTTTGCGCAGATTGTGCAGGCAGTAGTGCCGCTTATTTCAATGATGATTGAACAGTTGTCGCCAGTGCTGGCAATGATTATGCCGGTATTGGTGCAGGTCGCCCAGATTCTAGGTGAAGCGATTCTCAATGCACTAAACCAGCTGGCACCGGTATTCCCGACGTTAGTGCAGGCGTTCGGGTCTTTGCTGGAGGCGGTGTTACCGCTGATTCCGATGCTACTTCAGCTCGCGGTAGATGTGATTACCCCGCTGATTCCGGCCGTGATTGCGCTGGTGCCGGCCGTGGTGTCCATTGTCGAGGGATTCGTGTCTCTGCTGGAGGCAGTAGCTCCGTTGATTCCGATTCTTGCTGAGCTGTTGGTGGAATGTATCACCCCACTAATTCCGATGATTATTTCCCTGGTGCCGGCAGTCGTGGGCATTGTGGACGCTTTCGTGTCCGTAGTCCAGGCGGTAGTGCCGGTCATCACCATATTGGATGAACTCATCGGTATCTTATTGCAGGTGCTTGCCACCGTCATTGGCGTGGTAGGGGACATCGTTGCCAAGTTCATTACCCTTGGTGTGGACGTTGTGGCCACGGTGATAGAATTCGGTGCTGGCATTGTGGGCGGCTTCGCGGACATGATCCAACAGGTCATCCACGCGATCGTGGATTTCGCTAGTGACCTTATCCAAAAGTTCAACGAACTGTGGGCTGGTGCCGCGAACGCCACATCAAAGGGGATTAATTCCCTCATGGAATGGGTACGCGGTATCAAAGATTCCATCCTTGATGCTTTCCACAATGCTGGTAGCTGGCTGGTCCAGATTGGTAAAGACCTGATTATGGGCCTGTGGTCTGGCATTAAACACATGTGGCACATGCTCACCGGCGGTGATGATAATGATGGTGATGATCCTGGTACCGGCTACGGTGACGGGGGAGTAACCCATTACGCTAATGGCGGCACACGCCTATCGAAGCAGGATGCCCAAATCGCCCCCGGCGGCTCATACCTGGTATGGGCTGAAGACGAAACCCAAGGCGAGGCATTCATTCCACTGGCCCCGTCAAAACGGAAACGTAGCACCCAGATCCTGGCTCAAACCGCAAACATTATGGGCTTTGACGTGGTAGAAAAAACTACCCGCACTAAAGTCACCTACGATGGGACAGACGTTACCCCACAAGCTCCCCGGAGGTTTGCTGACGGTGGTATTACCATCCAAAAACTGGACGATTTCGCCCACGAGATCGAGGGGCAGCCGTACGGGCAGACACAGTGGGGTGATGGCCCCGGTGCGGTAAGTGCCATTAGCCGTTACGCTGTGGGGTTGGATGCGTGGAGTGACCAGTTCTCGCTTGCCATGGAAGCCAAAGCCCTATCAAACTTGGGCTTTAATACCGGCCGCGGTGATTTTGGGGATCTACAGGTCGGCTGGTTCGGCACTGACCCTGATGGTGAGGAAGGGCATACTGCCCTCACCGTCCCGTCTGGTGTGGCGGTAGAAATGGGTGGCGAACGCGGCGATGGGCAATACGGTGGTGCCGCTGCTGGTGCTGACGACCCACAGTTCACCGAGCACGCATATTTACCAGGTGCGTTCTTCACGGAGGTGGAGGTACCAGCGGATAAAGATTTGGAAGAAATCGTTGAACAGCAGCAGTCGGATTCTGCTACAGATGCGGATCGTATTGATGCTGTGGTCCGCACAAAGTCTTCCGATGATGCTTATGATCTGGCATCTTCCTATGATTCCAATGATGATGCGCTTTCGTATTCGCTTCTGGGATCCCGTTCTAGTTCTAGGGGTGCGGATTCGGATTATGATTATGTGCCCCGGGATTATTCCGACCCCTCATATGGTGGCGGATATACGGGAGATGATCTATCCGATGTGACGGATGTGTCTGCTAATGATTTGAAGGATTTCCGAAAATCATCACGGTCGAACCCTGACTCGTACGGCACGAGGTCGAAGAAAAAGAAATCGAACACCCCATCAACTTTCTCTGAAATTTTGGGTAAGTTCGCTAAGGATTTCGTGTCCGGCCAGGTGAAAGACGCCCTAGGGCTAGTGGGGATTTCCGATGATATCCCTATCGTTAAGGCGTATTCGCAGTGGATGGATACCCGTGATAAAGCATCTGATACCCGCGGTAAATCCACTTACTCGAAAGCTAGGGATGTGCAGAACGCCGAGAAAATAGCGGCCGATATGCTATCCCAATACCCGGGCATAGCCACAGACAAGATTGTCGGCGCCGATTTGATCGGTGGTCTGAACCCCAAAGCATTCGCCTTGGGTGGTTTAGTCACCGGCCCCGGTGGCTCTATGGATGACGCCATATTATCCACACTGTCCAACGGCGAGTTCGTAGTTCGTGAAGCTTCGGCACGGCATCTTCGCCCGTGGCTGGAACAAATCAACGCCCAGCCTCAGCTAGCCCGGGAAGTAGCTAAAGCATCATCCTTCAGACCCGCCACGGCTGCGCAAGGACGAACGGTTGAAGTGCACTATCACGTGGAAACCAACAATGTCGACGAGGGACTACGCCGCGCAGACATGCACTCAAAGCAGTTGGTCATGGCCATCGAAGGTGCATAACAAGAAAGGAGAAGATTGTGGCATCGGAACTGGATTTGTTTGAGACCCCCGCCCTGATTGAGATTATCGGTTGTGACGGGCAGTTGTGGACAGTATCCGGTCCTGGCATGGGGCGCGAGGGCGTAGAACTGGCAAAGAACCCTCAAGGCCTCCATGACGAGGCACCGTTTAAACAGATTTGGCAGCAAGGCGCATCCCAGGACGGCGCAACCCTCCTCAGCTATAACATCGAACCCTTGGACCTCGTGTTGGCGTTCGATATTGTGGGAGATGAGAGAGCATGGTCGGAAATCGAGGCGGAATTCTATGCCAGCTTCGATTATATTCGACCTGCTCAAATCCGGGTAACGACGGATATTTCCACCAGAACCCTGGATGTTGTGAAGCTGGAGAAAACCCAAACGAAATCCGAGCGGGACCCGCGAATTTGGGGCTGGTCGCAAATGACCATCACTCTTAGAGCACCCATGCCGTTTTGGGTAGGGGAAACCTACGTGTCCGAGATTGCACTAAGTGGCACCAGTCAGGGAACCCTTTATGTGCAAAACCCAGCAGACTGTGAGCTTTGGCCCATGTGGACACTCACTGGGCCGGGTAAATGGACAATCCCCGACATGAACCTGAGCGCCGGACCCCGCAGGATCGAATGCCCAGCGCTCACCCGCATCCAATCGCTCACGATCAACACGCACCCACGGGAAGAATCCTACGTGGCCAGCGACGGTTCCAACTTCGCCGGGCGTTTCGGCGGCGTGGAATTCCTCTACCCGATACCACCCCGCACGACGCAAAAAGCAATAGCCGTCAAGGTAGAAGGCGGAGAAGCGAACCTATCATCATGCCAAATCCGCATGGTGGAGCACTGGCAGCGAGCATACGGAGGAGGTGCCTGATGCAGATCATCCCACCATATATTGGTGATATCCCCCACGAGAAACTTGAAGCAGCCTGGAAACACGGACAGCAAACCCGCGCGAAACGCGCCGAGGCTCGCAGAACAAAACCCCTCATCAGGATTTGGGACGGTAACTGGAATTATGTTGGCACCGTCACCGGAGTTGTCATAGAGGCCAGAACCCAGTGGAAACTCAACGACACCGGCGGGGCAACCATTACATTACCTATCGACCACTGGATATCCACATGGATCCTCCGATTCGATAGTCGGGACGTGAAAAATATCCACATCACATCCGACAAGGATGGCACCCGCTGGGGTGGCAGAGTCACCAGCGTCAACATCATTAAAAACACAGATGGCACTCGACTGCTAGAGCTTCAAGCTCTCCACGACTACGAAGAACTCAAGCACATCCTTGTGTGGCCCAATCCGCTCACGCCCGCCCCAGTGCAATTCCCCAGGACATTCATCATGATGGGCCCCACTGCCTGGGCCCTAAAATGCGCGTTGGCCATAAACCTCTGGCGGCTAGAAGGATCAGCATGGGTACTACCCAACGATCCGTTAGACCCCACATCATGGCTCGACACGTGGGACACCTCCCGATGGGCAATCCAAATCGCGCCGGGTTCGCTTGGCGCTGACCCTTCTCCGTGGACAATCGTGTCGTCCCGGATGAAGTATTGGCATGAGATGGCCAAGGATAAGTTGGAAGATGCACAGCTGATGGTGACGTGCCGGAGGTGGCTCACGGGGGATCCGTTGCCATGGCCACGGGCAAGAATCCGCCATGGTTGCCTCATCGTGGATATCGTGAACAAGTCCGGCTATTGGGGTCAGGACGGTACTGCCCTGCGCGGCAATGTGATTAGTGGTTTCGTCCGTACGGTACAGCAATTGACGAAGGGGAATATTGATACCCAATCGACAGTGGTGGCCAATCCGAATGTGCCGGAATATCAGAAGCCGGATTGGTTGGGTACTGTACCGCGTGCACCATATGTGTTGTATCGGGACGGCAGATTGTCCGGCCTGGAGTCCGCCCAGTTCTCCTACAAGCCGGCGACTGCGGTACAAGTAGTGGCCGGTGGACACTCCACTTACGGCGTTAATGAGGCCATCAGCGCGGCAGTGAGTATGTTGGGAAATTACCTGGGCATGTTTATTGCAGCCCCTAGCCTGGGCCCCATAGCTGATACGCTACTTAAACCGTTTTACGAGGACACGTTGTTGGCATGGATGGCGGAAAAGTCCGCTGACCGATCTAGGTCTCTAGGGTGGTCAAAATATTGGGAACATTTCTCCGATGGTTCCGATCGCGCCTACACCCTATCGGCTTTAGCGGTGCTGCGGAAAGGTTTTTGGGAAACGCGGGAAAAAGTATCCCATCAAATGAAAATCGTCGATGGTGCCCCCTGGCATGTTGGTGAGAATGGTCAAGGGCATTTCTTCCTAGGCGACCGGGTGGGCGCCACAATTATCGGGCTGCCGGAAAACAAAGTAGTGGTAGAGCAAGTGACAGAACTGGTGTACCGCTATAGCCGTGACCAAGTGGGCTGGGAAATAACCTGCGGTGATCGTGCCTCCCAGGAATCCCCCTTGGAGAAAATCCTGGGCCGAGTAAAAAATGCCACCGCAGCTATCCACGATCTAGGAGTGATCTAAAAATGGGAATCCCTATTCAGTCGTCGTGCGATATGACGAATCCTGAGGAGCAAGCTCTATGGGCCCTGGTGGCTTTGCCAGGCCCTGGCGCTACCGCACCGTTGGTGTTACCGGTCGATGTGATGCGGCAGTGGTCACAGCGTCTTTACGATTGTGGTTTCCGGCATCACCCAGAAGAACAAACTGTCAAGTACGTGCCGCCTGGCCCCGATACGGATTGGGTGATGGGTGCAGCCGGCAGATGGGTGCCTATTGACGAACCCCTGGACGCTGAGCAGACTGCCCCGGATATCAGCCACCTCACCATAGCAGAAAAACAAGTATTGCTGCGCCGGCTAGAAACCGAGATCCACCCGGAAACACCAGAAGGGACCGAAGACACGGCGAGGGTGATCGAGGATGAGTGACGATAAAAGCCTTATCGAATCCGGCACCTACCCGGTGACCCCGGGCACGGATGCGGTGGTGGGGGCCCAGGTCAAATCCATTACCGCGCAGACGGAGGAATCTGTCAAGGCATTGGCCAGGAAACGCGCTGAAACTGCATTGAATCTTGGTGATCAGTCACTATCGCAGATATTCACCCGATTCGGCACGGCAATCTTGAAGGGTTTGAAAGACATTGTGCAACTAGTGCGCGATGGTGGTGCGTTGATTGTGAGTACTGCGTTCGGGTTCATTAATGGATTGTTGGGGGATTTCGGCAGGGCTCTGAAATCGCTTATCACCCCAATGAAAGAGGAAATAGAGGCCCAGAAATCTGGACAGCTCATCCTGAACAAACGGCTGGACCTGGTTTCTGACACCGATGGGTACCTGTGTGCATATCAGTCGAAGAACATCAATATCGAATGGTCTAGCGATAACTGGCGTAAGGTGCCTTTTGACGCCCAACTAGGGCCGAATAAAAACGCCTATATTTCAGACACCGGCGATTTTATCCTGAACGCCAAAGGGCTATGGACTATCAACGCCCGAGTACGTGCTGTAGGGACCACCTATACAGGCGGTAACTTCTGTTACCTGAAAATCACGATCCTCAACCCAGACGGGAAAACGGAATACCACACCAGCATTATCGAGACCGAGGTCCCCTATAACCGGGACCATACGCTAGAGACGTTCATGCCGGTGGTGATTCCCACAGCCGGATACCAAGTTCGTATTGATGTGTATTCTGCGAACTGGCGTTGGTTCCGTGGCGGCACACAACATTCTTCTCTATCAGCGATACGGCATTCCCATGATGCTGTGCATATGGGGACTGCAGAAGTATCAGATGAAACTAAGCCGAAAGGAATGTGATAAAGATGCGGAATTTAAGTATCAATCTCGCCGATGTTGGGGGCATTCCCCATGAAGGCGACTATGTACTGCTGTATGCTCCACGGGTGCGCTCTTCTGCAGATGCGTCGGACGGCGTGGTAACTACTACACCTATGAAAGTAACCTTGTCCCGTGGCAAAGCCACTGTACAGGTGGAACCAGGGCCGCTCATGGTTCAGCTGCGATGTAAAGGGCTCCGTGACATGGAACCTTTCGAAGTCGTCATTCCAGAAGGGGCAGGAGAAGCCCGATTAGTAGACGTCATGACCACACAATATCGATACACGCCTCGCGGCATAGCTCCACTGGAAGCGATTGCCGAGCGCGCCCAGGCAGCAGAGCGTACTGCACTAATACATGCTCAAACTGCGGAACGCCAAATGGATGTACTAGTGGCAAGGACTAAGGATGCGATAGGATCTGCTGGTGATCTACTGCGAAAAGAGATCAAAAGTGATGTAGATAAAGCTAAGGGTATCAGGGAGGATGCGCTATCAGCTGCGAATAGTCGACGTGTGGCAGAAACTGCTGCTGCATCAGCCGCCAAGTCGGAGCAACAGAGCAAAAATTACGCTCAGGTCACAGAAGAATGGAAAAGGCAAACTATTGAAGCACGTGCTGGCATGGACCAAAAGGTCCGTGAAGCAGCAGCACACGAGGCCGCTGCTGCGGCCTCAGCGAAAAGTGCTCAGCAAGCAGAGTCAAATACTTTAGTATCTGCCCAGGCCGCGAAAACTTCGGAAGATGCTGCAAAGAAATCATCAGACCAAGCATCGAAGTCTGCTGAAAGTGCCCACGCTGATGCGCAACGAATAGTGAAATCTATGGCGGATGGCATTCCACAAGGTGGCATCACCTACGAGCATTTAGATACTGGTGTGATTACTCGCATCAGCTCACTCATCACCAAAGATATTGATGCTTTAGTAGATGGCGCCCCAGAGGACCTTAACACTCTTAAAAAGTTAGCTGATGCCAAAGCCCCTAAAATTCATGCTCATGAGTTGAGCGATATCACTGGTTTGCAAAGCAATCTAAACAGTCTTAGTTCTACTGTGAACCAAGCGCGGGATGAACTGCGTAAAATGTTTGATGCAGATTACGTTTTCTTCGATGAAAACCGTACTGGGATCATACATATTGGTAGCTGGGCCTACGTTATTGTTTACGCGACTAAACCTGGAGTAAAAGGTAAGATACCTGAAAAATACGCACACTTTACCCAAAGGGATGTGGTTTTTCCATTATTTACTCCAGGAAAACCGTCAGCAACAGGGTTGTTTACTCTTAGTACGACCGGAGAAATCTCTGTGGATTTTGTTGATCCTAGCGTAACGTTTGTACAGGGATCAGGGATGTATCTGCGGAAGAACTTCAATAGTTAGTATTGAAGCTTATTCAGACATTGTAGAAACTTATCTACACCGACAGGTAGAAAATCAGAAAGAATAGGTAATCTAGCTTTTCCTTATTCCCGGAAACTAGCCATGCGTGGGGGAGCCGAATAGGTTTCACCTGCGGAAATAGTATTTAACCGTGGGGAAATAATTGGAAGATTTTGTCCGTTGGAATGACGGCGAAATCGTTTGCGGCAAGATCCGCGCTCTGGTGTGGATCGCTATCGAGGGTGCTTCCGCTGGTGTGAAAGGCACCCTCCCGCCGAAATTCCATCCTCCGCACCGGGATGCGGATTTCTTCCTCACCAGCCCAGAGAAACGCAGCACCCCCGGTTGGTGCACCATTACACAGGAAGGTGTGGTGAGTATGAATTTCTCGGACCCGGCAGCAAAGACCGGGTACGGCATGAGCCTGTATATCCGAGATTTCTCTTGCGCTCAATGCTGAAGAGGAACGCCTGGCCCTAGAGGCTGCTAATAAGCAGC
>RBWB01584108.1_pt1 | contig 10656 bp, 10 predicted proteins | sample 2014201 | NCBI WGS metagenome assembly RBWB01 (sample SAMN10133834, study PRJNA383868) | Human oral metagenome, whole genome shotgun sequencing project. | isolation source: supragingival plaque isolated from 88 juvenile twins | host: Homo sapiens | place: Australia
AATGGTTTGTTTTAGTCTTGTTGTATTTATCCCTAGCTCTAATTCATACTACTATCTCCTCTGTTGTGTACAGAAGGTGTATAAATATGCTATAGTGTTCTTTGTCTCCTCAATACCAGATTTAGTTCCCCTCTATGGGCTTTTGTAACGTTCATATTACCAATGATATAGTATTTGGTAATAAGAGGCCTTAAAGAGTTATGGTAACTTACTAAAACGAGTTGCCATAACTTGTCATAGCGAGTTACCACAACTCTTCTCAGCGAGTTGCCATAACTCTGTGTGACGAGTTACTATAACTCGCGGAGAGGACTTTCCCTTCCGTATTAACCCTCTATTTATTAGCTTATTAATTTATTTTCTTTTGGGTGTAAATGCCCTTTCTTTCTCCCTTGTATCATCAAGAGGAAAGGCCAAGTAAATAAGGGTCTATGGAAGAATGTTAAGGTTTGTATCTCCGCTACAAGAGAGGACAACAGAGGGTACAGGGGACTATTTGCCCCGATGGAGAGAGGGACAGAGTGAGACCTCGGCAAGGTCGATAAGGATAAAGAGCAGGACACCGATGAGGCTCAGTAGCACGACGCCTGCATACATGTCGAGGTAACTAATCCGCATCCAAGCATCCGTGATGTAATAGCCTAATCCTAGTGTCGTCCCATACGTCTCTGTGACAAAAAGTACTGAAATCGCCGTACCGATGGCGACCCTTAGAGCGGAGAGGAAGGCCGGTAAGACGGCAGGGATGAGTACGTGACGTAGTATTCCCGCAGTGCTCGCTCCCAGTGATTGTGCGAGCATAAAATGCTCCCTAGGGACCGTCAGCAATGCGTCACGCATCGAGACTGCTAGTTGGAAAAGGATGATAAGTACAATCATCACAACTTTTGTCCCTTCCCCAAGCCCTCCAATCAGCATCACGATGGGAAGCAGAGCTAGCTTAGGAATTGGATAAGAGAAGTAGATGAAGGTGGAGAAGACTTTCCCTAGGCGCGGTGCTAGAATCACAGTGAGGGCTATTCCCCAAGCAAGGATGGTTGCAATAAGTATTCCCCAAGCTATTCGCTCTAGACTCGCTGTTGTATGTAGTAGCAGGTTGCTCCAGTCCATCTCAAAGAGGTGTTGATACACCAACCAAGGTGCAGGTAAGACCTCAGTGCGAAGTAGCACATAGCCCAGTAGCCAGATGAGGTGCAGGAGTAGAGCACCAAGTAGGAGCTGTAGGAGGTGATTACTGAAGCGTTTCATTGAGATATAGTAGTCGAGACTCCAGTTCATCTCGCTGGGGATACCGCAAATCAGCGAGCAACTCTCCCTGGTTGATTAGGAGCGTCCGAGAGGAGAGTGCTACGGCTTCGGCTGGACTATGTGTGACGACAAGAGTCGGAGTGGGGTAGCTCTCCCAGAGCTTGAGAAACAGAGTGCGGCAACGCTCAGCTGTGGCAATATCTAGAGCAGAGAAGGCTTCATCAAGCAATATTAGGTCTGGCTGCATGATGAAGGCACGTGCCAGTGCGACACGTTGTCGCTGTCCGCCACTAAGTTCGGCAGGATACCGGTCAAGGAGTGGAGCGATGTCAAGGGTTTGGATGATAGAGTTCTGGAGTTCCTCCGAGACAATCCGTTTGCCGAGGGCTTGGGGAAGTAGAATATTTGCTTTGACCTTTTTCCAAGGGAGTAGTCCGTACTGCTGTGGGACAAGGGCAATCTGATGTGCCCGAGGATCAAGGGGGCTTTCACCTAAGAATATACTCCCCGAGGTAGGTGATATAATACCAGAGAGGCAGTGCAGGAGGGTGGACTTCCCACCACCAGAGGGGCCAATGATCGAGGTGATTTCCTCTCCGAGAGTAAAGGAAATACCAGCAAGCACGGTATGTAGACCTTGCTTGCTGGTATACCCAGCCGAGAGGTGTTGGACCTTTAGCTCTGTAGGAAAACTCATGTTAGTTATCCTGAATGAGCGGGCGGATGAGTCCCTCTGCGTTATAGTTGGTAGGCACAAGCCCCTTACCTTTCATCCACGTGAGGATGGGCTGGAGGTCTTCAGTGCGAGGAAGGGTAGCCTTCGTATAAGAGGGTAGAGGAATGGTAGATGCAACTTCAGGCGAGATGCCGAGTAGCCCCTGTAACACTCCAATCCACTCCTTGCGAGGATGAGTGCTGATGTAGTCTACGGCCTTATCATAGCCCATGAGGAAGGAGCGTAGAGCTGCTTCTTTCTTGGTCGCTTTGGATAGGAATAAGAGGCCGGTGATATTACTTGTTAGCCCTTGGGGTAAGTCTATTGCACTAAGCCCCTTAGCAACTCCTATAGAAGCGAAGGGCTCAGGTAGGATAGCTCCATCTAGATCTCCAGAGCGAAGCATCTCGAGGCGTATTGGGATGGCTTGCACCTCTACTCTGGTGTAGGGGAAAGGATGGTTACCCTCTACGAGCGTTTTCTCCGTAGCATACTCAATGAGGGTATTGGACGAGAGTCCCACATGATGCCCCCGTAGGTCGCTGATCTTTGTTAGAGGGGTGCTACGTCCTAAGACGAGGCGAAACATCCCTTGGCAGGCTATGGGGAGGAGAATATCTGTTCCCTTGCTATGCAAGAGCATAGCACCCATGTAATCTGTTACAGATGCATCGACTGCGCCAGTTTGTAATGCGGCATCTCGCTCCATAGGAGAGGCGAAGTGTACGAGTTTGATGGGCTGAGAAAAAAATCCCTTCTGCTCGGCAACTGCTATGGGAAGATAGTCAACAGAAGGCATCACTCCTATAACGAGTGCAGTACTGTCGCTAAGAGTAGTTTGACTTTTCTTTTTGCAGGAGTGGATGACAAAACCTATCAGACCTAGTGATAGGATACAAAGACAAGCGATGGTACTTGTCCTGCGCTTACGCTTCATAAATATGTAGGGGCTATTTGGTCTCTTTCTTGCTCCTGCGCTGCTGAGCTGCATAGTAACGACAGTAAGATGCTAACCCACATTCCGAGCAATGAGGCTTGCGAGCTACACAGACGTATCGCCCATGGAGGATGAGCCAATGATGTGCTTTAGGAATGAGAGATTCTGGGATGTATCTGACGAGTGTTAGCTCTGTCTCTAGAGGAGTCTTGGAGTTGGTTGTGAGTCCGATCCTATTGGCAACTCGGAAGACATGTGTATCAACGGCCATCGTGGGTCTACCATAGATAACAGATGCAATGACATTGGCTGTCTTTCGCCCGACACCAGGGAGTTTCATTAGCTCCTCTCGAGACTCTGGTACCTCACCACAGAAACGCTCAACGAGGAGCTTCGATGTGGCAACGAGGTATTTTGCCTTAGCATTGGGGTAGCTCACACTACGGATAAGCTCAAAGATATCCTCCACCTCGGCACGAGCCATTACCTCTGCTGTTGGGTACTGTTTGAAGAGACGAGGTGTGATTAGATTCACACGCTTGTCGGTGCATTGTGCGGAGAGGATGACTGCTACGAGTAGCTCGAACGGAGATTCGTAATGTAGCTCCGTTTCAGCAACTGGCATGTGCTCTTCAAACCAAGAGATGACAGCCTCGTAGCGTTCTTTTCTGGTCACGTGCTTAAGTGGCTTGATTCAGGATGAACTTACATTGTACCTTGGAATTGCTCCAAGAAACGTATGTCATTTTCAGAGAAGAGACGTAGGTCACTCACCCGATACTTTAGGTTTGTGATGCGTTCTACACCCATACCAAGTGCGTAGCCAGTGTACTTACGGCTGTCGATTCCGCAGTTGTCTAAGACGTTGGGGTCTACCATACCACAGCCCAAGATCTCTACCCATCCTGTGTGCTTGCAGAAGTTACAACCCTTGCCACCACATATATTACATGAAATATCCATCTCTGCGGAAGGCTCAGTGAAGGGGAAGTATGATGGGCGAAGACGAATTTTGGTGTCTCTCCCAAACATCTCTTGGGCAAAGTAAAGGAGTACCTGCTTGAGGTCGGCAAAAGAGACGCCTTCATCTACGTATAGTGCTTCTACCTGATGGAAGAAGCAATGTGCACGATAGGATATAGCCTCGTTGCGGTACACTCTGCCTGGACATATAATGCGTATCGGGGGCTTGGTGCCAAGCATCGCTCTAGTCTGTACCGATGAAGTGTGGGTACGAAGTAGTGTACTCGGGGTATTCCGAACGAAAAAGGTATCCTGCATATCTCGCGCAGGATGATCATCAGCGAAGTTAAGGAGAGAGAAAACATGTTCATCATCCTCGACCTCGGGGCCCTCGGCAATAGAGAAGCCTAGGCGTGCAAAGATAGAGGTAATCTCTTGCTGTACGAGCGTGAGAGGATGACGTGTACCTAGCCTGATCGGGTAGGGGCTACGCGTCCAGTCTATGTCCTCAGCAGTCTGACCACTTGATGTGAGAGCATCTCTTAGGGAGTTAATCTTAGCAATCGTTGCCTCCTTGAGTTGGTTGAGCTGTTGCCCTACCAAACGTTTCTCTTCGTTTGGTACGGTTTTAAACTCGTCGAAGAGCTGAGCGATTAGCCCTTTCTTGCTGATGTATTTGATACGAAGATCCTCTACCTCTTCAAGGGTTTGTGCCGAGAGTGCTTGGACATCTTCGTGTAGCTTTTGTATCCTTTCTTGCATGAGCTTCTTGCGTTGTTTGGGGGTGTAAAGTTAGCGAATTGCTCCCAGTTTGCCTCTGATCTGTCTCTGTAGGGGAGAGGGGAACCATGTGCGCGCTTGTCTAACGCTTCATGGCACGATCCATCTCTCGCCTGTCGTCTTTCTCTCTTAGGGAAGCGCGCTTGTCGTAGAGTTTCTTACCGCGAGCTGGAGCAATGACTACTTTAGCTAACCCTCGCTCGTTGATGAAAATCTTGGTTGGGATGATAGTTACCCCTGGGGTTTGGACATAGTCAAGGAGCTTGCGTAGTTCCTTGCGGTTGAGCAGGAGCTTACGGTCGCGTCGTGCTACATGATTATTGTATGAGCCATAGAAGTACTCACTGATGTTCGCATTCTTTAGCCAAAGCTCTCCATTATGGAAGTAGCAGTAGGCATCAACGAGGCTGGCCTTACCGAGTCGTAGCGACTTGATCTCTGTCCCCACGAGGACAAGTCCTGCCGTATAGGTGTCGAGTAGCTCATAGTCGAAGGTCGCCCGTTTGTTAGGGATCAAAACGCCCTTCTGTATCTTTTGTTTCATCGTAGATGTACGTTATTGTGGAGCCTTGCGCCAGAGGAGGGATGCGATGAGCACAAAGGAGATGTTGGGAAGCCATGCAGCTAGCCAAGGAGCCATCATGCCTACATTGGAGAACTGTGCTGTGACTGTTGTAGCCACGATGTAGCCCAAGCAGAGTGCAAAGCCTATGACGAGGTTAATGCCCAGTCCATTCTTCATCTTCTTCGAGGAGAGGATAGCTCCGATGAAGGTTAGTATGAAGGCAGAGAAAATAGCTGCATAGCGTTTATGTAGCTCTATCTGGAAGAGCTTCGTATTGCTTGCCCCACGCTCCTTCTGCCGAGCTATATAGCTATCTAGTTGATCGTTACGCATCTTCTCTACATCCTTCTCGTTGACTAGGAAATCGGAGGGTCTAATGCGTAGGTTTGTGTCGAGATCGTAGCCTACGGTGTCGGTTGCCTTCAGTCCTGCAAAGCGACGTATATGGAAGTCGCGGAGGTGCCATCTGTCGAGCGTGTCATAGTGAGCCTCGTCAGAGGTCATGCGGGCTACGAGAGACCGCCCCTTAAACCTATCCACGGCCATAGAATAGGCTACTTTACTCTGGCTCTCATACTCCTTGATATACAGATAGACATCCTTCTCGATAGCGATCTGGATGTTTGATGTGTACTTCTCTGTCTTTGACCTGAGGTATGCATCTTCAAACGCCAGACGCACCCTGTTGCCTGATGGGATGATGAAGCCGTTGAGCAGGTAAGTTACCAAGGCGATGATACCAGCTGCTACCATATAGGGACGTAGCAGACGGCGGAAGCTCATTCCACTGGCGAGCATCGCCACGATCTCGGTATTGGCAGCTAGGTTTGATGTGAAGAAGATGACCGAGATGAAGACAAAGAGTGGGCTGAACATATTCGCATAGTAGGGAATAAAGTTCAGGTAGTAGTGGAAGAGTATCTTGGAGAAAGGGACCTCGGGCTTCAGGAAGTCCGAAATCTTAGCATTCACATCGAAGACGACAGCGATCGAGAGAATGAGGATAATAGAGAAGATAAACGTCGAGAGGAAGGTGCGTATGATGTACCGATCCACTCGCCCGAGCCAGGGGCGGTAGGGCTTGCGAAGCTCTACCTGTGGCTCGCCTTGTGGCTTCTTCTCTTCCTCTTGCTGTGTAGTGTCCATACTTCCCTTAGAGGCGATTATCCATCTGCCGTACCATCTTGGTCTTCCATGCCACGAAGTCCCCCGCGAGGATGTGCTCACGTGCCTCCCTCACGAGGCGAAGATAGAAGGCTAGATTGTGTATCGAGGCAATCTGAAGTCCCAATAGCTCATCTGCACGGATGAGGTGATGCAGATAGGCCAAGCTGTACTGGCTATCCACAAACGAATAGCCCTCGGGGTCGATGGGACTGAACTCTCTTGCCCACTTGGCATTGCGGATGTTGATTGTCCCTCGGCTGGTAAAGAGCTGGCCGTTACGGCCATTGCGTGTCGGCATGATACAGTCGAACATATCCACGCCTCGGGCAATGTTCTCTAGGAGGTTAATAGGAGTCCCTACCCCCATTAGGTAGCGGGGCTTGTCCTTGGGTAAGATACTGTTTGTCAGCTCTACCATCTCATACATCTTCTCGGTTGGCTCACCTACGGCTAGCCCTCCTATGGCATTCCCTTCTGCCTCTAATGAAGAGACAAACTCCGCTGCCCTCGTCCTAAGCTCTGGATACACACAGCCCTGTACAATGGGGAATAGGCTCTGATGGTAGCCGTAGAGTGGCTCGGTTTCCTTGATTCGATTGACACAACGACGAAGCCAGCCCTCAGTAAGTGCTAGAGACTTCTTCGCATAGTGAATATCTGCGTCGCCTGGACAACATTCATCGAAGGCCATGATAATATCTGCCCCTATCGTGCGCTCGATATCCATTACTCGCTCGGGAGTGAAGAGGTGCCTCGATCCATCGATGTGCGACTGGAAGGTAACACCCTCCTCGGTTATCTTCCTGCGATGAGCTAGGCTAAAGACTTGGTAGCCCCCACTATCTGTGAGTATAGATCCGTCCCAGCTGTTGAACTTATGGAGTCCCCCAGCTTCGCGGAGAATGTCTAGCCCTGGGCGTAGATAGAGATGGTAGGTGTTGCCGAGGATAATCTGAGCACGTATGTCATCACGTAGCTCTGTCATGTGGACGGCCTTTACCGACCCCACAGTACCTACGGGCATGAAGATTGGCGTAAGTATCTCGCCATGGTCTGTCTCTATCCTGCCAGCTCGGGCTGCACTCTCCGAGCAGGTCTTATGTATATCAAATTTCAGCATTTATCTGTCTACTTTCCTCTTAGCTAGAGGTGTACAAAGATACGAGTTCTCTAGGGATGCTTCATAAATCCTAATGGGAAAACGACGAAAGGAGCCCTTATAGATGAAATCTGCCTTGCGGGAAGGGGGCTTATACCTTACGATGCAGGGGGAGTTTTTATGGTTAAAAAGGTCGCTCTTGGTGCTACCACAGGGATATAGCCTCGTCTTCTCGTTGAGTAGATGCTGCCTTCAGATTGTGCCTATTCAAAGCGTTTTAGAGGAGCGGGTAACGACTTACCATAACTCGCAATGATGACTTATGGTAACTCGTTTTGAAGAGTTATGGTAACTCGCTCTAGAGAGTTATGGTAAGTCGTTATTGCGAGTTATGGTAAGTTGTTGGGGCTCGTTTTATGAACCTTTGTATCTGGTTGATTTATAATTATTTGCTGAATGGCTTGGAGGCTTGCTTTTGGCTTTTGTGTATGCCTGTGCCTTGCTTCTCTTAACCGAAGGAAAACGAACTTGCCCAGCCCATTTCATGCTTGAATGGGCTGGGCAAGAGGGTAGGATAGGGATAAGCTGTGAGTTGCTTCCCTTAGTACCAAATGACGCCTCGTTGATCTGTCAGCTCAAACTCTAGTGTACCACCTCGCATAATTTCCTTGTAGGTGATGTAGGAGCGATGGAGTGGCTCTCCATTGAGGCGCACCGAGCGAATATATCGTTTCGTCTCCGAGAGCCCGGGAGCAGAGATGGTGAAGGTCTTAAAACTCTCTAGGTGGAGTGTCACCTCTCGGAAGAGTGGTGTCGTCAGTTCGTAACGGCTAGTGAGGGGATCAACAGGATACATACCCATTGAGGCGAGTATGTACCAAGCCGACATCTGTCCACAGTCTTCGTTGCCACAGAGCCCATCAGGGCGATGGCTGTAGAGTGTGGTGAGGACTTGATGGGTTAGGTCGGCAGTCTTCCACGGCTCACGTGCGAGGTTGTAGAGGAAAATCACATGGTGGGCAGGCTCATTGCCGTGTGCATACTGCCCAATCATGCCCGTGGAGAAGATAGGGAGTTTGACGCTCTGTGGTGTGGGGCTAGCGAAAAATTCATCTAGACGTTTGCTGAGGTTCTCCTCTCCCATCAACGAGGCGAGTCCGCTGAGGTCATGCTGTACACTGAAGAGATACTGATAGGCGTTGCTCTCGGTAAAGTGCTCGGTGTAGGCAAAGGGATTGAAGTTGGGGAGCCATGAACCCTTGCTGTCCTTGGGGCGAAAGAAGCCTGTCTTTGCATCCCAAAGGTTGAGGTAGCTCTTGGCACGACGAGCATATACCTCAGCTTCCTCTGTTTTACCCATCCAACGGGCATATTCCGCAATGGCAGCATCATCGTATGCATACTCGAGCGTCTTCGATACACTTTCATCGTGTCGATCTGCTGGCACATAGCCTAGACTTGAGTAATCATCTAAGCCTTTATGGAGTGGCCCCTCAGAGGTGAAACGAAATAGATCAAGGAGTGCCTGAGGATCTTTAGGTCGGTAGACACCTTTGAGCACAGCATCGACAATTACCGGTACAGAGTGGTAGCCAATCATCATATTGGTCTCAGAGGCGTACATATTCCACACGGGGAGATAACCACTATTCTGCTCTCCAAAGTCAATCATCGACTGAACCATATCACGATTTTCCTTGGTCGCAATGAGGTTGTATAGTGGGTGTGCAGCTCGATATGTGTCCCAGAGGGAGAATGTGCTGTAGGTACTCGTCCCATCTTTCCTGAGGTGTACCCGTCTATCTGCCCCCAGATAGGTTCCCTCGGTGTTGCTATACAGGGTGGGGCAGACCTGTGCGCGGTAAAGAGCAGTGTAGAAGGTAGTGCGTAGGCTGTCGGCTACGTCACTAGGGAGTGTGATGCGCCCAAGACGCTCATTCCATCTTTCCTCTGCTCGTTCCCGATACTTGCCGAAGTCAAATTCCTTTGTTTCATCACTCCAGTTGGCTAAAGCTCCTTCAACGCTTGTCCCTGAGAGTGCGGTCTCGATGATGAGCTTGTCCCCAGCCTTTACCTTATAATATAGGTAGGCAATGACTGTCTGCTTGGGGGATTTGCCTGCCTGATCCTCGGAAATGCGCTGGATGAAGATGCTATCAGGCTGGCGAGAGAGGTGTGTGGAGAAGTACACCTCTTGATCCCTAGCCCAGCCCGTAGACTTGCGGTAACCTTGTAGGAAGATCTCCGACATTTGCTCAATGTCGCTACCGGTGGTCTGATCCCAATTCATAGCACGATGTAGATCGAGGATTACGCAGGCCGAGTCCGAGGCTTTCTGGAAAGTGTACTGCTGGATGCCCATGTGTGGTGTGGCCGTCAGCTCGACACGAATGTCGTAAGGCTCTAGTGTAACGGCATAGTATCCTGCATGGGCCTCTTCGGTGGAGTGTCTGAAGCGTGCATGCTTGCCTAGGGTAGCTTGTTCCCCCTCCTCATTGATGGGGAATGTCCCTCCCTCTAGTGCAGGGAGGAGTACGGGTAGGAAAGAGATATCGTACATATCCCCTGCACCTGTGCCACTAAGGTGGGTATGGCTAAAGCCTGCAATCGTACTATCGGGGTAGAAGTATCCCGCTATTCGATCCCAGCCAGGTAGGCCATTGTCAGGGCTGAGTTGCACCATCCCAAAGGGAACAGTCGCCCCTGGATAGACATTGCCTACCCAATCCGTTCCGATGAAGGGATCTACATATTCAGCGAGGGTCTTTTGGGTGGAGTCTGCTCCTCGTTTACAGCTAGGTGTGGTAGAGAGTAGAAAGAGTCCAAGGATAGAGATGTAGAGGGTAGGGAAGAGCTTTATTTGCTTCATTTCTTGTCGTTATATCGGTGGGCTTGCACTCCTCCCTTCGGACAGTAGAGAGTAGAAGTGCCGTCATTGCTGGGATAAAGATACGTAAAAGCTCACGAGGTGGGTGTGTGATGAGGTGAAAAGGTAGCGTTGGATAGCTAGACGAGCCAACACAGCTCCTCATGGCGATCTCTTGCGAAGACGCTCTATGGGGAGCTGTGGTGGCTCGTATGAATTTGTTTGGCTACTTGCCTATGACGCCTGCGATATCCTTACTTGAGGAGGTGTCGATACATCTAATGGGTCGGGTGAGAGGCTAATGCTTGGGCCTCTT
>RBWB01584109.1_pt1 | contig 10653 bp, 15 predicted proteins | sample 2014201 | NCBI WGS metagenome assembly RBWB01 (sample SAMN10133834, study PRJNA383868) | Human oral metagenome, whole genome shotgun sequencing project. | isolation source: supragingival plaque isolated from 88 juvenile twins | host: Homo sapiens | place: Australia
GCTTCTTCCTCCCACTCAAGGGAGTCCCGCTTCTTAGCGGTGGTGATGACATACAGCGTAGGGGAGCCCTTGACTCTCTTCTTAGCCAAGGACCCCCCTTTCTTGAACGAGGCGGCGTTACAAATCGACGTGAGGTACCACGCCAAACTTGTCAGGGTCTTTCCAGAACCCACGCCACCTGCCAAGATGCTGCCGTTCTGAAGTTGACGGACCGCCTGAATCTGCTCAGGTCGATACGTCACCGTCATACGAGTCTACTTCTCCTCTCTGATTCGGACTCGGTGCAGGATCCGAAGATCCACTCGTCGAACTCGCTCTGGGTCTCTCTGAAGATTCGATCGTATTCCATCTCTTTAGCACGGAATTGTCTCTTCCGATACTCCGAAACGGTGACTGCCTCCAGATTCTCCAACACGAGGTTATGCCAATCCCCATCTATGGGGACGATGAAGTGGTTTGCGGGGACAGGTCCCACGAAAGCCTCCCACATCAATAGATGCATATAGAGTACCTTCGTGTTCTTTATCTCGCAATCCCACACGCCCACTTGAGGACGACCGGTGTGATTCCAGAAGACTTGCTTCTGGTTACCGGTGTTCTCGTTCATAAACTGCCCGTCATCACTACACATGTAGCGTTCGTATGGGGGCAGACAGTTTCGCCACTCAGTCAAGCTTCATCTTCCTAGCGTGCTCCAAGTGAAGCTGAGTCTCATCTCCCATCTTCAAGACCCGGAGGCGGGTATCCGAAGTAGAGCAGAAGGTCTCGATGTCTCCATGCTTATTCATGAATCGGAAGACCGCCCGCTTGATGATCCCCACCATTGCTGAGTCCATGTACTTCATCTGAATTCCGGATACCCAGTACGTCACATCTCCACAAGTCATGTCTAGCTCGGTGATGATGTCCTGCTGGATGAAGATGACATCCTCAACATAGTCCGGCACCCAAGCAGCGAACTTCTTATCAAAGGTCCACTTCATGGAAATCGGGAAGACGAATGCCTGAGCACGTCCAAGATTCGACGAGAGATATACCGTCATCCGATTAGCCTCAGTGTTAACAGAGGCTTTCACGAAGTGATACGAGTCATCTCCGATACGAACTCGAGACTGTGATCCAAACTTCTTGAGCTCCAGGTCGACTTCCTTGAGGAAGGCCTTCCCAAATGAGTCGTTATTGAGCGGGGCCTTCTGCTTGGCCACCCAGGGATCCCTAGACGCCTGACCGAGCCCAGGATACTTTCGGGTGAACTCCCAATCTCCAGCGGGCTTCAGGATGATCGAGGTATGACTGAATGTCGGGTAGTTCGAGAAACGAAGATCGAGCTCTCCAGTATCGAGGTTACGATGGATAGAGCAAACCTCGCCCACCTCGCCATTGTAAAGGATCGGCATCTTGTTCCCACAAGCAAGGGTTGCCTCACAGTGCTCGAAGAACCCATCGAGATTCAGAACCGTGAAGCTCTCCTTGTCCTTGGTTACATCCTTACGAGTAACTCCGACCAGACTGTACATACCGAAAACGCTATTGTATCGGAAGGTCGGATCATCGGACTCATGGAGAGTAACACTACGACGGTCCTCACCGAAGTAGTAGAAGAACGTAACCCGCTTGCTGTACGGGTCGTATATAGCGCTGTCGATTTGCTCAGCACCAGATCCGAAATCGATGAAGAGGTCTTCCTTATTGTCGAGGCACTCAGATGCCTTCTTGTACATACTCTTGAGACTAATCCCAGAAGTACCGAAGAGTGCGTTGATGTCTGCTTTGTTGAGCATGGTTGTGTGTCCTTTCAGTTCCAGTCGGTGTGGTCAAGCCACTTATAGTTCGTTACGATCCACTTACTCATGTTGTACGTGACCTCGCTCCCCAACTCCTCTGAGATGAGGAAGGCCTTGTTCTTTCCGCCCTGCTTTACTCCGACCACGACCTCTCGCTTGCCGTTGATCCGGGTAATAGAGTAGAATGGGTACCAGGTTCCATCGAGCCAGAGCCCAGCCGGGTGATGTTCTGAGCCATGCCACTTACTCCAGAAGCTCAACCAAGTGTAAATGCGATATTCCGGGCTAACTCGGATAGCATCCCCATCGCTGATGAGGAACTCGTGAGGGTGGAGGTGATACTTCAGAGTACGACCAGTGTTCTTCGAGATGAGATCCAAAGACCAGGTATCAGAGATCCCATAGTGGTGCATCTTGTAGAGGTAATGGATTGAGTTACTGCAGATGACCTCTGGCAGCTCGAACTCCTCCCCCTCAAGTCCAGACTCCAGCATCTCCTGAAGCTTCTCGAATGGGATCCGCCCCTTCTTGAACTTTATCTGAATCATTGTGTTCTCCTTCTCCGTGGGATGTTGTATTCGTCGATGACATAGTCTAGGAATCGTGCCCCGTCCATCAGGACACGAGTGGCGATCTCACGATCTTTGAGAAGCCGTACGTCATAGCAGAGTCGATACCCACGCCCGCCATTACCTTCTCGCCTTTCGATAAATGGCTGGACGCGAAGCGAATCTCTGCGATTTGGGTCCATGATGTAATCCAGGACTACATCTTTACCCGGGATACCTCGGAAGTACTCCTCAGTGTGTCCAGGGCGGTAAGGCCTTGTGGGGCGAATGGGCTCGGCAATATTCCGATCCTCATACTCCTGTACGGCCCGACGAATGTCATCAGACGATACGATCAGTCCGTTCCTGCGAGTCATTTGCGGATCCGCTTCGGAATGTCGTACTCATCAAGAATGTAATCCGTAAACTTGCGAAGATCCTCAGCGATCTTATCGGCAAGCTCACGGTTTCGAACCATGGGAATGCTCATCAGGAACTTGTATCCGTTACTTCCGGTATACCCATTCGTATCCCGAGTCATCACTTTGATGGCACACCTTGGTGTCTCACGTCGATTGGGGTTCTTGATATAGTCTAAGACAATATCCTTGCCGGGTTTGATGATTCGGTCTGGATGCAGCTCCTTACGAGGGGGCTTCCCATTTGCAATGTCCTGCTCTCGGGCTAACTTGAGGGCTCGCTTCTCCTCTTCCTCAGCCTGAGCGACTGCCCTACGGATATCATCTGCAGAGACAATAAGTCCGTTTGCCAATTGTGTGTCCTTTCTATGAGAAATCCCCGGGCCCTTTACAGACCCGGGGAATTCAATCACCAGTAGCCGTTGAGCACAAACAGCCCATCGGATTCGATGTCGAACTCATAATCGAGTCGGATGAATCTCTTGACTCGGGCGAAGTGGTTGTTAACGCCCGTCATCAGATAGCAGTTGTGGTCGGTGTCCGTCTCGATATCAGTCACGAGAATCTTTCGAGTCTCGCCAAGGACGGTCTTATACCGGATAATGAACGGGTTATCGAAAGGGTTGTCACCTTTGTTCCATGCCTCCCAGACGATATATAGTTCTTCGCAGCTGATCTTCATTTCTCCAGGTCCTCTCTGAGAATAAAATTGTCATACTTAGCGAATACGTACATATCACTCGGGTCAGAAATGACATCGATCCTACCCAAGTCGAAATGAACTTTACCATCGACCTCCTTTACATCAAGAACCGTTTCTCCACCGATCTTAAAAGGGTGTGCGGCATTCGCTTCAGGATTCAGTGACCAAAGTGCGGCCATCGATCCGGCATCCATGGAAAATAGAGACATCACGCAGCCTCCTCATCTGCATACTTGGCGTCCAACGGATCCTCAGCGATAGTGACATACATCGTGCCGAGGTAGGCCTTAACACCGGAATTCCCATTCGCCTCCCAGACATAGGGAGTGATCGTGAGATCCACATTCAGGATCTCGACATAGTCCAGCGAGTCAATAGTCTGCTCGCTGAGGTAGACCTTCCGCTTGGTGATGCTGGGAATGCAGACTACCTTCGGAGGACGGCTCCGGTAAGATGCCTCCACCTTAAGATACCAGGTGACGGCATCCGGATCCACGCGAGACTCCCGGGACTTGACGTTCCACCCATCTCGCTGCAGGTCACCCACCATTTCCTCAGGGATCTCGACGCAGAATGTGCGCTTTGTGCCACCGGCGAATGGGCCAGAGGCGGAGAAGTCCTTGAAGAAGATCCGGGCATTCTCAATTGTGATGTTGCTCAGTCGTGCCATTGTGTACTCCTTAATTGTCAGGCTCGGTAGTCGGGGTGGATGTCGCTTGTCTTGCATGAAGCAAGATGCAGGACTTCGTTTATAAACTTCTTGAGGTTCTTCTTCTGCCGACACTTGAAGAGGATGGTTCGTACGCCACCGGAGTAGAGAATGTCCGCATAGACCATGTTTGGCTGCTTGTAGAAACTCACTTCAGTTCCACTGGGGAGATCGAAATGCATCTGTCCGCTATAGCGCCCAATCCAAGAAGGCTTGATGGGGACAAACTCATCAACATAGTCTTCCAGCTTGACCTCGGCAAACTCTACACCCTCCTCGATCAACTCTCCATAGATGTTGAAATAATCGGCAGCACTCTTAAATACTTTGCTCATACTAGCCACTCCTTCTTGAGATCGATTTTGTCGTGAAGAATCTGCCTAAGGAACTCGCAGGCGATCTGATACTCACGGTTGTTGTAGATGTAGATGGGTTTGAGAGTGATGTTCTCATCATGGAGGAACAATCGCATCACCATGATCCTGTGAATTGGATCGTGCGTGACAATGACGCTGTCTCCATTCTTGAGCTGGTACTCAATGAGGTCGGTCGTATTGCAGATGACGAGGATGTCATCTACGTCGTTCTTTTCTTTATACTCCACCCCTCTACGGAATGCCTCGAAACAGTCTCCAAGCTCGATGAACTCCGTGTCGATTCTGAGGTGGGTATGGTTTGCTATAATCTTTCCAGGCATGTGTGCTCCTTTCAAAGACCTATATCCCATGTAGGGATATAGGGGCTGAGATCAGTCTTCGATCTCGACGTGGTCCTTCATGTCCTTGATAGCATCGACTGCCTCGTCGAACTGCTTATTAACTTCTCGGGCAACGGCTCCACTAACTGCGAGACTAATACCAGCAGATCCGAACCATAGCAGGATTTTTGCAAATCCGCTAGAGTTCTTCACTACCGTACTAAAGAGTCGGCCAGTGAGCACGCTAGCTCCGGAAGAGGTCAGTCCAATAAGGGCGATCTTAACAACGGGTAGCATGAGTTTTCCTTTCGAGTAGAGGGGTCTCATATTAACCCTGGTTATTGACGCGTCCCCCGGGCCCTTTTACAGACCCGGGGGATTTCATCAGCCTATATCAGGTACGGTTAACACGACCGCAAGCCGCATCCTGGAGCCAAATCCGGTAGTAATACCAACCGAATCGGTACCAAACCCAATGTCCGCACATGTCACTTCACCTACTTCTTAGTCAGCGTGAGTAGAGAACGACGGGATGTATCGGGCATCATTACGAGCTCCTCCATCCCAGACTGGAAGAAGAAATACGCACTCCACTTGAACCAGTTGAAGTACAAAATCTTCTCATCACGGGGGCATGCGATTCGAACATACCCCAGTTCATCCTTGAGGATCCGGGCATTCCAATATTTCTTGACACGCCCCTCACTCGAATAGACAGTCAGCGTGACATGCGGCTGATCCACTCCGTAGATAATAGGGTCATCCAGCTCAGGAATGCGCTCCTCAAGTGGCTTCTCGATGTAAGGCGGGTTCTTAGCCATCAGTACAAATACTCCAATCGTATGCGTCAAGCTCCAAGTACGAAGGACTCAAAGTCTCCATAGGCCTCGATCGCAGCCTTCGCAGACTCCGCAAGACCCTCGAAGTAACTCCAGTCGACCCATTCCTTCCAGTCGTCGGGGTGAGCGTTCTTGAAGGACTCGTATTGTACCCAACGGTGACCGGTACTGCCTGATGCGGCATGGTATTTGCCATCTTTCTCGCGGAGTAGGATCCCGCCTCCACGGTTCACGGGGACAAAGGCGCCGGTCTTACCGACGAACTCCATCTCAGGGTTCTCTTCCGAGCCATTGTTGAGGTACAGAGCGGTGGTAACGCTCTTGGTTTCCGCCACGTCCTTGATATCAAGCTCCTCCTTCGAGAAGAGCTCCTTGAAGACGTAGGGGTGCTGGAACTGGGCGCCGGTAGCACTCCAGTGTCCGTCACAGTAGTCGACATAGACGGCCTTGTTCACGAGACACATACGGTCGTAAGTAGCCTCGTGCTCGAAGGTGTAGCCGTACTTCTTGCCGAACTCCATGACCTTCTCGATGATCTCGGGAGTGGCCCTCGGGATCTTGATCGAGTCGGTCTTGATGTGCGCAACGTCGAAGCCCTGCTCCTGGACGAAGTGCTTCAGATCCACCATGAACAGAGCGCCACGCTTGGCGACAATGTTGTCCACATTGCGGGGGTCCTTGAAGGGGTTGGCAAACTTTGCCGCAGTGAGGCCGTACACGGAGTTGATGACGATCTTGAGAGCGAAGGCCAGTGCCTCATAGTCAACTCCCTCATCAAGGAATTGTGAGAGAGCCCCATCTAGAAGCTTCCGTGCCATGTCATCATCATGGTGCTTAATCGCTACTCGGGCTTGCTTGATCTCGCTGAAACGCTTAGTGTATCGGTCTCCGAAGAGGTTGAGACACTCGATTGAAGTGGGATGCATTGACGCAATGTCGAGAAGAGCGACGTCGACCCAGATCCCTTCCTCTTCATAGACATACCCTCCTTCCCCGACTTCCTCACCGCGGTATATAGATTTGCCGAAAGCGTATTGATAGCCAGGGAATTGCTTACTGAGATCGGTGTAAACGAATTCACTTTGAGGATTCCTGTTCTTCCCGAATATGATGTGCTGGGAGTGCTTGTTTGTGGTGTCATTCGGAGTCAGACCAGAAAGCTTGGCCAGCATAAGGCGAGCCTGCCAATCTGCGTGGAGGTGATCGAAGACCTCTTCCGTGGCGATAACATCGTTATCACAGTATTCTGCTACTTCCTCCCAGCGCTCCTCAGGAACATTCTCATCCCAAGGGATCCCGAGCTCCTGGTGGTGGAGCCCAAGCTCGATCTCCCACTTCTTGAGGGACATCTTAGTCGCTGCGAAGTCATATACGTCAGCATACGAGAGGTTGTACGCCTCAACGAAACCGGCGGTAAGACTATTCTCGATAATCCGCTTACTCAAGTCGAACAACTTGGCGTTGTTGAACCCAAGAGTGCGAGCATAGAGAATATGGTTGTCATACTTACGGCAGTTGAAGCCGATGAGACGCATCTCAATGAGCGCCTCTATCTCCTCAGGAGTTGGGTTGATCATCCTATGGACAACCGGATTGCCCTTTACCTTCCAGTTCACGATGAACAGGTTTGGGAAGACCTCACAGTCGAAGAATACCAGCTCCTCAGTCGGGAAACCGATGACCTTCTCGTCAGGATCCTCGTTAGTAAACGGCATCTCCATGACGGTCTTGATCGCAGCCTCAGCCTGATTCGTCGAGTTCATGGCGAAAGCCAGAATACGAGGCTTCAGATCCTTGATGTCATAGATCATCCCCTGCTCTTTAGCATCTCGGAGGATCTTGGCAATGAAATCGACCGAGGGCTTCGTAGCAGGATGGATCTCCTTGCGTAGATTCCGCTCGATCAACTCCCTGAGTTTCTTCTCGTTGGCCATGGTGGCCTTGTTTATCACTTTTCGCTCCTTCAATGGCAGCCCTTCTGAAATATGCGCTACCGGGATGTTGTTGCAGTGAGTCACCTTCCGCCTTAGAGAGGAATCTCCTGTGAAGACCTTGATCTCAATGTCTTCTGCGTAGAGCCTCGCCAATTGGGAAGGATCCCCGTCGTAGATGTAGTGGAGGTGAACTCCATTTCCACCTTTACTGGTCTCGGCGTAGGTTGGGGGCCATTTGGAGGCCTCCTGAAGGTTTCTATTAAGGTCCTTCCTACCGTCTTGCTTGATATCAAAGTCAATGACAATATGATTCTCCGGGACTTTCACATAGTGGGTCTCGTGAGTGTCGATGTCTTTCAGCTGAGTATGAACGTTCTTCCATCGGTATTGCGGAGTGTCATTCGGCCCTGCCTGCTGAGCTGGACACTCTGCTAAAAGCCCATCGAGCAAGGATTCGGTATGATCGAGGTCGAGCCGATACGGGTTCTCGGGTACAGCCTCGAGTTCGGGAGTATCCAGTAAGTAATGCCGGAAGCCGGTATACACGTTGCGTAGTCGATCGTCTCCGGATCGTACTCGAGAGTGGAAACCATCGAAGTAGTCCTTGAGCTCCTCTCGGAAGACGTACCTACTTTTCGGATATGGGATATTACTCTCACTGCAGTACTCCTTATACAGCTTATAGGCCATTGCGAGACTGATGTACTCTTCGGACTTGAATAGGAGGTAGTTTTCCTCAACAAAGTTGTAGAGCACATTTGTTCTAAGCATCATGTCTTGAGGCATATACGCATCATAGTAGTGTTTACCAAGACTGCGGTACACCTCAAGGCAATGCTTTGCGATCTTCCCGAGTTCATCCTGGATCCGAGTCATCAGAGTCTGATACTCATCAGCCGGGACAGTTTCTCCGGTAGGGGAGATGTCAATGAGTCTTCGAATCAACCCCGACTTGGAATCAGTGATCTTAACCGGTTTGTTAGTGCCGATAAATAGTATCGCATTGATTCGCTTAGGGTAGCGTTTGACCCCCTTCTCATTGATGAGGATGGTCTCATGTGCCACGGCACTGTTAAGAAGCCCATTAGACTCAATCCTTGATAGGTCCCCGTCCTGATCGATAGCCACGAGCGAACTCTTGGCGAGGGAAGAGGTTGAGAACTGATCGCTACGGGATCCAAGAGCGCCCGCATCAAACGTAGTTGTGTACCCTTGGAATAGAAGCTCCAGGATGTTAAGCACGGTAGACTTACCAGATCCTGGGGGACCATATAGGACGGCAAACTTCTGTATCCGTTTCGAGTCACCAGCAACGATCGATCCGATGATCCACTCAAGCTTTCTTCGAGCGTCCTCATCATATAGAACTCCAATAAGTCTTCCCCAAGCGTCCGGTGTACCATCCTCCAATGAGTAGGGTAGTCGAGCGGTACCATAGTCTTCCTTTCTAGAAGCTGTATCCGCAAATATGAGTTTCGTGTTCAGCTCGTGACCATTGTCCGGGAGGCGACTCTTCCACGTCTGGAAGCTAGTCCACCCACCATTGCTGTAATTGGCCAGGGGCTTCACGACGGTGTCGATCGATCCCTTCTTCTCCGCCTGGTATGAGAAGAGGTCCTTGTCCACAATATGAGCGACGTCAAACTCATCTGTGGACCAAAGACCTTTCTCCTCATTCCATACGGCTTGGAAGTCTCCACCTTGAATGAGTATATCCCTGGATCTGCAGACCAGGAACTCGGGATAGATCTCTACCTTTCCGTTTTTAACTCGCTCGCAGATTCGGTAGAAATCCATGAGACTCCTTACATGTAATGTTCATTTGCGTAGGCGTTCATCTGGGCCCAGATCTCGGCCTTTCGCATATCACGTGCGCCATGCAAAGGAATGGCTCGAAGTGGGAACATGGATCCGTGCCCCAACTTCGTGTAGTCCCGTGCATTGATCCGCTCAAGGATAGAGTCGACTTCCTCCTCGCAGCGGGGATTGAACAGGGCCTCATCATTGTAATCGTAGAGGCCACAGTTCTTCACCATCTCCCAGAAGTACCACTCCAGAGAATATGGTGTATCATCATCCTCGAGCATCATATCCATACGCTCGGCCAAAGCGATGAACATCTCGAGCATTGAGCATTTCGTCTCACAGAGCCAGACATAAGATACGTCTCGGTTCTCCTTGAGGAATGCCTTACGTAAATCTATTCCATCCTGAGCGCGATTGATATCATTGGCAATAATCACTCGGAATGGGGTTTGGTGCATGATCTCGAGAAGCTGCAAATATGATTGATCGGGGGACTCAGCACGCCGAGTATCCCCAGTTCGATCAACCAGCCAGTCGAAATATGAGTTGTCAGGAGCCGCCTCGATCATAGTCAGTCCTCATAAGGCTGAACCCCGAGAACAGAGTGCTCATAGGAATCGTCGAGAAGAGTAATCTCGAAGTCCGCGTGGCGGCTCATGCTCCGGACATAGATGATGGAATCAGAGGCAGAGACTCCACTGATAATATTGTCGAACCACTCGGTATTGGCGAGCGGAACTCCACGGTTATCAGCGAAGACATCGTCCTCCATGTAGTACGTCAGCTCGACATGCTCTTGGTGGTCCTTAGCCAGGTACTCCTCACGAGTAATTTGGTAGGCCTCGAAGTGCTGCCTATCGAGCGTCCGTTTGACTACCTCTTCTTGGTCGGAATCTTCCACAGGAGTCGGAGAGTAATCCATAAGAGTGTCCTGTACCACTGACTCAGGATCGGGTTCGCTACTCGGAGAATCAGTTCCCTCTCCCACCGGATCTTTGTGTCGCGACTCAGCAATTTCCTTCAACTCCTTGTTGATCTCTATCGTTGCTTCCTGGAAATCCTTCTCGAACTTACGAGCAAGGACAATGTAAACACCAACACCACCGGAGATCGCCCCCGCTGCAAAATATAGAATCTTGTCAAGCATGGAGACCTCAGATCTTGTCGTACATAACGCCATCGACGTTGAAGTCCAGCGCCCACTTCGTCACGAG
>RBWB01584111.1_pt1 | contig 10652 bp, 10 predicted proteins | sample 2014201 | NCBI WGS metagenome assembly RBWB01 (sample SAMN10133834, study PRJNA383868) | Human oral metagenome, whole genome shotgun sequencing project. | isolation source: supragingival plaque isolated from 88 juvenile twins | host: Homo sapiens | place: Australia
GCTGGCGGCATCGCCGAGCTCGCCCGTGGTCGCCGGGCGCCGGCATGCTCTCGGCTATCAACCTGGCGGCGTTGGATGAGACGAAGCCGCGGTTCATCGCCCGGGGCCCTGCAGGTAAGCGCCCTCTGCTGGCAAGGGGACGTCCCCGCCGACGGTCAGCTGATCGACACCATCACCTCCGAAAGAGGCTCGAAGAGCGAGCAGGACGTACGTAAGCCTCATAAGCCGCTCGAGCACCCCGACTCGTGGACAGCGGTGTGGGCCTACTCCAAGAAGCGCGCCACCCGGAACACCCAGACCCTCACCGCCTAGGTGTTGTGGGTCATGAGGTTGTAGTCGTGGGTGGGGGCAGTGGGGCTTGGGCTGTTGGACTGTTGGGCTGTCAGCATGGGTGATGCTGAATCATCCTTCTGACAGGAGAACGCCCCGCTGCCATGACCCACCGTAACGCTCCGTTGACGCCTCAGGGACGCTACAGGCTCGTGATGCGTGTCCAGGCCGGTCGTCCTATTGCCCATGTAGTCGCCGAGGTCGCCTCCTCCTACTACGAGCTGTTACACGTAGGGGGGGCGTCTTTTCGCATGAGCAAGCACGATCTGAGAGCCAGGCCGGCTTTCCACCACACCCGCGACGCCACCTGGGCCCACCTGACCGTGGTCATAACCGCCCTGGTCGTAGTTCGCTACCTCCAGGACGCCACCGGGATCAGCATCGCCAAGATCGTACGCGAGCTATGCGGCCTGCAGGAGGTCACCACCAACCCTAACGGCCACCAAATCACCGCCGCTGGCCCCCTGCCCCCCAAACTGAAGAATTCCTCACCACCCTCAACATCCCAACAGGGCACCAAAAAAGTGCAACTCAGGCCACACCGCAACATCCTCAGGCTGAGCGTCGGTCATGGGCAGCGAGCAGATCAGGTAGGCCACTTTCAACAATCGTGTTCTTGGTGCCACCGTCGCTGTTCTTGCGATTCCTGGTGGTTCGAGTGCGTCGGATCTGAACCATTTGAGCCGCTCCGGGGAAATCCACCCGCTCGGAGGCCTCGACAGCCTTAACGGTGCGCCGCACCCGCTGCCCATGAAAGGTATCAGTCGAGAAGGTGGACAGGACGTTCTTCCTGAACACGGCCTTGAGCGTCTTGCGCAGAGTCTTCTGGGTGCCTTTGACCGTCAGAACGTAGCAGCTGCCCCGACTCATAAACGCTCAGATACTTATTCTAGTCCAGAACAACATCCCGCTCCTCTGACGTCACATCAAAAATCACACACAATTTATATCGAGTTTCCCAAAAGCCGGACAACGCACCCCAAGAATGCAAATTTTTTAATGGCGGTCACATGAACAACAAATGTCGAACCACGTTTGCTTGATTCCTTCATGGAGAGAAGTATATGAAAAAGGACCGAACTCACGATTAAGCCGACTTACATCAAGTGCCACATGATCTATATACGTAGGTGGTACAGGAACGTGATTAATGGATAGACTTCTTTCGGTTATTACTGCAATAGAATCACATATTGCATTAATTGAAGTCTGTTGCCCGGATCCAATGTTATAAATCTCCTGAGTTGCGTTTTGCGTTATCATGCAAGCAATGATATCCGCAAGATCATTAACAAAGATATAGTCTCGAGTCATACTCCCATCCCCCATAATATTCAGAGGAAGTCTATCATACACACGTCGCAAGAAAATTGGGATGACGCCTTGAGTCTTAAAAGGATTCTGTCTCGCACCATACGGATTAGATATCCGTAAGGCAGTCGACATTAGACTGCTTGTGCGACTAAAATAGCGAAGATAACTCTCGACGGTCAGCTTTCCTATAGCATACGGCGAAATAGGAAAAGTAGGAGAGTTTTCTCTCAAAATGCAGTCCGCCTGATCTCCGTAAATAGTCCCTCCCGAAGACGCGAAATACAGATGTTCCACACCCATCTCAACGCAAATCTCACACAATTTAATCGAAGGTATAACACTATCCCTCAACTCAGACGCCGGATCATCATCTGCTCTAGACGCATCTAAAACAGAGAGTAGAAATACAACAATATCATTCCCATCCACCGCTGCGCGCACATCATTCTCGTCGAAAAAATCGCCATTATACACGACAGCGCCCGGCTCAGACCACCGAGGAGGAGATACTGAAAACAAATCAAACGCAGTGACCGTATGTCCTGCACGAAGAAGAGAATCCACCGTGTGCGTTCCGATGAATCCATTTCCACCAAGAACAAGAACGTTTGCCATAAATTCACCTCAAAATGATCATTGATCACAGTAAATAGGAAGAAATTAATTATACTGCTTATCAAACAAGCCAAATGATTCTATTTGATTCAACTATCTCAAATTCGACAAACAAAATTAATCTCCACACGTCAAGTATATCGCAAGCGTGTCAGCTGCAAACGCCTGCGAAGACCCGCAAACCACCCGCCTCATCTCATGAAGTAAGCCTCACAATTCAGTAGAAGCCTCCTTTCGAGCATTATCTCTATAAAAACATAACAAATCGTTACATACGCCGAGGAACATTCTCCTAATCAGAAAAGTCGTCCACAACACAGCCAGACACCGGTTTACCAACCCACCGATAGACTACGATAACAACATCGTAACTTTACTTTTGGCGCGCGAGAGCTGTATACCTGGCGAACAGGTTATTTGCAGTGTTATCCCACGTAAAATGAGCAGCATGTCGTTCTGCAGCGATACCCATCTGCGATCTAAGTCTATCATCATTCAAAAGACTTAGAACGTTGTCTGCAATTGCCTCCGCGGTAACGCTGGTCGTCACCGCTACTGGAGCACCGCTATCACTTGAGCGAATAGCTTCACAAAATCCATCGCCAAGAATAACCGCTTTACCTAAAGACATCGCTTCGACAGCCACCAAGCCAAACGGTTCAAATTTTGATGGAAAAACACAAATATCTGACTCGCTATACACATCTCTCAAAACAGATTCGCTCATAAAAGAATCAATAATTCTTACGCGATTGCGAGCAACCGATCTCGATATAATTTCGGCTACATTCTTTATATCTCCCTCGCCAATCATGACAAGATAAACCATTGTGTTACGCCTAGCAACAATATCGAACGCTTCTGCCAGCTCAAATACACCCTTAGCGGCTTCGATTCTGCCAGCAAATACAATTAACGGCGACTTCTGCGGTATTCCCAATAACTGTCGAATTTGATATGATCTATCAGTACTATTATCCGTAATGTCCGGCAAATCATCGAAGGGGTTTCCTAATTCCAATACTTCCAATCGATCTGCTGGCCATCCTCTTCGACAGACGCGACGTTCAAGTTCCTTGCTAGGCAAAAAAATACAAGAACATCGACGAACAAATAGACGTTCTAAAATCGAGAGCAATCGAAGTTTATCATGCGCTGTACCTTCCGTCTCCATCGTGTACTCTACCGTCATGACATGAAGAACCATCGGAACGTCCATCACCCAACTGACGATAACACCGGCTAATGCGTTCGTCGTGTCATGAACAGCAATTATATCGACTGGATCTTTACGATGCAAAGAGATGAGTCTAATTGCATGAACAAAATTGCTAATTACTGCATTTAATGCGAGGAAGAAAAAGCCAACCAACGTGGTGCGCTTAAAACGTCTACGACCGAAAATAAATCGTTGTATTTTATTCGTGGGGCGCAGCACCTTAATTCCCGCCGACGATGTTTCCTTCGGCAGATCACCAGGATTAAGTGAGAACACGGAAAGTCGACATCCTAGTTTGACTAGTCTGGATGATACGGCTTCTACATATCTACCAAGGCCTGATGTTATGTACGGAGGAAACTGATTTACTATATATGCAACGTGCATGATTACTCGTTTCGTTCTAACACAGTACGACTAGCGACTAAACGCAGCCGCAACTAAGAGGGTAGATTGATCGCCTACATCGTTACATCGAAATTGTCATATTTGGATAGGCGTAGGTTCCTCACCCAACAATTTTGCCATTCTAATCATCAATCTTGCCTGCATTCCCAACCTTATGATATAAACCAAGTGTCTGAACTCCGGTAAGTTTCCAGTTTCTTTTATCGGCAACGAACTCTTTTGCCTTCTGCGACATTTCCGGCATATAGTTCTTATCCAAAGCTGACTCAATCCCCTCCGCCAAGTGACGAGGGACGCTATCGGTGACTCGAATACATGTACCGGCATCCGAGGCTACTACGTCTGGGGAATACCCCGGACCAACAAGCACTCTACAACCAACAGCCATCGCTTCAAGAGCGCCAAATCCAAATCCCTCGTGCTTCGAAGGAAACGCACAAACGTCTGCCACCGCCATATACTGAATCATGACGTCCGTTTGTAAAAAACATCCCGTAAAATGGACCGTATCGCCGAGGTCCAAACTAACTGCATGCTTCTTCAATTTAGAATCCATCGACGCGTCCGGCAGCCCGCATCCTACGATAATTAGATACAAATCAAGACTATTGTCGCGCAGTATTCGTATCGCTTCTAATAATTCCAGTATTCCCTTATGATGCGCCAATCTACCAATATAAAGAACGATCGGACGATTTTCCTTAAGAAAGCACTCACTATACACCCTATTTTTCGAGCTCATATAGTCCACTGCAGCAGAGTCGATAATCATTCCGGCCTTTCCCGCCCCGTGAGGAATTACATGCACTCCTCTCCGTTTTCTTATCGGAGGTACCAGAGATACCGTCCTTGTAGTCGGAACCACTATGGCAGATGCTGCCCAACACATTATTCGATTAAGACCTCTACCGATCAGAGACACAATGCCTTGTCGTCCACCTTCAAGGTATATTTCCGCAGAGTGAATATGATACACGGTTGGCTTGCCGAGCAAGCGCAGCATAAACCCCGCTGGCGAACACATCCAGTCATGCACCGCGACAACATCCGCCTGCCGACCGGGCTTCAGAGCCTCGCGCATACCTGCACCATTCAAGCGCAAATACTCCCAAGCCAAGCCAACTAATCGGCGAACTGTTCCCGCATTATTCCACGGACGCGAAGAGAGAACTCGATGAATCTTTACGTTTCCAATAAGCGACATGGAAGGAAGTTTTCTATCACGAGATGTGCCGACTACGTGAATATCCGCGTCCACGTCGGACAAAGCGTCAATCAGTCCTTCCAGGTACGTACCTAACCCACCATTTGGGTTCGGTGGGACATCAGGACAAACAATCACAATCTTCACTGCTACTCCTTCCTATGCAGTCATCAAACAGACTACTCTAAAAATGAGATGAATGATTTAAATTCTCAGCAAGCGTGCAAGATGTCATGCGACTCAATAAACCTCCAAGTTTTGTCGGACAAAGGCGAGGTCTGCACTAGTATTGATTCCTCGAGCTTCTTTACTGTTCGGTACTTTGAAACTCTGGAATCGCCATCCGTTCTTGGTCAAGTACAACAGGAACGGCAGAAAGTTAAGTTCGCCGGTTAAGTTCCCACGGCAACAGACCTTGTTGAAATTATTCCATGCGTCATATAAACCATTCGTACTGACGATGAAAAGACCTACATCAGAAATTCCCGACTTTCTACATTTGTCCCCTTCTCTAGACTGCCTAATGGATTGGAGGTTCCCACTGTTTGGCGAAATAATGTAATCCACATATGGCAATACTACACGAGTAAGAGGGACAGTAGCTTGCCGCGATAAAGAACTCTGATGCATTCTGATCGCGTGCCGCACTGTTTGCTCTGATAGTAGGGCCTGATCGCCCCATACTATGGCTATCGCGTCAGCAGCGTTGATCCATCCTTCCCGTGCGCAGAACACGGCATGACCCATACCCTGCGCTTTTCTTTGCACATAGATGGACTCATTGCTACGAAGATCAAGTAGTGATCGAGCTTCTGGAGCAGTTATGAGATGGGTATGAGTAACGTACGGTTCGAACCGTCGTCTTAGTAAATCTAAAGTTGTGATGTTCCTCTTTATTGGTACTAGAAACTTCGGTATACCCATGCCCAGTCTGCTCCCCTTGCCAGCCGCAGGTATTACGCCATGTATAATCATTCGCTATAGCACCTCTATGATAGAGTCAAAGCTGTCTATCGGAATAGTTCCTGGAATAAAAGAATCATAATGTACATGCACAACAGGAAGTTGTGCATTTTGAGCCGCATACACTCCCGCGAGCGAGTCTTCTACCGCCACAACGGGCTGAGTTATTCTTTTTGATAGTGCACACCGATAAAGATCCGGAGCAGGCTTGCCTTGTTTGACATCGTCCGTTGTAACCAAATCAGTTATCATAGGGCGGATTCCGAGGTAATCCAAAGCTAGTGTCGCAGACGCACGACTAGAACCAGTTACGATAGAAACCGTACGTCCAGTGTTGACAAGTGTTTCGAGAAGTTCTGTAGCACCTGGAAATATCGAAATTTTACCTAACGTGACGTATTTTCTATAATATTCTTGCTTTATTCTAATCATTGTTTCCAATGTGTAATCACGAAAACCTAAACTTATAAACACCTCTTCTGTAGACCATCCTTTATAGTCATCATATCGGAAATCGCTTATGATTTGTCGTGTGCGATTGTTAAGCGTTTCGTGATATGCTAGCCTATGTGCGTAGCTTGAATCTATGAGAGTTCCATCTAAGTCAAATAGCCAAGTTTTGTACTTATTAAAGTCATGACATGTCATTGGCGTTCCTCTTGATTTAGAATTGCGAGTCTAATATAGAGCGGAGAGTCGTCACTATTTTTGTCCCATCGTGAGTTCCAGGTGTCTGAATGCTATCGAAGTCATCTTGAATGAGTTCTGAACTCTCGGTCCATATATCGCTAGATGTTAAATTACTTGAGCATCTAACTCCTTTGTCAACAAGAACGTGTGAAGGTGCCGACGAGCTATCTAAATACATGGCTAAACGACGGGTTATGTTTTCCGCCGTCCATCCTTGGATGTCAAAGTCCTGACGTAGGTTGATAATTTGGACAATCGGTACATTCACTTCGCCCATTGTGTGTCTAAGTGTTCCATCGCAAATAAAAGAAGGAAGTATTGAACTATTCTGTGTACCTGGACCAACGACAATTAAGTCCGATTGTCTTATCGCATCGATGACTTTTTTGTTAGTTTCCGGTAGAACGGCAAGTTCTTTTAGAAACGTGCGCTTATATTCAATTTTTTTATTTTCTAGATTGTTCTTTAAAAGTGCTAAAGATTTCGGCTTTATTAGAAATAGATCAGTTATAGGCGCTCTAGATTGAGGGGCAACTATACTAGCTTCATCGGCAATAATTTCACCATTTTTCTTCAGTGCAATGAGAAATAGATTTGTTCCATCGTTGACGTTATACAGATCGAATTTGGGCTTGAAAACATCTAAGTATTTGTCAATCATATCGTTGAAATTGTTAGCTAGTCGAATATATCCGCCTGCCATAAACAAATTCCCAATTGAGCATTCAGAAAGTACCTCAGAAGTAATTATTTCACTGCTATTAATAATTTCTAAATCCTTCATGACATTTTGTAGTTCATTAACGCTAGAATGAGAGCATTTTTCTAGTTGTTCAAGCTTAGCAAAGACTGCTGCAAGTTGACTCTCTGGACTACTTGAACAAAGACGCTTCCCAAATAATTTTAGTAACTCTTTACGTGTTGTATTGTTAGGTTCCGTATGTGTTACATAATTTTTCCGGAAATCTGAGGGTCCCAGTAGACCGGGAATACTACTTCTAAGCTTACCAGTCGATAGACCATTATCATACCCGTTGACGACAAGAGTTAAAGAAATTTCGGGATAGCAAAGGCATGCATTTATTATGCTAGCCGCTCCCCGTCCTCCGCAGAATATAACCACAGACAACTTCATTTGAAATATTCGCCTTTCTATGATATAGGTCGAAGGATTTGTTTGTTAAAAAGAAGTTTTCGTAACGCCATGTAACCAACAAATGCGGCGCGTTTTGTTGCCTCCGATTTAAACTGCCAACTAGGCTTACCGAAACTACGGGAATGGTGCAGAATAGGGACTTCAATCCAATTTTTGTCTGCTTCGATTACCCTAAGTGAAAGTTCGACGGAAAAGTTCAGTCCAGTGGATTCCAGTATCAGCGCGCGGGCAAGATCACCGTTGACTAGTTTGAAAATTGAACTTACATCTCGATAGCAAGTTTTGTAACTCCAGTTCACTACTTTTGTAGTGACCACCGCACCAACTCTGCGCATAAACTTGTCTTTTTTATGTTGTCGAACTCCACTAAACGCATATGCTGACTTGTAGGTACATGCAGCCGAGATAAGTGCCCTTATGTTAATCGCAGGAAATTGATCGTCGGCGTCTGTAAACATTATCCAACTATATTTGGTTCTTTGGAGCGCACGGCGAATCGAAATGCTGGCACCTAGATTACTTTTGTTGTGAAATGCCATTATTCTGGCATCCTGAGATGCCAAATTGTCTATTATGGATCCAGTATCATCTCGGCTGCCGTCATCACAAACTACTATCTCCCACTTTTTTATGCTTTCATCCTCTTCTAGTACCGCAACCCATTCTTTAATAACTTTTCCAACTCCTTCTTCTTCGTTATATGCCGACATTACGACAGATACTTCTTCGATCATTATTTCCTCACTTCCATTTGCTATTTTTCTTGTCCGACTAGTCGATCTATCCAACGATCGATAGGAAGGTAGATTATTATAAGCAATAACGGAATATGCGCCACGGTAAACCATATCATTTCGGCGAAGGTCACGGGCCTCCCGACAATGGCGACGATGTGAGAAGGTTCGAATGTTGTCGCTCTCGACGGAACTGGATTAATAGTGTGCCACATAACATCCAAGTATCCAGAAAATAGAATGATTATTCCAGACCACATTATTTTTAATGCCCGACCGCTGCTTCCGCCACCAAGTCTCCAAGTGAATCCGATCGTAGACACTATGGCGGGATATGTAAATAAATATAGATGCGTGTAGAATGATTCGGCGTCAACTCGACTAGTATCCATATAATAGAACCAACTGATTCGCGGAAAAATGAATCCGGCATAAACTAGATAACAAGCAATAATCGTAATCCATGGTATTTTACGCGGTAATGTTGCAATAGCTATTGTCACAAATAGGTAAGCCGTCAATCGAATAACATAATGCAACAGTACAGGATCATTTTTTTGCGACATTACAAAAATCACGAAGACGGAGGCGACGGCGCCAAGTAACGCAGATATCAAACTCAGACACGTTCGTGTAACCTTCAACGGTGCAGCATGTTGTTCGGTCATGCAACTAGTTTACTCGATGAGTCGCTCCGACGGAGCTGATTTAGCCTCGGATTTTCAATGTTGGGGTGCTGGAGTGCCTTTCTGCCGGAATAATGCGGGTTACTGAGCTCCAAGAATGTGAAAGGAAGGACACTCTCGTGGACGGGAGAGACACCAGGTCGTGCCCGACTGTGGGTTTGGAGTGCCCCTTGGTTCTCCACGCCACCCGCAGCCTCATCCGCACCGGACGTCTCAAAAACCTCCTCGCAGCAATCACCTAAACCCGCCAATCGTCCCCACTTATCACATCCCCAGACGCCAAACCCACATTGCCGCTGAAACAGTTCATCAGCAGACTGCGTCGCCCGGGAGGCGCGCCGTGGAACCACGATTGCTCAGCACTGCGGCATGAGCGTGCGGTACGCGGCAGGGGCCGACGCCGAGCTGGTCGCCCGCGCCGGAGCCGCCTTGGCGGCGCTGCGCAAGGTGAAGTCGGAGGCCAAGACGAGCCAGAAGACGCCGATCCTCTCGGTGACGCTGGCCGTCGCCGCAGACCGGCCCGAGTAGGCCCAGGCAGTTGACTCTGAGTCGGCCGACGGAGCCGCATCGGTGACTGTCACGGCCGCCGAGCTCGGTGAGGCCCCGGCCAAGCCGGCCAAGATGAAGTGAGCCGCTAGCAACCTGCCTTCTGACGAACGGTGGCGCCGCCCCGTCCTGGGGTGGGGCCACCGTCGTCGTTCTGGAACGCACTGGGTAGGCTCACGCGATTGGTTCTCGCCTCGAGGCTCAGCAGGATCCGGTACTCGATGAGGACGATGACGATCGCGGTCAGCAATGCTGCAAGGACGTCGATCCGGCTCTGCACGACGCAGTCGTGGGAGAAGTACCCGAACTCGAGCGTGGCGAAGCGCTCCCGCATGCACAACACCGATCCGGCGCCGAACTCGTCCTCGACCTCGGCGTTGTCGACGGTGAACATCCAGGCGAGCCCGATCGCCAACGCGAACGCGCAACCGAACCTGAACCAGGGGAACACGCGGGGTATCAGGGACATGTGGGGTGTGCGGCCGCGCTTCCACCAGGACAGGGCCATCGCCGCCAGGGCGATCGCACCGAACGCAGCGGTGACCGCCCGCGCGACGTGCGCCCTGTCCGGAGGGCTCCCCGTCAGCTCGGGCTCGATGATGACATCCTGCACCACCTTGTAGCCGGCTCCGTCACTACCGGTGAGAGTCAGAACATGCGGGACCACCTCTGTAGTCACGACATCGGAGGAGTCTCCATAGATCATGCTCGTCGTGACCTTCGTAGTAGCGCGCACAGTCCCATTGTCATGGAATGCCGCCTTGACGAGTCTCACTTCGCTCTTGAC
>RBWB01584115.1_pt1 | contig 10636 bp, 10 predicted proteins | sample 2014201 | NCBI WGS metagenome assembly RBWB01 (sample SAMN10133834, study PRJNA383868) | Human oral metagenome, whole genome shotgun sequencing project. | isolation source: supragingival plaque isolated from 88 juvenile twins | host: Homo sapiens | place: Australia
CCATGGTCTTGACCTACAATATCGCAGAAGGTATGGCATTGGGTCTCATCAGCTATACCCTCGTTAAGGTACTCACTGGTCGTTTCAACCAAGTGTCTATCACCCTCTACATCATTTCTGCGCTGCTCGTTGCACGCTACGTGTTGCAAGCTCTCGACATCTCTGCTGGTATCTAATAGCCGCAGTCGCTCATCTCGGAGCATCCCATTCATCTTGCAGAGAATTCTATTGTATCTCTCGTAGAACACAGTTGTATCTCCCGAAGCAACGACGAATTGCTCCTAGAAGCAAAGCCATAAAATCAAAGCTGGGACTACCCTTCACGGATAGTCCCAGCTTTTTGTTTCCTTTGCGGAATAAGATATAGCTACACTTAGACGGAGCATAAAGCATCTTTCTGCCTACACTATCATAGCTTAGCACAACAATGCTCGTTTCTCAGGCTACAATGGCGATGAAAAACGAGCATACAAGAAGAAATGATTCGTGATGAAGGGATTAAGCTCCCAACAAAGCAGCACCAGCTCCAAGCATAAAGAAGAAAAGCACCACTATCACTCCTAACAAAGAAAGCACAAAACCTGCAATGGCAAGACCACGCGGGCTTTTCAACATCCCTATAATAGAGAGAATCAAGCCTAAAGGCCAAAGGATAAAGCACAGGAAGTTGACGACGGGAATAAAGCCCAAGAACATATTGACCAGTGTAATCACAAATCCTGCTGTACCTACGCCATTGCTTCGGCGTGGTTGGGGATAGGGAACGCCATAAGGTGGAGGGGCAGGCGCACCATAAGGAGTTTGAGCGGCAAACTGCGGTTGTTGGGGAGTCCCGCAGTAAGGCTGTTCGCCATTAGGCTGCGATGATTGAGAATGAACATCGCTGTTCTGCACAGAAGCTGTAGAAGAATTTGCAGTCTCCTGAGTAATTTCTTTGTCGAGGTCAGACATAATAAAGACTAAGTTTACAAATTTACAGACACAAATATAGTGATTTCTCACTGCACTTGGTCTTTGTCGTTCATTTATTTCTTCAAATAAGAGCCTATCTTATAGGATAAACCTTTTAACGCTTACGAATACCACCCTCTTCGAGTATGATTTTCTTTTCGCGATAGAGCGTACCGACTGCGCGCTTGAAGGTCTTTTTGGACACACCAAAACGAGCGGAGATGTCGTCGGACGAAGATTTGTCGGTGAAAGGCAGGAAGCCTTCGGACTCCGCTTGGAGTTCTTCGTAGAGCACCTCGGCAAAGTCGCGGAAGCGGCTCTTACCCAAACGTTGCAACGACACATCGATGCGCCCATCGGGACGGACATTCACCACCGTACCACGCAGGCGATCGCCCGTCTTAGGCTCGGGAGCAAAGAGTTGGTCGTTATAGACCAACCCAGCATGGCGATTGTCCACAATCACCTTCAGTCCTAATTCCGTGCGCTGCCAAACGAGGAGGTCCACCTCTTCGCCGCGATGGTAATAATGTTCGCGAGCGGGATAGAGATGTTTGTCAATTTTGGCAGTAGCCATGAGGCGACCGGTCTCTTCGTCGATGTCTACAAAGACAATGTAGCTTTCTCCCACCTCCATAGTGCGCTTTTGCTGACGGAACGGCACGAAAAGATCTTTCATCACTCCCCAATTCAAGAAAGCTCCATGCTCATTCACCCACGCCACTTCGAGATAAGCAAAGTCGCCCACCGTGGCAAGCGGCTGTTCCGTAGTAGCGACCAAACGTTCCGATTGGTCGAGATAGACAAAAAGGTCGAGCGTATCGCCCGGACGCATGGACTTCGTCACATAGGCCTTAGGCACTAGGATTTCTCCCACTTCACCGCCATCTACATAAGCCCCATGATCGGTGAAGCGCGTGATGGTGAGGGTGTTGAATTGTCCGATGTTAATCATGATAAGTTGAGATTATTCAGCAAGGTTAAGGGGATAGTCTGACATAGGGGCAGTAAGGTGCAGCGCGGCGGTTGCTTCGGTATCTGTCGAAGTATGGTTATCTTCGTCCGCCTCTAAGGATGCTTCACTGGTCTGCTGCACTTCAGTGGTGGCTTCATCCGAGATTCTGCCATCGACCATGTGGATGCAGCGGTCGCATTGCTGTGCAAACGCCTCATCGTGTGTGACGATGACAAAAGTTTGTCCGAGATCACGACGCAGTTGGAAAAAAAGTTCCTGCAGTTCTGCGCGATTTTTGGAGTCGAGCGAACCAGTGGGTTCGTCGGCAAAGATGATGTCTGGCTCATTCATCAAGGCACGTGCAGCTGCCACACGCTGTTTTTCACCACCCGAAAGCGCAGCGGGCTTGTGCTCCGCGCGATCTTCCAGCCCCATATAGGCAAGAAGCTGAGTGGCACGTTCGCGAGCGGCACGCTTGGAAGTCCCAGCGATGAGCGCGGGCATCATGACATTTTCGAGCGCGGTGAACTCAGGAAGGAGCTGATGAAACTGAAAAATGAAGCCGATGTGGGTATTTCTGAAGTGGGAAAGGGCAGAAGACGATAGGCGCGTCACATCAGTGTTGGCTATCGTCAGCGTGCCTTCGTTGGGACGATCGAGCGTACCCATGATTTGCAGGAGCGTGGTCTTGCCCGCTCCCGAAGGACCTACGATACTCACCATCTCGCCTTTCTGGATGTCGAGATCTATGCCTTTGAGCACTTCGAGATTGCCAAAGGATTTATGGATATTTCTAAGAGATATCATGTGGAGGTTGTCAGCTTTCAAACCAGTTAATCAGTTGTTGTTTCTGCGAATTTACTCATTTCTTGGGAGGTGGGGGCAAATTGTAGGCTTTTTTCTGCAAAGCCGAAGAGATTTCGCCCTCACCAACAGAGATTTCCCAACGCAATTAGGTGTTTTTTGAAAATTACTTCCTACCTTTGTCGTGATGGGTGCTTGACACTCGCGAAAACCACTCTATTTCCTCCTCACAACTATGCAAGATTTTGTAGCCATCGACTTTGAAACTGCCAATAACGTCCGCAGCAGCGTTTGTTCTGTGGGCATCGTGGTGGTGCGCCATGGAGAAGTGGTGCAAAAGCACTATGCTCTCATCCAACCTGAACCTAATTATTATTGCTACCACAACACGCGCGTCCATGGATTGTCTGCCAAGGACACGGACAACGCGGAAGTTTTCAGCAAAGTGTGGGAAGAAATTGCTCCCCTCATTGGAGATTTACCCTTGGTGGCACACAATAGTCGCTTTGACGAAGGTTGTTTGAAAGCTGCCTTCCGCGTCTATCAGATGGACTATCCCGATTATCTCTTTTTTGACACCTTGGAGATGGCACGCAAGGCTTTTCCCAAACTCGAGAATCACCAGCTCCACACAGTGGCTGCGGAGTGTGGCTATGATTTGACCGATCACCACCACGCGCTCGCCGATGCCGAAGCGTGTGCCTGCATAGCTTTGCAACTGGGATAAGCCACAGTTTGCAACACTTTGCCCACAATGGGCGATGTCGCTCCGAAGGTGGGGCTATCAACAACAAAAGATGGAGCACTAGGCTCCATCTTTTTTAGTTTTCAACCCCAATCGGTCATTAGATTTTAATGAGCAATTTGGATTCAAGTGTCTTGTTGTGCCAAACAGTCGGAACATACCCCCCGATAATACAGGTCGGCAGTTTCGATAGTAAAGCCTTTAGGGGCAGAAGGTGGCGCAGCCAGCAAGTCGGAAGGCGACTCAATGTTGAAGATTCTCCCACACTTATGGCAGAGAAAGTGGGCATGCGGCTCCGTCACCCCATCGAAATTGGCATTTTTGCCGTCGATAGTGAGCATACGCACCACACCATGCTCCATGAGTAGGCGGAGGGTGTTGTAAACGGTAGTCTTGGAAAGCGTAGGAATGTGGTCCACCAAGGCTTGATAAATCTCGTCTACGGTGGGATGTCCCATCTGTTGCAGTAGATATTGCATGACTGCCACGCGCTGCACAGAGGCTTTCACACCGTGTGCAGTGAGATATTCGTAGACCTCTTTTTCTTGCATGAGGAGGAAATGTTATGTCTAGGGCAAAATTACAAATTCCTTTTGGGGCAACCAAGCATCGCAAACGATTTTAACCTGCAAAATAATGTTAGACGCCGAAGAATAGACGTTAGACGCTAGACATTTCTAACGTCTAATATCTAAAGTCTAAAATCTAATGTCTAATATCTAACGTCTAAAGTCTAACACCTAATGTCTAGCATCGATTTTGGGGAGGACAATCATCCAACTGCGCACGGAGAAATAGCGCTCGATTTGCATAGGAAGTTGGTCGAGATAGCGGTGGTGCGACGGCATTCCACGACGAGCAGAGATGAATACTGCCAAATGGTCGGATCGCAGGCGAGAAGCCAAGGGGAGAAGGTCGTCCCATGAAGAGAAATCGTGATATTCCACCTCGGGCTTTTGTTTCGAGGCTTCCCAGATTTTGCGGAGTGCCTCCATCGTTTCCGGTGCGCCATACACCGAGATGCGGCACGACAACTGCACCGAAAGAGTGGCAAATCGCATCGCCCAATGGCGAAAACCAGGGTCATATTCCCCTCTACGAGGCACAACGATGTGCATGCGTCGCAAAGAATGAATGGGCACCAAGGGACGATAGACCATGATTTGCTGCGAAGCCGCTTCGAAAAGGTCGGTGGCAAACTTGCCAAAGAAGGTGGCTGAGATGGATTTTTTCTGATGAAGCCCTATCAAGATGTCGGACGCCTCGTGCTCTCCTGCCGTGTGCACGATGCCCGTCACGGCATTCACCGAGCGGCGGCAATGAGTTTGCATGCGCACGCCCACCGTAGCCGCCATTTTTGCAGCATAGTCCAATCCTTGTTGTGCGATGGCGCGCTCTTCGGCATCGTCTGAAAGCACCACACTCACAGCAGTGAGCTGAGAAGTGGCAGACGCACTGCGCAGCATCAACGCCATATTGGTCATGGGAATCACCATGCGCGGATTCGCCAAAGCCACCACGAGGGAGTCTTTCTCTTCGTTTTCGGAAGAAGAGGCGAGCGCAGCACCCGAAAGCATGAGCTGGCGCGCAGCACGCTCCGTGAGCGCGGAGGCAATGATGCACGATCCCAAGATGAGCATCATGGCTGCACCCACCACGTCTTCGTTGAGCAGATGCTTTCCGTCGGGCAAAATGATTTCATATCCCACCATGGCAATCGCCAGTGCCGAAGCTGCACGCGCAGTGCTCAGTCCGCCCACCATGTTTCTCTCTGTGGCAGAAAACTGTAAAGCCCGTCCCACCAACTGTGCCGCGAGAAGTTTGCCCGCAGTTCCGATGACAATCATCGCCAAAGCCATGGCAGCGATGTGCCAGCCTGAGAGGATGGTGTGCAGATTGATAATCATGCCCACTCCGATGAGAAAATAGGGGATGAAGAGGGCATTTCCCACAAATTCGATGCGCTGCATCAGCGGTCCTACGGCAGGGATTTCGCGATTGAGCACGATACCCACAAGGAAGGCACCAAGGAGACCTTCCATCCCTGCCCATTCCATGAGCCCAGCGCCCAAGAACACCAGGACGAGCACAAAGACATATTGCACTACGCCCTCATCAAAACGACGGAAAAACCAACGCGCCAGCGAGGGCATCACCAAAAATAGTCCAGCGGTGACGAGTGCCACACGTCCCAATAGGTGCCACATGTTGAAATCTCCACCATCGGGCTTATACACTCCGCCCACCACGGCAAGCACTACGAGGGTGAGCACATTGGTGAGGATAGTTCCTCCCACTGCCATGCCCACCGAGCGATGACGCGCCAAACCCCATCGCATCACTAAGGGATAGGTGAGCAGGGTATGCCCTGAATACATGGCAGCCACCAGCACCGCAGCCGGAAAACTCAAACCTAATCCCCAGCGATTGGCAAGAAATCCAAGTGCCATGGGAAGAACAAAGGAGATGGTGCCAAAAGCCAGCGCCCCCCACCGATAGCGCTGCACATCGGTGAGGTTCATGCCGAGCGATGCCAAGAACATGATGTAGTAAAGTCCCACTTTTCCGAAGATTTCAAAGGAGGCGTCGCGCGAAAGCAGGTGTACCCCATGCGGTCCTACGAGCATCCCTGCCACAATGAGCCCTACGATAGAGGGAATCTTGAGCCGTTCGAGCACCATCGGGGTGAAAAGTATCAAGCCCAACACGACGAGCACAATCCATGTGGGGTTAGTGATGAGAGGTTCGGTGGGAAGGAGCATAAAGAACAATAGAGTTTTTTGGCATATTCACGAACAAGATTGCAAGATTATACACTGCAAACTATACGTTTTCCAGCAAAGGAACAAAAAAAATGGCAGACTAAGCACGATTTCTGAAGATAAATTGATACTTTTGCAGCATAAACAATAAAATCTCACGGAAGAAATACACAAGAGGTGAAGCGGCTATACATATTATTATATATGTGTATCTTTACATCTCTCCCTTCTTCCTCATCTTTATTCGCAACAATGAAAGTAGCCATCGTGGGCGCCAGTGGTGCCGTAGGTCAAGAATTTTTGCGCACATTGGCCGAGCGCAATTTCCCTATCGAAGAACTTCGTCTCTTCGGTTCGAAACGAAGTGCTGGAACTTCCTACTCTTTCCGCGGCGAAGAAATCAAAGTACGCGAATTGTGCCATGGCACGGACGATTTCAAAGACATCGACATCGCCTTCACCAGTGCTGGTGCCGGCACTTCAAAGGAGTTTGCCGAAGACATCACCAAGTATGGCGCTGTGATGATTGACAACTCTAGCGCATTCCGCATGGATGAAGATGTGCCCCTCGTAGTGCCCGAATGCAACGCTACCGATGCCCTCGTGCGCCCTCGCGGCATCATCGCCAATCCCAACTGCACCACCATCATGATGGTCGTAGCTTTACAAGCCATCGAACGCTTGAGCCATATCCGCCGTGTGCACGTTTCGAGCTACCAATCGGCTTCTGGTGCTGGACAAGCAGCTATGGATGAACTCGTGGCTCAACAAAAAGCGCTGGCTAATGGCGAAGAACCTCACGTGGAGAAGTTCGCTTACCAACTTGCCTACAACGTAATTCCTCAAATCGATGTATTCTGCGACAACGGATACACGAAGGAGGAGATGAAGATGTACAACGAAACGCGCAAGATTATGCACAGTGACATCGAGGTGAGCGCCACTTGCGTACGCGTGCCAACAATGCGCAACCACGCAGAGTCCATTTGGTTGGAAACAGAAAGCCCCATCACTGTGGAGGCAGCGCGTGAAGCTATCGCAAACGGCGAAGGTCTCACCTTGCTCGACAATCCTGCAGAGCGTCAATATCCCATGCCTTTGCAGCTCGAAAGCTGTGACGACGTGTTCGTTGGGCGTATCCGCAAAGACCTCGCCCATCCCAATGGCTTAACCCTCTGGTTGGTGAGCGACCAAATCAAGAAAGGCGCAGCCCTCAACGCTGTACAAATCGCCGAATGGTTGGTGAAAAACGATCCTTCTCTCGCAAGAAAATAAAATTTTATCACGTAGTGCGAAAAAAATAAGCTGAATAAATCGCGGTTTTCACCGCGGTTTTTTCGGCTACAACGTGCAATTTTGCTATATTATTGCCCCGAAACACGTTTTTTTCTGTAAAAACATTGGGCTATATAGCAAAAACCACTACCTTTGCACGAAAAGACAAGGCTACAGCAGGTTAAATCCTCTGACATTCTCCGACTTGGGCGCCCCCTATGGGATGATTCAAATCAAATCCAGCAAAGCTGCGTTTGGGATTTCCCCAAAGGGCAAGTTCTTTGTCGAAAATATACTTTGGACACTACCTTCTAGCTCCAAGTCCGTCCTTTTGTCTAGACACTAAAGCACCACTCTCAGCACACGCTGTTATAAGAGGTGTCTTATCCATCAACGAGTGCTTTAATCGTTTTTACCTAGGACGTCTTTTCGCTATCCTATCAGAACAACAAATTCAAAAATAGATATTATGCAATTCAAATCTATCCTCGTTGCTGCTCTTGCTGCATTTTCACTCAGCGCAGCTGCTCAAGATGCTCCCAAAGAGAAGTTCCATCCCCATTGGACGCTTGGTCTTCAAGGCGGTGTAGGTTATTCTCATGGTGCACACAAGAAGCTCGGTGACGTAATCACCCCTGCTGCTGGTCTTCACCTCGGTTATCAATTCTCTCCCGTCTTCAACCTCCGCGGTCACGTTAGCGGCTGGGAAGGTAAGAACGGCTGGGACTACAACCACACTCCTCAATATTACAAGTGGAACTATGTGACTGCTGGTCTCGATGGTATGTTTAACCTCTCTAACCTCTTCGCAGGTTACAACCCCAACCGTTGCGTTTCTGTCAACGCTTTCGTTGGTGCAGGTTACATCCATGGCTTCGACAACAAGGAAGCTCTCGATGCTAAGCGTCTTTCTCCCGATGAACTCCTCCTCGTTTGGAACAGCAATACCCTCAACCTTCCTACTGGTCGCTTCGGTGCTAACGTAGACTTCCGTCTCAGCAAGCGCGTAAGCTTCAACATCGAAGGTCTTGTATCTGTGACTGACGACAAGTTCAACTCTAAGGATGGCAACAATGTAGACTGGCAAACCAACCTCTTCGGTGGTTTCACCTTCCGTCTTGGTAAGCTCTCTACTCCTGTTCCCGTACCTGTAGTTCCTGCTCCTGTGGCTCCCGCTCCAGAACCCGTGGAAGAGCCCGCTCCTGCACCTGCTCCAGAACCCGCTCCTGCTCCTGTGAAGGCAGAACCTCTCACTCGCAACGTGTTCTTCCTCATCAACTCTGCTAAGGTTCGCCAATCTGAAATGGTGAAGGTACAAGAAGTGGTAGACTTCCTCAACGCTAATCCTAACGCTAAGGTGGCTATCACTGGTTACGCTGACAAGGGCACTGGTAACAAGACCATCAACACTCGCCTTTCTAAGCAACGTGCTAACGCTGTGTTCAACGAACTCGTGAAGAAGAACATCCCTGCTAACCGCATCGTGAAGGATGCTAAGGGTGACACCGTTCAACCTTTCAGCGTGAACGACGAAAACCGTGTGGTTATCTGCATCGCAGAATAATCATTCACTACGAATTTTTGTTTTCATAATTTTTCATAGTGGTCGCTCTCAGTCGTGAGACTGGGAGCGACTTTTTTTCGTACCATTCACACAGTCGTTTCGCATACCTCAGTAATTTGGGGCATGCCGTCTCACATTTGGGGAGGGCGCATCTATCATTCGGAGCTCTCCAAGACATTAAGCTCGACCGTAACCGCAAGAGAAAGTCTCAGAGAGCTGACTTTCCCCAAAAAACATCATACATAATCCCCAAACCTTCTGACCATCTCCAAAGGAGAGTGGAGATTTTTGAAAAACCAAAGTGATTCCTCACCTTTACTCCCCACTTTTTTGTATCTTTGCTTTTATAATGCCTGTCCCCAAAGGAGAGACTCTCCGCTATATCGGAATGTGACAACACTCCTCTGCGACAACGCATCGCCCATTATTCACGAATTCAACGATTTTCCATGCAATACGCCCTCGTTACTGGCGGCTCGCGCGGCATCGGTCGCGCCATCTGCTTGCGATTGTCGCAAGCCGGCTGGTCCATACTCATCAATTATGTCAGCAACGAAGCTGCCGCACGCGAAACACTCGCACAGATCGAAGCTCATGGTGGTTCGGGCGAACTCTTCCCTTGCGATATGGCAAACCCACAAGCCATAGAAACTGCAGTGGAAAGCTGGGAAAACGCTCACCCCTCCGACAGCATTGAAGTTTTGGTCAACAATGCCGGCATCCGCCACGACAATCTCCTCATCTTCATGCCCGACACCGACTGGCACTCCGTGCTAGACACCACGCTCAATGGTTTCTTCTACCTTACCCGCCGCGTACTCAAAGGCATGATGACCCAACGCAAGGGACGCATCATCAACATTTCTTCCCTTTCGGGTGTGAAAGGTTTGGCAGGACAAGTGAATTATTCCGCAGCCAAAGCCGCTCTCATCGGCGCCACCAAGGCACTAGCTCAAGAAGTTGGTCCGCGCGGCATCACGGTCAATGCCATTGCCCCTGGCTTCATCACCAGCGACATGACCGCTGAACTCGATGAAAAAGAACTCCGCAAACTAGTTCCGCTCCGCCGCTTCGGCACAGCCGACGAAGTTGCAGCCCTCACCGCCTTCCTCGCCTCTGATGATGCCGCCTACATCACGGGCGAAGTCATCAACATCAATGGAGGACTTCACACCTAACCTCTCTCGTTAGGAAACTTTCTTTTGAAGGCTAAAGGGGGAAATCCCATTGAATATCCTTTCTCTTACCTCATTTTGGTTGCCCCTTCGTAGTGGCTGACGTCTTTTTCTGGTCTTCCTGCGGTTCCTTCTCGGGCTTTTACGTATTTCCTCGAAGATTCCTGCGTATATTTTCGTAGATTTCAGATTTTCACTACCGAGATATCTAAATTCCACACGGAAATACAGACTGCAATCTACCTTCTCTTGATTCTTCAATTCCTTTAATATCTTCTTCCCTATGTCACAACCTCGCGTCGTCATCACCGGCATTGGCATCTGGTCTTGCCTAGGCACCGACTGCCCCTCCGTCACTCAAGCCTTGCGCGAAGGACGAAGCGGCATCGGCATCGACCCTTTGCG
>RBWB01584118.1_pt1 | contig 10634 bp, 4 predicted proteins | sample 2014201 | NCBI WGS metagenome assembly RBWB01 (sample SAMN10133834, study PRJNA383868) | Human oral metagenome, whole genome shotgun sequencing project. | isolation source: supragingival plaque isolated from 88 juvenile twins | host: Homo sapiens | place: Australia
GGAGCGCTCCGCCCACTCGTAGAGGATTCCCGAGGATCGGCGGCAGCGGGCGTCCATCGCCGCGAGGCCGCCGCTTTCGAGCATCCAGTCGACCTGCGAGGCAATGATTGCGAGGTTGACGATCGAAGGCGTGTTGAGCGTCTGGTCGGCGCGCGAGTTCGCCGCCGCGAGGTGGAGGTTGAGGATGTCGGGGACGTACCGCTCTCCGGCCAGTTTCTCGAATCGCGCGAGCGCGGCGGGGGAGGCGAGGGCCAGCCACAGCCCGCCTTCGGCCCCGAAGCATTTCTGGGGGGAGAAGTAGTAAAGGTCGGTTTCGCCGACGTCGACGGCGACGCCTCCCGCGCTCGACGTCGCATCGACGAAGGTCAGCGCCTGGCCGCGGCCAAACCGGCGAACGGGGCTCAGCGCTCCGGTCGAGGTCTCGTTGTGCGCGTACATATAGGCATCGACGGCTTCCGGCCCCAACGCGTCTGCGAGGCCGTCCGCGCCTGGAAGCGAAGCGCGCGAGAGCCTCGCCGCCAAGCCTTCGGCCGCCGCGCCGCCCGCTGCGGCCGTTTCCGCGCCCTCGCCTCCACTGTCCGTCGCGCCGTCGTCGCACAGGGCGACCTCGCCAGCGGCCGCTTCGACCGTTGTGCACTCGACCCACGGGGCGCGCGCCGCCGCCGCGGCGGCCTTTCTTGTGAATTCGCCGAAGACGGCGGCCTGCGCTCGGCGTCGCACCCCGGTGAAGGCGATCGCGTCCCACACGAGCGAGGCGCCGCCGTTGCCGAGGAGCACTTCGTAGCCGGCGGGGGCGTCGAAGAGCTCTGCGAGGCCTTCGCGGATGCGGCGGACCAGCGCCTTGACCGGCGCCTGCCGGTGCGACGTCCCGATGAGGCTTTCGGCGCCGCCGAGGGAAGCGGGCAATCCGGTTCTTGGGCGCGAAGGCCCCGAGCCGAATCTGCCTTCGCGAGGGAGCAAGCCTGACGGGATCTCGATATTCATAAGCCAATAGTGCCTTTATTCCGGGCGATATTGCAGCTTAGGTCCACTATTCTGGATGCAGACGCCAAATTTGGATGCGGGCGCCAGGCGAATCCCAACGGTTAAGCGAGGAGAATCATGAGTCACCTAGTCGACACAGCTGAGATGTACCTCAAGGCCGTGTACGAGCTCGAAGAAGAGGGAATTCCTCCGCTGCGCGCCCGCCTTGTCGAACGCCTCGAGCAGTCGAAGCCGACGGTGTCCGAGACTGTCGCCCGCCTCGAACGAGACGGCCTCATGCACGTCAAGAACAACCGCGTCGTCGCGCTGACGGAAGAGGGCAAGCGGCAGGCCACCAGGGTCATGCGCAAGCACCGGCTGGCGGAGCGCCTGCTCCTTGACGTCCTCGGCATGCCCTGGCCCGACGTCCACGAGGAGGCGTGCCGGTGGGAGCACGTCATGTCCGACGCCGTCGAGGAGCGCCTCGAAACGCTCCTCGAGCACACGGACGTCGATCCGTACGGAAACCCGATCCCGGGAGTCGAAGGGGTGGCGAGCAGCGCCGTGCAAAGCGACCTTCGCTCGGTGAAGGACCGCGTCGCCCAAGGCGACCTCGGGGAGGCCGTCATTGTCAGGATCGCCGAAGGCGTGCAGACCGACCCGGACTTCCTCGGCCGGCTCTCGGCCGCCGGCATCGTCCCCGGAGCCCGGGTGAGGATCGAGGACGACGGCGGACGCGTCACGATCGCCTCCTCCGGCGAGGGAGGAAAGTCCGGCGGAGAGGAGCCGGGCAAAGGCGCGCAGCACGGCCGTGAGGTCGCGCTTTCCGACTGGCAGCAGGCCCATCTGTTCGCGAGGTAGCGAAAACGGAGGCTTTGGCTCTTTCGCTGCGAGCAGCCAGCCTTTCCTGTTTGCGAGGCAAGCGCCGCACGGGCTGCCCGCTGAAGGCGGCGCGTTTCGCTTTGACGCAGTGCGACGTCGGCGGCTTTGCGCGCTGGGACGCCGCCCCGAGGCTCTCCTGCGGGGCCGACGTCCAAACTCCGAGGCGCAAGAATGTGGCGGAAGGCTCGTTCTGAGCCTTCCGTTTGGGAAATCGTTGCAACGACGCGACAAAAACGTGGTCTCTTCTTGCAATCTCGCCGAAATGTGACATAAGTCCTAAAACTAGGGTAGTAGTTCCGGCAAATGGTCCGATATTGTGAATAAGTCGCGCAAATTCAAGGGTTTTGCGAGAGATGGGTAACGCTCTCCGTTTCTCCGCTTCCCTGTTTGTCACGATCGCCGATAACAAAATCGAAACGTTTGCAACGCGGACTTTTCCCTTCTGCGTCAAGGGAAAGTGCGGTTACGGCGAAGGAGGAAAAGGTGAGTTGTGCCTCGTTCCGTTATCTAAATGTGACAATCGGGAGACGGCCCGTTATTGTTTTACGTGGACAAACAATCCGGGGCTCCCAAGGCCTCGAATTGAATGACGAAACGTTTAGGAGAAAACCGAGATGACCGGACGCCATTCGCTCAACCGCGAGGTCGCCCTCAGCGCTCTGAATTCCCCCGCCGGCCGCAGCGTGGCAGCAGCCATGGCCGTTGGAACGATGCTTGGCGTGGCACTGCCCTCCGCCAACGCCGACGAGGGATCGGCCAACGCCGACCTCGCCCCCGTTACCGACCTCAGCGCCGACGAGACGATCACCGACACTTCGGCAGTCAAGGCCCCCGCCGACGCCAACTGGCAGCTCGAGCAGGTCCAGGTTCAGGATGCGCAGGCTTCCGACCAGCAGCCCGCTACCGCTTTCCAGGTCAGCGTTCAGAAGAAGGCAACGCCGGTTGCCGCTCAGCCCGCTGCCGCACAGCAAGCCGGTAGGACGCAGAAGGCGGCTGGCAGCCAGGAATCCGGAAACGTCCAGGGGAACATTCAGCAGGCAAACGCCACCATCACTCGCGGTGCGCGCCCCGCCGCCGCCAACAACGTCAGGCAGCAGCAGGCCGCCGCCCCGGTCGCCCAGGCGGCTCCCGTCGCCCGCACCGCATCCGGAAGCGGCTCGTCGGTTCTTTCGACCGCGATGTCCTACGTCGGTTCGCCGTACCGCTGGGGCGGCACCACGCCCTCCGGCTGGGATTGCATCGGCTTCGTCCGCTACGTCTACGGCAAGTTCGGAGTCTCGATCGGCGGATACACCACTTCCGTCCTTTCCGCCGGCACGAGGGTTCCCTACTCGCAGGCGCAGCCCGGCGACATCCTCTACTGGCCCGGCCACGTCGGCATCTACGCCGGGAACGGCCAGAACGTCGGCGCATGGAACCCCTCGATGGGGACCCGCGTCGGACCCAACTCCTGGGTCGGCGGCACGCCTACCGTGATTCGCGTGCTCCACTGAGCAACTGAGTGTGCCGAAGGGGCCGTCCTAAAGGGGCGGCCCCTTCGCTTGCCTGTCTTCTCTTTTGCGGCCTCTCCGTTTCTCCTGCCGCCACGCTTCTTTCAAGGCAGCCGTTTCCGAGGCCTCATCGCTTCTCCCGGCCCCGCTTGTTTCGACGTCGCCGTCTCTCGCGGCGCCGTCGCTTCTTTCAGCGTCGCCGCCTCTCCCGCCCCTTGTGCCCGTTGCCCTCTTTTCCTTCGCTGCCGCCTCTCCATTCTCAATTTCCTCGAATTTGGCGGGCTGTGAAGCTTTACCTGGCCACCGGGAACGTGGGAAACTGTAAGCACCTAAACGGAGGTGATTACGGTGGCTTATCAACACGACAACGTGGTTGTGTGCGGCGTCGACGGTTCCGACGCTTCTTTCAACGCTCTCAAGTGGGCGGCGCAGGAGGCGAAGATGCGCAACGCCGTGCTGGAGATTCTTTGCTGCCATCAGGAACCGACATATCCGGGACACCGCGGCAACGCCGGCCTGACCGAGGCCGATGCGCGGGAGGTCGTTGAGAAGGCGCGGGAGAAGACGGCCGACGTCGGCGTCGACGTCCAGACCTCTCTCGAGGCGGAAGACCCGACCTCGGCGCTTCTGGCGCGTTCGAAGAAAGCGGCGCGAGTCGTCGTAGGGGCGCGGGGCGGATCTGGCGGATTCGCCGACAGGCTTTTGGGGTCGGTGGCTTCGGCCCTTTCCGCGCGCGCATTCTGCGCCGCCGTCGTCGTCCCGTCGACGGCGGTGAGAGACGTGCTCCCGGTCGAGCACATCGTGTGCGGCGTGGACGGATCGGAGACGTCGAAGATCGCTCTGGGGCTGGCCGTGCGGGAGGCCGCGAGATGGAAGGCCAAGCTTTCCTGCGTCTCCGCCATCAACCTCAGCGGGTCGATGTGGGTTCCGGGGCCCGGGTACCACCAAGAGGTGCTCGACGATGTCCGCGCCGGCCTCAAAGACACCGTCATGAAGGCGGCCGAGGGGTACAAGATCGACGCGCACTGCCACGTGATCGAGGGCAATCCGGCCGCGCTGCTCGCCGAGTTCTCGACGGCGGTGGACATGCTTGTGGTCGGCACTCGCGGACGCGGAGGCTTTGCCGGCCTGCTGCTCGGATCGACGAGCCAGGCCATCCTCCATCACTCCGTGTGCCCGACGATCATCGTTCCGCGCCGAACCAGTGAGAACGAGGACGCCCCGTGGGGCAACGTCCCGTGGAGCCGCACCGCCAAGTAGGGGCCTTGCGACTGGCTCGACTGCGAGCGCGCACGCCCCGGTCCGACGGCGGTGGGTGCATCAGGCGAGTGGACAGGCGGAGTCCCGCGTCGATCGGCCGTGCCCGTCGGCGGCTGACCGGAGGTGGCGCACGCCGCCCGCGCTGACGTGCTTGAACCCGCCGACGCGGGTAGACTAGGCACGTTGCCCTCGTAGCTCAGGGGAAGAGCGACCGCCTCCTAAGCGGTAGGTCGAAGGTTCGAATCCTTTCGAGGGCGCAGTTTTTTCGGTGCGGCCACCGACAGCCCGGCCTTTTCCGGGGTTCGCATAGGAATCCGGCCTTTTCCGGGGTTCGCATGGGAATGGGGTTCACTTGGGAGTGTTGCAGGAGCTTGCATTCTGGCGCTAGGCGCCACCGCTCTTCTCCGAAGTTCGCAGTTGTTTTTGAGGGGCGGCGTCGCCTCTCGAAAGGACGACGTGCGTCGCTCCCGCCGTCTTCGCAGGGAGGCCGACGGCGCCGAGTGGGGCGGCGCGCAGGTCCGAAGGCGGCGTCGCACGTGCCGCATGGTCAGCCCTGAGTGCGGATGTGTGAGGGCGGCTTCGTTTACGGGCGATCGGCGCGGTAAGCGGAATTTCGGTTGCAGTACCGATACCGTGGATGCGTGAGCCCTTTCTTCAAGCGCAGTCGCAAAAATGACAAGGCCGCGCCCGCGGCCGAGTCCGCCGCGCCGTCGCCGGAGGCCGCCGAGGCGGACGAGAATCGCCCGTCCGTTTCCGAGCGCGCAGAACGCTCCGGAAAGCGTTCCTTCATCGCGCGCAAATCCCGGGAGATGAAGGAGCCGGACTTATTCGCCGAGGCGCAGCCGGCTTCGGCCGACGACGTCGGCGGGCCGTCGCGTGCCGAGCGGCTTTCCCGCGCATATTCGGATTGGCACAGAGAACTCGCCGTCGTCGCCGACGAAGCCGCTGTGCCCATCAGGGCAGGCGACCCGGCTGTCGTCGACCTCACCCACCCCCATCCGACCGGGGCTTCACAGCTGTACTCCGGCAAGCCGACCCTGCTGACGTCCGTCATCCGGGAGGAATCCGCCCAGCGCGAGGCACAGGCCCACTTGGCCTCGCTGCGCACGCGAATGGAGGGCCTTTCCGAGCAATACGGGTACGCGCCGGTCACGCTCGCGATCGGCCACATATCGTGGACCGAGTTGCCGGCCGCCTCCTCGCAAAGCCGCGAGAAGGGCGGTTCGCCGGGCGCTTCCTCGGGGAAGGCGTTGGGCCGCGACACCGTTGAGCAGATGGCCATCGGCGCGGCGCGGGCTGACATGCACGACGTCGCCCTGGGCGAAGAGCTGCCCGAGGGACCGGGCGCCGGCGACGGATCGGCCGAAGATGCGAACGGAGGCAACGGATCCGGAAGCAACGGCTCAACCGGCAACGGCAAAGTCCACGCCGCGGACGCCGCCGGAGCGGGATCGCCGGGCGGAAGCGCCTGCGAGGCGCGCAACGACTCGCCCCGGCCGCTCGGCAACGCGTCCGACGGCTTCGCGGACACGCCAGGGGGGCGTGCAAGCGCGCCCGGCGATCGTGGCAACGCGCTTGAGGACCTCGAAAGCCTGACATTCGAAAGCACGGAGGAGCTCGCCGCAACGAGGTCGGCCGACTCGGTTGAGGACGGAGCCTCCGGGAGCGACGCGGCGGCCCCCAAGATCCGCGAAATGTACGAGGCAGGGCTCATGCGTTCGGCCAGGCTCGACGAGGCCGGCCCTGACGACGCCTACATCACGCTCACAGCCCGCTGCGACGTCAACCCGGCGGTGCTGCGCGCTCTGCGTTCCCACGGAATGACCGCCGAGGAGGGATCAAGGCTGCGCGCCATGGCGGCCGACGTCGCCCGCCACGAGGCGGCCGTCGCCTACCTGCGCGAACTCGGACGCGTGTACCTGCCCGGGTTTTCTTACGAGGACGGGGCTTTGCTCGGCAGTTTCACGCATCCGGGCCTCGTGCTCCTGGCCGACCTCGAGGCGATGAAGCCCTACATCGAAACTTCCGGGATCATGGCGGCGCTGGCGGGCGACGATGAGACCCGGCGCCCCGCCGAGATGCGCGACCGCTCGCCGGAGGCCGAACGCGGCGCCGGCGACCGCGACCCCGCCGAGTTGGCGATCATCGAGGCGATCGCGTCCGGGCGGTCGATCGTGGTCGACGCGCCGCCCGGATCTCAGGCGGTGGGCGCCCTCGCGGCGATAGTCGCCGACGCCGCGGCCTCCGGCAGGTCGATCCTTTATATTCCGGGGCGCGCCTCCTCGGCCAGGGCCCTCGTGGACGAGATGGAGCGCCTGGGCCTGGGCGACCTCGTCCTTGACTTTTCGGACCTCGACACTGTGGCGCGCCGCATCCGCACGGGCATGCGGCTGCGCGGAGACGAGGAGGACCCGGCCGACGTTTTGGAGCTGCGGGCGCGCCTCGTGGCCGTCCGGCGCGAGCTCAGCGAGTACGTCGCTTCGCTGCACGACGTCGATCCCCAGTGGGGGCACTCGGTGCACTCGCTTCTGGAGAGGCTGGCGCGGCTGACCGAGGGCAAGGACGCCCCGCGCAGCAGGGTCCGGCTGGACTCCGACACCGTCCACGCCCTGCGGGGCGAGCTTTCGCACGTGCAGGCCCAACTCGAAGACGCCTCGGAGCTCGGGGCGTTCGTGGGCATGGCAGACTCGCCGTGGGCCGGCGCGGACATTCACACGGCCGCGGCGGGGGAGGAGGCCATGGCCCTCGCCAAGAAGCTCGCGTCCAAGACGATCCCCGCCGTCAAGGCCCAGGCCGAACGCGCGGCGGAGGAGACCGGGCTCTCCGTGGCGGAGACTTTCGAGGACTGGCGCGAGCAGATTGAGATGCTGCGCGGAATCTCCCACTCCCTCGACATTTTCCTGCCCCAGATTTTCGAGCGCTCCGTTCAGGACATGGTGATCGCGACGGCGTCGAAGGAATGGCGCGAAAGCCACGGCGAGGAGATGAAGGGATCGGAGCGGCGCCGTCTGACGAAACAGGCGAAAGACTATGTGCGGCCGGGGGCAGTGAGCCACGACCTGCACCGCGACCTCGTCACCGTGCAGCGCCAGCGCGAGGTGTGGAAGCGCTACAGCGCGGAAGCCAGCTGGCCCAAGCTTCCCGAGGGCATGACCCAGATCCGCGAAAGCGCGCGCGACGCCGGCGGGCAGCTTGAGGAGCTGGAGGGGATCCTTCCCGGCAGGAAGCTCCGCATGATGCCGATGGGCGAGCTGTTGGACTTCCTCCTCTCGCTGTCGATGGACGAAGGCACGATGTCTCGCCTGCCCAGGGCCAACGAGCTCGTCGCCAAGCTGAAGGCGGAGGGCTTCGGCGGCGTCGTCAAGGACTTTTCCGAGCGAGGCGTGCGAACCGAACAGATCCCGGCCGAGCTCGACCTCATATATTCGGCCTCCCTTTTCGAGCAGCTCGTCGGGCGCTCCCCGGCCCTTTCTCGCACGACGCCGGCCAACCTCGCCGTCCTCGCCGCCGAGGTGCGCAGGCTCGACCGGGAGCACACCGAGACGTTGGCCGGGCCGGTTTCCCGCGCCGTCGTGCGGATCATGCGCGAAACGATCTCGAAGCGGCGTGAGGACACCCTCAAACTCGACGATCAGCTCGAACGCTACTCGACGGGCGCCCTGCGCGACGCGATCGCCACCTATCCGAGGCTCGTTCAGGCGTCCCGCCCGGTGTGGGTCATTCCGTCGATGATCACGGCCGAATTCGTGCCTCCCATGCCCTGGGCCGACATCGTCATCATGGACGAGCAGGACGCCGGCGGCCTCTCTTCGGCCGTTTCGATGCTCATGCGCGGCCGTCAGATCGTCGTCATGGGCAATCTTCGCCGCGCGCGGGCCGAGGGCGGGGATTCGACGATCGCAGCCTTCGCGGACATTCTGCCCGTGTGCGAGCTTCCCACGCTGCGCGCCCAGCATGACGAGCTGGCCACCCAAACGCTGCGCGAACAGGGGTATGCGGATGTCCTCGAGCTCGTGCCGTCGGCCAAGCGCGGCCGCAAGCCCAGCCTTGTGCTCGTGGAGGGGCGCGGCGTGCCGAATCCGCAGTCGGGCATGGTCGAGGGGCCGCAGGTCGAAGTCGACGCGGCGGTCGACGCCGTCGTCGACCATGTGCTGACGCGGCCCGGCGAATCCCTCGCCGTCGTCTGCGTCTCTCCGGCCCACGCGGTCCGCATACGCGAAGCCCTTGCGCGGCTGGCCGCCGATTCCCCCCAGCTGGCCGAGTTCGTCTCGAAAGGCGGGGTCGAGCCTTTCGCCGTCCTGGAGCTCACGCAGACCGGCGGCCTGCGCCGCGACTCCATCATTTTGACCGTGGGTCTGGGCAAGACGGTGCACGGGCGAGTGCTGCACACTTTCGGGCCCCTCTCGACGGCCGGCGGGCTCACCGGCCTCGTCGACGCCATGGAGGCCGCGCGCTCCGAGCTCAAGATCGTCTCCTCCCTCGGCCCCGGCGAGATCGGCGCGGACAGGCTGTCCACGCCCGGCCCGCGGCTTTTGGAGAAGCTCATCGACAGGGCGGACGGCCGCGAGGTCCCGCTCGACCCCTCCAGTTCCGACGAGCCGATAGGCGCCCTCCTCACGGACCTGCGGGACAGGCTCGTGCGCGCCGGGTACGCCGTGGCCTCCGATTTCGGCTTCGACGACGGCGTGAGGATTCCGCTCGTCGCCGGCGACGTCGAGCTTCCCGGCACGTGGCGGGTCGCCGTCTTGGTCGACGACGAAGCCTACGTAAACGAGCCGTCGGTGCGGCGCAGGGACAGGTATTGGCTGGAGCGGCTGGAATCGCGGGGCTGGGCTGTAATCAGGACCTTCTCCACCTCGCTGTTCATCGATCCGGAGGGCCAGGCCTCGCTCGTTGTCAACGCGATCAAGCGAGCCCGCGCGCTCGAGCTTTCCGACAGCGTCAGGGTGCCCGTGCTCGGCGACGAATGGGCCGCGCCGGCCGACGGCCCTGGCGGCGAAGCCGTCACTGGCAGCAAAGTCGTCACCGGAGGCGAAGTTGTCACTAGCGGCGAAACTGTCACCGGCGGCGACACCATTCCTGGCGGCGAAACTGTCACCGGCGGGGCTCCTCTTCCGAAGGACCCGAATTGGGCTGAAAAGCTGAGGCGTGAGGCGGCGGTCAAGCGCGGCCCCCGCCCGGACGTCGCGAAGGGCCTCTCCCTTGCCGCGTATACGGACGATCAACTGGACGAGATGGTCGCATGGATAGCCGCCGACGGCGCCGAGCGCAGCCGCCCAGAGTTCGTCGACGCTCTGCGCAAGGAGCTGGGCATCAAGGGACGGGGCATGCAGGTCGATACGATTCTGGGCCACGTCGTGGACCGATCCGGCCTGGCGGTTGGCTTGGGCCTCGGCGATTCCGGCTCCGACGCGCTCTCAGATTCCGGCGCTTCCCACGGCGCCGTCTCCCGACTCTCCGGCTCGAGCTCTTCTTCCGAGGCTTTTTCGGAGACGGGCTCGCTTCTCGCTCCCGGTTCCCGTTCGTCTTCGGCTACGCCCCAGCGTTCCTCCGAGGCAGCTCAGCGTTCTTCCGAGTCCGCCCCGCGGTCGCCAGAGGTTTCCCAGCAGTCTCCGTACTCCGCTGACCCCGCTTCTGAGGCCTCCTCTAAAGCTGTGCCTGAAGGCGATCGTTCTCCCTCGGATTCATCCAAGGCGGCTTCCGAGGCGGGCGGTTCGGCCTCTGGCGCCTCTCAGTCCGCTCCCGGGGTCGGCCGTTCGGCTTCACGCTCCGCTTCCAGGGGCAAGAGAAAGTGAAAGCGTTTCAGGCTGGCGAATCGGACTTAAACGGCGATCCGAATTGCGAGTCGCTTGCCGACGCCAGCGGCGATTCGCCGACGTCAGATCCAGCTGCCGAAGCTCCGGCGCAGAATCGATCTCTCGAATCGGCAAGGCCGAACGTGCCCGGGCAATCGCAGGCGCCGAAGCGCAAGCGTCGCGCGGCGGTGCGTTTGTCGAGGGTCGACGCCGAGCGCCTGGCCCGCGGCGAGATCGCGAACCC
>RBWB01584123.1_pt1 | contig 10626 bp, 8 predicted proteins | sample 2014201 | NCBI WGS metagenome assembly RBWB01 (sample SAMN10133834, study PRJNA383868) | Human oral metagenome, whole genome shotgun sequencing project. | isolation source: supragingival plaque isolated from 88 juvenile twins | host: Homo sapiens | place: Australia
CTCTGATTGAGAGCGAAGACAGCAAGGCGCAAGTGGTGAAGAAGAACTTGCTGCGAACGAAATTCTATCAATTTCACGACTCCTCGACGAGTGGCCCTTTGCGCCAAGCCTCCCCAATAGAAACAACAAACTATTTGCAAGCCTATGCCAACAACCTTGCTTCCTTCTTGTTGTATCTGAAAGAAAATCATGCGGTGGAGTTTCGAAAAATAGAAGAATATGTGCGATTTGTCGTCCCCAATTTTCGCGAATTTTATCTAGAGCCGAACAACAACAAGTACATCTCATTGAGATGGTATGACACCTCCGGAAATGATTATGCACTCACCGCCGATCAGTTTTCCGATGGTTCGATACGTTTCATCGCACTGGCCACTTTGCTGCTTCAGCCGAAAGAAACCATTGCGCGTGTGATCATCTTGGATGAACCCGAATTGGGGTTGCATCCTATGGCGATTAGCACTTTGGCCCACTTGATCAGTGAAGCTGCTCTCAAAGCGCAGGTCTTGGTGTCCACGCAATCTAAGGATTTGATAGACTGTTTCGAACCTGAAAATATCGTTGTCGTTGAAATGGATGAGACCACGCATTCCACCACTGCACAACAATTAGATCGAGAAGAGTTAGACTTATGGTTGCAGGAGTATACGTTGAGTGAATTGTGGGACAAAAATATCCTGGGAGGACGGCCATGAAGCAACTGATTCTGCACATCATCTGCGAAGGACAAACTGAAGAACGTTTTGTCAAGAAAGTATTGGCTCCTTATTTGTCCGCCTTTCAGATTGTGGCCAAAGCTCTGCTCGTGACAACAAGCAATAGCAAACATGGCAAAGGAGGTGTGGTCAATTTTGCCCATATAGAAAGGGACATTCATAGAGCGCTGAAACTTTATCCGGACAAAGGATATGAGCGGCACATTATTACAACATTCATCGACTATTACGGGCTTCCCAATGAATTTCCTGCTTTTCCCGAATCGCAACAACTTCCTTCTCCCTACCAGCAGGTGGAACACTTAGAAAAAGCTTTCGCTCAGGCGATCTCCTCTTCGCGTTTCATTCCTTACATTCAGCTGCACGAGTTTGAAACTTTGATATTTTGCGGCTGCCAACATCTTTCTTTTTTCTATGGAGATTGTAGGGGGTTGGAAGAAAGACTGTTGGAGGAACTTCACACGGCTGAAAATCCGGAATTGATTAATGGTGGACGCCGCACCTCGCCCAGTAAACGCCTAATTCAAATCATAGAAAACGAATACAAGCAGAAATACGATAAACCCCTAATGGCAGAATATGTCACCTCACGTGTGGGTATCGAACGTCTGCGAGAGTGTTGCCCACACTTTAATCAATGGGTGGAATGTCTCCTGACCTGTGCACAACCTCAAGAATAATGTTAAAACGATTCTCCTTTATGAAAAAACTCCTCCTCTCTCTCCTCGCCCTCTTCGTAGCGGCGGGTGTCCAAGCCGATGAAGGCATGTGGCTGCTCAAACTCATGAAAGAGCAGCACCTTGAAGATTCCTTGCGCAAGGCCGGACTGCGACTTTCGCCCGAAGAACTTTACAACGAGAAGACCCCTTCGTTTCGTGATGTCGTGGGAATTTTCGGCAACGGTTGTACGGGTGAAATCGTGAGCCGCGATGGTTTGGTGCTGACCAACAACCACTGCGGTTTTTCCTACGTTCACGCGATGAGCGATATGAACCACAACTACCTGCAAGACGGCTATTTTGCCAAGAACCGCAGTGAAGAATTGCAAGTGCCCGACCTCACCTTCACCTTTGTGGTGCGCATTGTCGAGGTGACGGCCGAAGTGGAACGCGCGGCCGCCAAAGCCAAGGCCGATGCCTACACGATGATGAGCGGCAGTTTTCTCCAACCACTGGCCAAGCAGATGCTCAAAAAGAGCGATTTGGCCAAGCAACGCGGCATGACGATGCGCATCGTCCCCTACTTCGGCGGTAACCGCTTCTTTGCCTTCTATGAGCAGAAGTACACCGATGTGCGTCTGGTGGCCAATCCACCGCAACAAATCGGACAATTCGGTTTCAACCAAGACAACTGGATGTGGCCGCGCCACAATGCCGATTTCGCGATGTTCCGTGTCTATGCCGACAAGGACGGACAGCCCGCGCCTTACAGCGCCGACAACCAACCCTTGCGTTGCAAAAAGTGGGTGCCTGTCAGTCTGAAAGGCGTGCAACAAGGCGACTACACCATGGTGATGGGATTTCCGGGCAGCACGAGCCGATACCTCACCGCCTCGCAGGTACGTCTGCGCACGCAGAGCCAAAACGCGCCCATCAATCTCGCCGGTGAAGCCGAACTCAACTTTATGAAGAGCCTGATGGACAGCGATCGGGCGATGGCACTCAAATATGCCGACGACTACATGCACTTGGGCAACATGGTGAAGAACTACGGCGGAATGAACGAAAGCGTGAAGAAAACCCACCTGCTCGACATCAAAGCCGAGGAAGAGAAGGCGTTCCGTGCTTTTGCCGAGCGCAGTGGAAAGGCTGAGTACCGGAACATCATCGACCGCATCGACTCGCTCGTCACTGCCGTGGCCGATACTCTCCACGACTACTACCTGCTCCGATACACCTATGGCGCTCAGAACTTTAAGTATAACACGAAAACGCTGCAAGACTTCAGCAGCGCCCTCGGCCGTAAGTTGCAAAAGACGGCCAAGAAGGGCGAAGACTATCAGCAACAGCGTGCCGCTTATGTGGCTGCCGTAGAACGAATGTTGGGTAATCTCGATAGCGACTATGACCTGCGCAAAATGAAGCTCCTCGCGCCTTACTGGGCGAAGCACCACCGTTTGGCCATCCAGCCCGCCTTTGTGCGCGAAGACATGACCGCCTATTTCGACAGCCTTTACACCACTTCGGCCTACCGTTCCAAAGCGGCTTTTGCCGACATTATGGAACTCAATTCCGACGACTGGGAACGCTTCGGACAGGAAGATGTCCTCGACCGCCATCTTGCGGCCTACGAAGCCGCGCTGAAACAATACGAACCTGCTCTGGAACGCTACCGCAAAAAAGCTGCCGAACTCAACCGTATCTATGTGCGCGGCCTCTGCGAGATGTACGACTGGGCAAAAAGTCCCGATGCCAACTTCACCCTGCGCATGACCTACGGATCGGTGAAACCCTATTCTCCTCGCGATGCTGTGTATTACGACTGGAAGACCACGCTCAAAGGGATGATGGAAAAGGAAAATCCGAACGATCCCGACTATGTGGTCGATGCCAAACTGCGCGAGCACTTCTTGACCAAAAACTACGGTCGCTATGCTGATGCCGAGGGCGAACTGCCTACGTGCTTCCTCTCGAACAACGACATCACGGGTGGCAATTCGGGAAGCGGCGTCTACAATGCGCAGGGCGAACTCGTGGGCTTGGCCTTCGACGGCAACATCGAGAGCCTCTCCTCCGACCTCCGTTTCAACCCCGCCCTCCAACGCTGCATCAACGCCGACATCCGCTACGTACTGTTCGTCATCGACACCTACGGCGGAGCAAAATATGCCGTCGACGAAATGGAAATCCGTGAATAGCCACCCACAGTTTCATGCAACTCCCTCAAGAATTTGTCCAACAGATGTGCGCCCTCCTCGGTGAAGCCGAGGCGGGCGCGCTCTGCTCCGCTTTGACCGACACTCCGCCTGCGGTGAGCGTTCGTCGCAATCCCACCAAAGGAGAAGTGTCGTTTGCCCAAAGTACGCCCGTTCCGTGGTGCAGCGACGGCTGTTACCTCGCCGAACGCCCTTCCTTCACCCTCGATCCACGCTTCCATGCGGGGGCTTATTATGTGCAGGAAGCCGCTTCGATGTTCATCGAGCAGGCATATCGGCAGATTGAGCGCGACTTCACTCCCACCCGCTTGCTCGATCTCTGTGCGGCGCCGGGAGGAAAAAGCACCCTTTGGCGCAGTCTTCTGCCTGATGGCGCACTGCTGGTGGCCAACGAACCCATTCGCCAACGGGCACAGATTTTGGCCGAGAACCTCACCAAGTGGGGGCATCCCGATGTGGTGACGACCAGCGCCTACCCTGCGGAGTTTGCCCCTTTGCGCGGATTTTTTGATGTCATCGCCGCCGATGTGCCTTGTTCGGGCGAGGGGATGTTTCGCAAAGATGAAGGAGCGCGGGCTGAATGGTCGCCGGCGGCGGTCGAAACCTGTGCAGCGCGCCAACGCGCCATCCTCACCGACATTTGGGACTGCCTGCGCGAGGGCGGCTATTTGGTTTACTCCACCTGCACCTTCAATCGCGCGGAGAACGAGGACAATGTGCGCTTCGTCTGCCAAGAATTAGGGGCAGAGGTCGTGGCCGTTCCCATCGATGAGGCTTGGGGCATCGCTCCCGACACCACGGCCGGCGGACAAGCGGTCTATCATTTCTTTCCCCATCGCACGCAGGGCGAAGGGCTTTTCCTCGCGCTCCTCCGCAAGACCGGTCCTGCGCCCGCTGCTCGCGAGAAGAAGCGCACCCGCAGCAAGGAGACGCCTGTGCCCGATGCCGCAAAACTCCTGGCTTGGCTGAAAACGCCCACCGACTTCCGTCTTTTTCGTCCCACCCCTGAGACGATAGCCGCCGTGCGCACCTCGCTTCTCGACGACGTGCAGCGTGTGGCGGCCTGCGTGCGCACCCTCACAGCGGGTGTATTGATGGGCGAGTCCAAAGGCCGAAAATTCGTGCCTGCCCACGCCCTTGCCCTTTCCACGGTCTTGGCAGATACGGCTTTCTCCCGCGCAGAACTGGATGGCGACACCGCGTTGCGCTATCTGCGGCGCGAAGCCGTTGTCCTCCCTCCCGAACAGCCGCGCGGTCATGTTCTGCTCTGCTTTGAAGGTCTGCCGCTGGGTTGGGTCAACAATCTCGGTACGCGCGCCAACAACCTCTATCCGGCGGAGTGGAGAATTCGCAACGTGTGAGGATGAATGGCGGATTTTCCAAAATCTAACCTCTTTTTCAACTATGCAATACCTCGAATTTACCTTCACCACCACCCCTTCCGGCGAAGCCATCAGCGATGTGCTGAGTGCCGTCTTGGCCGAAGTCGGTTTTGAGAGTTTCGTCCACACCGATGAGCTTGACCGCCCCCGCATCGCCCTCGAAGATGGATTTCCCGAAGCCCCCATCTTTGCCGACAAAGCCGAGAGCGACCAATACAAAGCCTACATTCAAACGGGGCTTTACGATGAGGCCGCCCTCCACGCAGCGTTGGCCGCTTTTCCCCTGCCCGATGTCGAAATCCACTACGAACAAGTGGCGGCCGAGGACAAGAATTGGAATGAAGAGTGGGAGAAAAACTACTTTCAACCTCTCGTCATCGGTACGCCCGATCACGCCCGCTGCGTAGTGGCCTCGACTTTCCATAAAGACGTTCCCACGGCCGACTATCACATTGCCATCAATCCGCAAATGTCGTTCGGCACAGGGCATCATCAGACCACGGCACAGATGCTTGAGCGCTTGCTCGACGACGAGGTGGAGGGTTTTGAAGTGCTCGACATGGGCTGCGGCACGAGTATTCTCGCCATCCTCGCTGCCCAGCGGGGGGCAAAGCATTGTGTGGCGGTCGATTTCGACGAATGGTGCGTGCGCAATTCGCTCGACAACATTGCCCTCAACCAGCTCGACAACATCGAGGTGCTTCATGGCGATGCCGGTGTGTTGGCGCCCTTTGCCGACCGCTTCGACTTGATTATCGCCAACATCAACCGCAACATCCTCTTGGCCGACCTGCCGCGCTACGTTCCCACGCTCCGTCGCGGCGGCCACATCTATATGAGCGGCTTTTACACCGAAGATGTGTCCCGCCTGCGCACCGCTGCCGAAGCCTTGGGACTGCAGTTTGTCGACGAACGCAGCCGCGACAACTGGGCGTGCATTAAATTCGTGAAACCATGAAGCGTGCCTTTTTCCTCCTCATTCTCGCTCTCGTTGCCGGCTGTGTCGCGGTGGCGCAAAAGCCGTTGAAGCAGCCCCTCGCTTTCGTGTCGGGCGAACAGGTGTTGCTCATGTCGCCGAGCAACGCTTACGACTATTGCGCCCGACTCAACCCTTTCCTACATCCCGAGACGGTGACGCTCAGCCGGAGCGAGGCCAAGCGCTTTCAAAAGCTCTACCGCCAGGGGTACACCACGGAAAATGTCGATACCCTCGCCCGCCTCTATCTCGTGAGCGGCGATGCCCGCTTTATCCAGCGCCTCGAGGTTCTTAAAGGGGCGGTGCACAACACGATGGCACGAGAAGAAGGAACTGCCGCCACCGCACAACTGCTCCTCAACACTTTGAGTTGGATGGCCGCCACCGATGAGCGCGGGCTCTACATCAACACTTTCGACGACTGCTTGGTGAGCGTAGCGACCGACCACGTCCGCTGCAAAGTCGATGTCATTTCCGAGCGACTGACCATGAAGTACCGCATCCGCAATCTGCCCCGCAGCGGAACGCGTCTTGTGCTGCGCCTGCGCCTGCCGTCCGGTGGCACACCCGACTACTATCTCAACGGCCGCCGCATCCTCGACCCCAAGTTTGAGCGCGGTTATCTCGTCCTCGATCGCGAATGGCGCGACAACGAAGAGATTTTCTTCAACGACACCGCTGAAAGCCTCTGATGAAAGGCGCGACTTCTGCCGCAGCCGCAGCGATAAACGAAAATCCACCCGCTTTCCGAACGCATCGGAAAGCGGGTGAATTTTTGAAGTGAACCGCAGTGCGGCAGGAGTGGCAGCGGCAGTTTATCGGATGATGGTGGCATCGCGCTCCGGCCCTACGCTCAAAATGGAAATGGGCGTGCCGAGTTCGCGTTCCAAGTAGGCAATGTAGTCGGCATAGGCTTTGGGGAAGTCGCTTTCGCTGCGCACTTCGGTAAGCGGTGTGTTCCAACCGGGGAGTTCTTCGTAGACGGCAGTCCAACCCTCTGTGTCGTAGGGCATGGTCGTGGTGCGCTGTCCGTCCTTTTCGTAAGCCACGCAGGCTTTGATGGTGTCGAACTCGTCGAGTACATCGGCCTTCATCATGACCAAGTCGGTCACTCCGTTGATCATGATGGCATATTTCAACGCCACGAGATCGACCCAGCCACAGCGGCGGTTGCGTCCCGTCACCGCGCCAAACTCTTTGCCGATGCGGCGGATTTCGTCGCCCGTCTCGTCAAACAGTTCTACGGGGAAGGGGCCTGCTCCCACGCGAGTGCTGTAAGCTTTGAAGATGCCCCACACGCGGCCGATGCTGCTCGGTGCCACGCCCAATCCGGTGCATACTCCGCCGATGGTCGTGGACGACGACGAAACGAAGGGGTAGGTACCGTGGTCGATGTCGAGCAACGAACCTTGTGCACCTTCGGCCAACACACTTTTGCCCGCTTCGAGCGCTTGGTTGATGATCAGTTCGGTGTCGGCAATGGGGAAACGGCGCATATATTCGATGCCGGCCATCCATTGTTGTTCTTCTTCGCTGATGTCGAAGTCGGTGAAATGGAGGTCGCTCAGGATTTGCAGATGTCGGGCTTTGAGGGCTTCGTATTTGGCTTGAAAATCATGCTCGATATCGCCCACGCGCAGCCCTACGCGAGCCGCTTTGTCGCTATAAGTCGGGCCGATGCCTTTGCCCGTCGTGCCCACTTTGTCTTTGCCTTTGGCGGCTTCGTAGGCGCGGTCGAGCACACGGTGGGTGGGCAGGATGAGGTGGGCGCGGCGACTGATGTGCAGGCGGTCGGTGATGGTGTAGCCGGCCGCCTCCAGTTCTTGCGCTTCGGCCATGAAGAGGTCGGGCGCAATGACGCAGCCGTTGCCGATGATGTTGACTTTATTTTCGTCAAAGATGCCGGAGGGGATGGAGCGCAACACAAACTTCTTTCCGTCGAAGATGATGGTGTGTCCGGCATTGGGGCCGCCGGCAAAACGCGCCACGAGGTCGTACTTGGGCGTGAAGAAATCGACCACCTTTCCCTTGCCCTCGTCGCCGAAGACGATGCCGAGGAGGGCATCTACTTTTCCTTTTGTCATGATTGAAGGATTGAGCGTTATATGATATTTTGCCACAAAGATAAGTCTTAAAGAGGATATGGGCAAAAAAAAGCCCTCGTTTTTACAAAAAAAGCACAAGAAACCAACTTTTGCCAAAGTTTATGCTTATCTTTGCCGAGTAAAAATAACTCGTGATTATGTACGCCATATTATTCGACCTCGACACCAATTGCCTCAATGAATGCTACGAAGGCAAGACCTATCATGGCGCTTATCAAGAAGTGCGTAATTTTATGCTTGAAAATGGTTTCAAGTGGACGCAGGGGAGTGTCTATTTCGGCGATGAAAAGGTAGATGCCGTCCATTGCGTGCTGACGATCCAAAAGTTTGCAAGACAATGCCCTTGGTTCAAAACCTGCGTCAAAGATGTCCGTATGTTGCGCATTGAAGACAACAATGATTTGTTGCCCGCCATCAAGGACTAATCTGCATTTCTCTTTCTGAAACGCCCCTTTTTGCTCGCCCTCTCTCTGCTTTTCTAATCAGCGGAGGGAGGGCGAGATAGGATAAAGCCCTCTCTCCCTTATGTCCACCACTCTCCAACTCCGCCTGACTCCCAATATCGCTTATGTCGCTGCACAACTGCGCACGCATATTGCCGCGCAACTCGGTGTGCAACCGAACGAAATCCGTTCCACACGCATTGTCCGCCGTAGCATTGATGCGCGCCAACGCACCATCTACGTCAATCTCACCGTCGAAGTGTGGGTCAACGAAACGCCGCCGGCGTTGGCTTACGAGCGCATCTCCTATCCCGATGTGAGCGGGGCGCGTTCGGCCATCGTGGTGGGTGCCGGACCGGCGGGTCTTTTTGCCGCCCTTCGCCTCATCGAACTCGGGGTGCGGCCGGTGCTGATTGAGCGCGGCAAGAATGTGCGCGCCCGAAAGGCCGATTGTGCGCGCATCTCCACCCATCATGTCGTGGACAGCGAGAGCAACTACTCCTTTGGCGAAGGTGGGGCGGGGGCTTATTCCGACGGCAAACTCTACACCCGATCTAAAAAGCGTGGCAATGTTGATCGCATTCTCCGCATCTTTTGTCAGCATGGGGCATCGCTCGACATTCTGGCCGATGCCCACCCCCACATCGGCACCGACCGCTTGCCCGGCATCATTGAAGCCATGCGTGAGCAAATTGTTGCTTCGGGCGGTGAGGTGCATTTCCAAACGCGGGTCGATGCGCTGCTGTTTTCGAGCGATGGACAGCGCGTGGAAGGCGTGCGCTGCCACACGGGAGCGGAGTTTCACGGCTCCGTCATTCTCGCCACCGGACATTCCGCACGCGACACCTACCGCTACCTGCATGCTGCCGGTGTGGAACTGGAGCAAAAGGGCGTGGCGATGGGCGTACGCCTCGAACATCCGGCGTTGCTCATCGACCAAATCCAATACCACAACCGCGAAGGACGCGGCAAATATCTGCCGGCCGCAGAATATAGTTTTGTACACCAAGCCGGCGGCCGCGGTGTCTATTCTTTCTGTATGTGTCCCGGCGGTTATATCGTGCCGGCAGCCACCGAACAGGAACAAGTGGTGGTGAACGGCATGAGCCCTTCAACGCGCGGCGGCCGATGGTCGAATTCGGGAATGGTGGTGGAAACACGTCCGGAAGATTTGGACGGAGAACTCCTGCCTTTCCTCCGTGAAGCGATGGCCGATGAGGTCTTTGCCGCAGCCCATCCTGACTTTGACGCGCCTGACAATCCGCTTCGTATGATGTATGCCCAAGAAGCGCTCGAACGCGCCACGTGGATACAAGGTGGGCGGCGACAAACCGCCCCTGCGCAGCGGATGGCCGACTTTGTCAACAACCGCCTTTCTTCCTCCCTGCCGCGTTCCACCTATTCGCCCGGTTTGCTCGCTTCGCCCCTCCACTTTTGGATGCCCCGCTTCCTCACCACGCGCTTGCAGGAAGGCTTCAAAGCCTTTGGTCGCCGCAGTCGCGGTTTCCTCACCGATGAGGCGGTGATGATAGCCACCGAAACGCGCACCTCGGCTCCTGTGCGCATCGTGCGGCAGAGCGACACCCTGCAACACGTCCGTTTGTCCGGTCTTTTCCCTTGTGGTGAAGGGGCGGGTTATGCCGGCGGCATCGTCTCCGCTGCTGTCGATGGCGAGCGTTGTGCCGAAGCCTTGGTGGCGGCTTTTGGAAATCCGCAATGAGGGGGGCAGAAAAAACTCAGAGGTAGTTTTTTCTACCTCAGACGTAGAAAAATTTAGCTCAGAGGTAGAATTTTCTATCTCTGAGCTTTTTTGTTTTCGACCTTTTTCATGTTTTTTTGATCCACCGATGGGCGTCCCCTTCGGAGGCGTTCCGCTGTGCACGACGCGTACCGTAGGTTCGCCGTCGCCGCGCGCCGTCTCACGCCGTCTCACGCTGCGGCTATTGGGAGGCGTCCCTTTCAGGGACGGAAATAGTTGCTGCTTTCCCTTTGTGGCGGAAAACGTATTGCCGTGCATCACCCTTATGGGCAATGAAAGATGATGTAGGAGAAAACGATCTATTCCTCAATACTTCACAATGAAACAGTTATTCCTTATTTTATTCCTTTGTGGAATTTCGCTCACCTCT
>RBWB01584125.1_pt1 | contig 10621 bp, 7 predicted proteins | sample 2014201 | NCBI WGS metagenome assembly RBWB01 (sample SAMN10133834, study PRJNA383868) | Human oral metagenome, whole genome shotgun sequencing project. | isolation source: supragingival plaque isolated from 88 juvenile twins | host: Homo sapiens | place: Australia
GTTAGAATTGACGCAGATGTGCTTGACTGGCTGAAAAGCGGAGGAAAAGGCTATCAAACACGACTAAACGAAATTCTGCGGCAAGTTATGCTGCAACAAGCAAAAAACTAAACAAAAGACAGCCTGCACATCCAAATTCTGGTGCAGGCTGCTTCTTTTTCAAAATAAATTTCTCTGCACTGCGATTACACGTCCGATTACACCAATCTCATTCATTTTTGCAATATGAATAATTAAATCAGGAAACAAAGATTTATCCGAGTTATCGCTAGATAGCTTAAACTCGTCGCCAAGCAGCCTAAAAAAACGCTTCACTTGCAAACGCCCATTCAAGCATAGTAAAAACACATTCTCATCACTCAATTCATTCTGTGCGGCATCGATAACTAAGTGGTCATTCTGCATCAAATTAGGCTGCATATTGCTATCTAAAAACTGATATTCAAATACCTTTTCCGATGTCAATTCATTGTCTATTAACCATTTTTTAGTCAGTATGCCATCTGAAACCTTCTGCATTTCCACCGTATTCATACTGCCTGAAACCACAGAAACATCAATCAAAGGCAAGTACACCGAAGTTGGCATTAGCAGCATGTCAAGCGACAGATTTGTAGGCAGCGGTTGGTCTAAAACCCCATGACTCAAACCAAGATTTTGTTCAATTTTCCGTGCTAATTTTTCGCCAAGATTGCGAACAGGGTTCAATCCGATGATGTGGTTAAGCTGGCTTGGCACAAGGTCAGCCTTTTCTGCCAATGCACGTTGTCCACCGTATTGTTCAGCTAGTAGGCGCAAGTTCGCGCGCCTAATTTTTTTTGTATCTTCTGTATCCATTGTGCCAATTTACCAAGAACATCATTTTGACAAAACGCGCAGATGATAAATAAATATTGCTTAAAAATTTATCAAATGATATATTAACGCTCATTTCCTAGGAGTATCTAATGAAATTATCGGACTACCTAAAAGCTATGCCGCGTGGCTACCGCTTTACGCTGGCAGAAAAAATAGGCTGCCACCCCGTTTATTTGAGCCACATTGCAACCGGCTATCGCACACCTTCACCGAAGATGGCAGTTGATATAGAACAAGCAACAAATGGGGCTGTTACCCGATTTGATTTGCGCGATGATGCTTCAGAAATTTGGAACACAAATAGTTAAACAATACCAAACTGTTGGGTAAGAACGATTTAAGTAAATGATGCACATCACTGCTTTAAAACCCCATCTCACCCAGAACTTCGCGCCCGTTTATGCCGACTTTGACGGCATCTGCGCCGATGCCCGCGATGCGCGGCTGCTCGCCGAGCTGTTCCGCTGGACGGAATGGGCTGAAACCAACGAACCCGAGCGCGGCGGCTGGATACGCAAATCCGCCAAAGACCTTAAAGCCATGCTGTTGTCGCGCAGGGCTTATGAGGGCGCGCGCCGCCGGCTTACAGAAATGGGGCTGGTGGCGTGCGAACGCGCGCGCGAGACTTACGGGCGGTTGGTTTGGCGGCTGGATGTCGGCAGGCTGGCAGAACTGATTTTCCAAGCGCAGGGACGAAAAATGCCCGCCGCACTCTGTGCGGACGGCAGCCGCGATGCCGACGGTTTCAGGCTGCCCGACTTTGTACCGCTGCCGCTGTGGCAGGCGCATCAGGCAGCCATGAAGCTTAAAAACAAACATGTGCCGCTGAAAACCAAAAAAGCATGGCTCGCCAAACTGGAAGAGCTGCATAAAAAAGGTTGGGATATTGCCCTGATTATGCAAAAGTCCATAGAGCGCGGCTGGTTCGGTTTCTTTGAACCGACAGCCGCACCCCATCACCACACACAAGACAGCGGCAGCGAGGCAGCAGCACGCGCTTTGGCAGAGCAAATGGCGCGGCAGCAGGAAAAACCGCCCGACAAGCCGCCGCCAAACAAGCCAAACAGCCAGCACGCATCCATCAATCTGATGATGGCGAAATTGAAAATCAAAAAATAACGGCAGGAACACTCCCTGCCGCCTTTGCCGTGTCTCAGACACGGCTTTTTTGCTGCCCCGCGTGCCATTTTGGCCGTTTTTTTCCTGCTCCGCTTCAAAACGCCGCTGTACGCAGGGATTTTTCTGCTCAGGCAGCCTGAAAAACGGCATTTCGGTTTTTTCAGGCTGCTTTTTTGCCGAATTTTCTTCAAACAGGCAGCCTGAAACGCCAATCCACCGTTTTTCCTACCTCAGAAATCCCGTTCAAGCAGGTAAAATAATCATATTAAAATCATTACTTTGTACAAAACGTGTAAACAACTTTGCCCGAAACAGCCAAATAATTTTGCACAAAACGGACAAAAACTATATAGAAGCAGAGAAAACGGGCAGATAAAACATCAAATATCTTAGGCCTCCGCCCTGCCTGCTGTTTTTGGGATTTTTTCTTTTTTTGCAGAAAAAGAATTGACGCGCCGATGTTCTACACACAGCAGCAGATTCCGCACGTTTGCGGCCACAAAGCAGCCTGAATACGGGACGGCAAAATTTCAGCGAAAAAAATCCCGAAACGGCAGGAACGTCCACCGTTTCGGGATATTTTGCGGCGTTATGTTTTTGTAACGCGCATCTGCCTAAATCAGCTCGGAAATATCTATCTCATCCGCACGCTTGAACCGTTTTTTACCGACACTGATGCTTTTGGGTAATGCGTCCCGTTCTGTTTCTTGAAGCGGCGGATTGTTTTCTGATTTGTTTTCGGTATGTTTTGCATTACGGTTTTGTATTTGTACAGCATCATTCCGTGGCTTCTCTTTTACAGAGCGTGAGCGGATAAAAGAATTCAGAGTGGTTTGAGCGACTGAAACGCCGTTTAACGCCAGAAAATCCAGTATTTGTTTCTGCGTATAACCGTGCTGTTTTAAATATAAAACATCATCCCGCCAAGGTTCAAGCACCGATACCCTGCCTGCCGCTTTTTCCTGCGCCATAAAGGTTTCAACCGAAATTTTTTTATCCATAGCAATCTACCAAAATCTAAATAAAACTAGATAAATCCATATAGTCGTTTATTCTATCAAAAATATCTACAACTATCTAGCAAATATCTATTTTGAATCTATAAAAAAATTTCTTAGAACTAAATATTTTCGTTTATTTATCGCCTACTTATCGTTAAGTTATCGTTATTTCATCTATATAAATCTATATAAAACTATTTAATATCTAATAAAAACAAGCCAATACTTGATACAGCGCGATACCTTCTCCTGCAAAGGCAGCTACGTTCATAGAACAAACCATACCAATACTATAACGCAGGATAGGCAGCAAGTGCCAAAAACCGCCCTACTGGGCTTGGTTGTTCTGCCTGCGGCAGAAACGCCGCCACGCGGCTGGAACTCTTGGCGGCGCAAGAAAACAGGACGTAAAAAAAGCAGCCTGAAACGGCAGAAACCGTTTCAGGCTGCTTTGTGAGGCAATGGCAAAAGTTGGCTGTTGATACAGGGAAATGTTTTCAACGTTCTATTTCGTCATCACGATGTTTGGGTACAGGGTTTTCAGGTTGCCTTTTTTTCCTCGTATTTCGTTTCAATCTACTTTTTTCTGCTTCGGCTTTCTCTTGCTGATAGGCTTGCTGTATCCGCGTATCGTATGCTGTTTCGGAAAGCTGGTGGGCAAGCGCGGCAATATCTTTGGCGGCGGTTTTCATGCCTGCTGCATAAAGCTGTTTGGCCAGAGATTTATATTGCTGCTGCAAGACTTCGCGGGTTTCTTTGCTCTGTCTTTGGAACGGGTGGACGGCTTCGCGGTTTTCGGCTGTGGCTGCGGCGGTTTCGCGTGCCCATGCTTCCAGTTCGCGGCGGTATTTTTCAGGTTGCCGTGTTTTGTAGGCGAACGGGGCAATGGGCGTTCTGTCTTCCTGTATAGCGGCGGCAAGTTCCTGCTGGATGCCTGCTACGGCTTTTGGGGCTGCGCCGCGCTTTTTTATGGCGCGCACGATGCTGTTTTCGGCTTTTGCGGTTTTGCCGCGATGCTGGCGTCGGGTGGCGGCGCACTGTACGCCTTCGTCGCGCAGTTTTTCGGCGAAACGGACGCGCCATTCAAACAAATCGTTTTTGCGGGGATTGAGCCGCTGTCCGTATCCGTCCCGCATCAGCACGCACAAGTGGACGTGCGGATGCGGCGGCTCGCCGGGTTGTTCGGATTCGTGATGCAGCCCAAAGGCGTAGCGGCGGTTGGGGAACTGTTCGACGGCGAACTCGCGGGCGGCGTTCAGCACGGCCTGCGGCGGCGTGCCTGCGGGCATGGATAGGACGATGTTCAGGGCTTCGCGGTGTTTGGTGTCTTCGGCGATGCCGAACGCATCACGCCATAAATCAGCATGGGCGCGGACGGTTTTTTTGCCGGAGAGTATGTCGCCGGCATCGGTTTCCAAGGGTACTTCGCCGTTGCGGGAGACGTAGTCCAAATGGTTGCGGATGCCTTTCATGCCTTTGGAATTGCCGCTTCCGCGTTTGGGGATTTTGACCATGACTTCTGGGTGTTTTTTGGCGGCGGCGCGCAGGTTGGTCAAGGCTGTGCCTTGTTTCAGCGGTTTGGCGCGTCCGCCGCTAAAAGGACTTTTGCTCTTGCCGTGTACGGCGCGGGTGTTGTATTGCAGAAACCATTTGTCCAAGTCTTTATGAGGCATGATGTGTTCTTTCTATTTGGTCTATACGGAAAAAGGCAGCCTGAAACCGTGTCGGTTTCAGGCTGCCTTGAAGGGTAGATACGGCTAGCTGTCCCGCTGCTCTCTGTGTGCGCGGATAACGTTGCCTGTTTTGGCGATGTGGCTGCGGATGATGTTTTCCAAGTCGGCAATCATGCGGGCAGACAGAGACGCGTTCTCGCCTGCATTCAGGCGGTGGGCTATCTGGTTCAGGTTGCGGCCAATAGCGGCAAGCTGGGTGTTGGACTGGTATAGGGCGCGGATTTCGGCATCGGATGGAACAGGATGCTGCCTGATGTACATTTGGATGATGTCTCGGGCGGCATCGTTGATGCTGCCTTGCCGTATTGCCGACAGATTGTGCAGATAGCGGCGGTCGGTTTCCGGCAGGCGCAAAGTAATGCGTTTGCTTCCCGATACCAGCACGTCGGACTGCACGTCAATCTGTCTGTCTTGCGGGCATTCCTGCGCCAATAAGGTTTGCAAGGTTTTTTTCGCCAGCAGCGACAGGCTGTCTTTGCCGTATTTTTTGACGGCAAGCAGCCGAAGCGACTGCTGTTCGCTTTCTGATAACCCGAATACGCGTATCGGCGGCGTATTGCTTTTTTCAGGCATGCGGTTTTCTCCTGTTTTGACCATAGCGGTTTCAAGCAGCCTGAAACAGGTTTGGTACGGTTTTCAGGCTGCCCGATTCGGTTCAGCGGTCTATCTCCATATCGTCATTCTGCTGCGGCGCAGAAGACTGCTGCGTTTTGGTCTGCTGCGTGGTGGAAGACAGATATTTGCCCAGCTCAAAATCTGTGCCACGCATATAGTCAGGCGCATTGCGATAAAAGTTCAGCATGATTTTATCGGCAGACTGCCTGTCGGACATGTTTTCGGCGGCTTTGGCAATTAGAGCATGGACGGCATCCAGATTGCTTTTTGCCTCGGCGGAAAGCTGCGTAGCTTTCTGCTGATAGGCATTGCGGGCGGCTTCCATATTGCCTGCACTTTGTCCGGCATCAGGCTGCGCCCGCTGCTCTGCAACGGCGGTTTCCACATCGGCGGCTGCACGGTCTGCGGCGGCGTGCTGTTCGGGCGTTTCGGCGCGTTTTTGCAGTTTTTCGGTTTCGGAGCGCAGATGGACGGCTTCGTCGGGCAGGGGCACTTTGTCAAAATGGATTGGGTTTTCAGGCTGCCTTACGGAGGCGCGCTCCAAGACATCTATTGCGAATACGTTGCGTTCGGTCTGGATTTTTTCGCTACCGATAACGTTGCCCTGCGCATCTTTAACCTGCCGCTGCACGGTTACGGGCTGCTTGCCTTTGTCTTCCAGCCTGATCAGGTCGCCCGTATCCGCGCCGCTTTCGCGCAGGGCTTCGGACAGCAGCACGCCCCATTTTTCACGCACGCTGCCGTCTGCCGCTTGCAGGCGGACAAAGTAGTTCATGCTGTTGTCCTGCTTGTGCAGATAGGGTGCTGCGCCGTGCGCGAGAATGCGCTCGCCTGCCTGCGGTGGCGGTTTTGGGGACGACTGCGCGCTTTCAGGCTGCCTTGGCGCGGCTTCGGGCATTTGCAGTGGCGGCGGGCGGCGTTCTGCGCGGACATCGGCTTCTATGCTGTTGCGCTGCCGCTCTTGCAGCATTTGGTCGCGCAGGGCGAGATCGGCTTTGGAGGGGGTGTAGCCTGTGCTGGCAATGCCGCGCAGTTCGGCTTCCAACCACATCTGCTGTTTGAAGTCGCGGCTTCCTGAAATCTTGATGCTGTCCCAGTTTTTTGCCTGCGCGGTGTCCAGCATATCGCGGATGGTTTGGGCATCGGCGCGCGCGGTTTTGATTTTCGCGCCTTTATCTTGGAACATCACGGTTTGGCGGTTGTCCAAGTCCAGATATTTGCCCTCCACGCGCAGATAGCGTGCTTCAAAGCCTGCGGGGGTAGCGTAATCAAAATCCAGTATGGGTTTGGGCTTTTGCGTGGTTTCGGGACTGGCTGCGGACGGGGTTTCGGGTGTTTCGGTTTCAGGCTGCCTTTCTGCACGCGGCGGGATTTCTGGCTGCTGCTGCGCTTGCGGCGGGATGGAGGTTTCAGGCTGCCTTGCTGCCGCTTCGGGCGGTGCTGCCTGTATGGTTTCAGGATACCTTGCTGCGTTCTGCTGCATGATGTCTTCGGCTGCCTGCGGTTCGGATTGCTGCTCCTGCGTAATCTCGCCGTATTCAATGGCGTTTTCGGGTTGTTTGGTGAATTGGGGCTGGGTTTCAGGCTGTATTGTTGCTATTTGGGGCTGTGCCATTTCCTGCGTTGCTGCCGCCTGTTCAGTTTTAGGTTGCATTTCAGTTGTCTGCGCCATTTGCTGTTCCGTAACAGAAACAGCCACTGCGGGTGCGGCGGCTGTCGGGGTGATTGCGGCTTCGGGTGCAGTGGTTTCCAACTGCTGTTTTGTATGCTGTTTGAACGCTTCCAACAATTCGCCTGCTTTTTTGGCAGCGGCAGCGAAAACCTTCCATTCTTCCGGCGTTATCTCGTCGGGACGGCTGTATGAAAGCGTCTGTTTGTTTTCGTTCCATATCAGCCTTGCCTTGCCGCCGCCTTTTACAAAGAAGCGGTTGGGGTATTTGCGCCACTGGCTGATTTCGCCCGCATCTATCATGCCTTGCAGGAAGGGTGGGGCGGGATGGCGGGCGACATTGGCGATTTTTTCCTGTTCGCGTTCTATCGCCCGTTCGGTTTTTTCTATGGATTTCTGCGCGTTTCTCAGTGCATCGTTTTGCCTGTTCCAGCGCGTCATGGTCGCCTGTCCGTTACGTTTGTCGTTCAACGGCTGGCCGTTGGCGGATTTTACATCGTCAAAATACCCCTGCAATCTGTCGTCAAAGGCTGCCTGCTTTTTAGCGAGGCTGTTTTGCAAGATTTCCAGACGTTTGCTGGATAACGGGGTTTCGGGTTGGGCGTTTTCAGGTTGCTGTGCCATGTCGTGATCCTGTGTTTGCGGCAAAGAAACAGCCGCTGTTTCGGCAGCGGCTGTGTTCGGGTTTACGGTTTTTTGGGCGGAAATTTCCGCAGTTTGGGGCTGCATCGCGGCAGGTATTTCAGGCTGCATGAAATCCGTTTCCTGCTGATGTCCGTTTTCCACCGCCCGCTGCCCCCGTATCCGTTCCAGCACGGGGGCGAAACGGGCGCGCACACTGTTTTCTCCTACCAACAGGTGCAAGTCGTTAAAGTCAGTCGGCAGGTTTTCGCGGTTTTTGGTTTCGTTGCGTGCGCCGTATTTGGCTTGGAACTGTGCAATGTGTTCTGCTTTAAATTCGGGCTGCACGGCGAAACCTCTGCTGCCGAGCAGGGCGGCGGCTTTCTGTGCGGCTTCCAGTCCTCCGCCCGAGGGATCGTTATCGGCGGCGAAGATAACGGTGGTGGACGGCGGCAGGGTTCGGGCGAGTTTTTCGGCGATGTGGCTCATGTTGCCTTTATCAATCGCGGCAATGACGGGCAGCCCTGTGGCTTGGCGGATGCTGGCGGCGGTCGCCCAGCCTTCGGCAACGGCAACCGCACCTTTGTGCGTTTCGTTTTTCAGGCTGCCAATGGCGGTGTGGCTGCCGCTTTTTTTGCTGCCTTTAAGGATGCGTTTGCTGCCGTCTTCGTTAATGGTCTGGACGGAAACCAGTTTGTTGTCTTGATACAGCGGAATCACGAGCTGCCGCTGTCCGTTGTATTCGTTCTGGCGGATACTGCGGAGGATTTCGGGGTTGTTGATACCTTTGTTTTGCAGATAGGGATGGGACGGGTCGGCGGGACGGGCGTTTGTCCAAATACCGTATGCGGTGCGTTCGGCGGCGCGGTGCTGTGCTGCCTGTTCTTGTTCTGCACGGGCTGCCTGTTCGCGTTCACGCTGTTTTTGGGCGGCGACTTGGGCAGCATCGGGCGGGGTATAGCGGCGTTCGGACTTGTAGCCGTTTTCGCGGGCAGACTTCATCAGTGTGCGCCAAGTAATGCCGCCTGCGCGCGGATTGGCGGATTTCCAGACGGCGCGGGTTTGGCGCGGGTCGTAGCTTTCGCCCCGTCTTGACCAGTCATCCCATAAGTCAAAGCCGTCTTCGCCGAGTGCGGATTTGATGGCGATGGCATAGCGATACCACTCGTCGTGGCTACTTGGAACGGGGATGTATGAAAGGGCTGCGGCGGTTTCTTGGTAGTCGGGCGGGGTATCGGGGTAGCTGTATGGGGCGGGCATGGGGGGTGTCCTTCTGTGAATAACCGCACCTGTAATGGTGCGGCTGCTGTTGCGGGGTTGGTTGTATGCGGGAAAAAGGCAGCTTGAAAGCCGTTTCAGGATTTTCAGGCTGCCTTGGCGGTCAGGCGAGCAGTTGTTTGACGGTCTCGGGGCTGTCTGCCACCACCTTGCGGAGGCTGCGGGCAAACTCAGCCTTTTCCGCTTCGCCCAAGCCGTCTGAACCTGTGTCGTCTGCCAACATTTCAAGAAGGCGGCACAGTTGTTGTGCGGCTTCGTCTTCCGCCTGTTTTCGGCGTTCGGCGCGCGCCTCTTCACTCTCGCCGCTGTCTGCCGCACTGCTCGGGCGGCCTACCGAAAAGACTAAATCCGGTATTTCGGGAAGGGCGCGGTTGGCGCGTTCTTTGAAGGCGGGGTCGTCGTAATAGCGGATTTTGTCGGCATAAATCGGACGGGTAGCCGCCATGTCCAAAATGCACTTGTCCATCGGCATCAGCTTAATTTCGCTTTCATACATCAGCGCGCGCTTCTGGTCGCTGATGCTCTGGCTGCGGCTTGTGCCTTTGCCGCTGCTACGCGAAACGGATTTGGCTTGGACGGTTTCATTGCCCAGTATCCTGCTGTATTCCTCTGCTTCGGTTTGGTCACGCGGGGTAAATATGGCGCGGCAAGCGAAGTTGGTGAAGAAAGTACGGGCGTTTTCGCGGCCGTAAACGGCTTCTATCTGGGCGGGAGACTGCACAATAATCATTAGCCTCAGGCCGTAGCCCGCCACATAAGACGCCCCTTCCTGTATGGTTCGCACCGAACCCAGCGCGGCAAATTCGTCCATTAGCAAGAGGCATTGGTGTGGCAGCATGGTTCTGCCCGTTTGCGGGTTGATGTTGTTTTCAGGCAGCCCTTGGGCGATATTTGCCTGCACAAGCTGGCTAAAAAATAGATTGGTCAGGCGGGCAAAGGTATCTGTTTCGGCAGGATTGATGCCGAGATATATCGTCATGCGCTGCCTGCGGATGTCGTCCAAGCGGAAATCGTCGCCGGATGTTGCTGCTTCCACAATCGGATCGAGGAAGATGCCTAAGGGCGCGGTCATGGTAGCAATGATGTCGGCATTGGTTTTGGCGTTACCGTTGGCAAAGCCGCCCAGTAGGGTGCGGCATTGACTGCTTAACGGATACTGCCGCTCTTTTGCCAGCTCTTCTTTAATCCAGTCGGGCAGGCTTTGCCCGTTGGCAGGCGTGGTCAGGCGGTAAAGATAGGAGAGCGTGCTGCGCTGGCGGCTATCGGTTCGGGCAGCTTCGGCACGTTCGTATTCGGTTTCCAGCATATACAGCGACAGCCCGACAAACAGCTTGCGGGCAGATTCCACCCAAAAGCTGCTGCTGTTGCTGCCGCCCTTGCCGTCCATCAGCATGATGGCAGCCATGTTACTGGCATCTTTGTACATAAACAGTGGATTGCGCGACACATAGCTGAACGGATTCCAGCGATGGCTTTTCAGCCCGCGAATCTGTTTTGCCTGTTCGGCAAGGCGGGCATCGTGCGCTTGGTCGCCGGTGTCAAAATCAGCCTTGCTCATGCCCGGCATCAGTCCGCCCGGATTGAACAGAAACACTTTCTGCCCCATGCTTGCACGAAAACCTGAGGTAATCAGGAAGTTTTCAAATTTGGGATCGTAAACCACCATGCTGTCGCGGTAGTTCAGGCAGTTGGGAATAATCAGCGAAACACCCTTGCCCGCACGGGTG
>RBWB01584126.1_pt1 | contig 10621 bp, 7 predicted proteins | sample 2014201 | NCBI WGS metagenome assembly RBWB01 (sample SAMN10133834, study PRJNA383868) | Human oral metagenome, whole genome shotgun sequencing project. | isolation source: supragingival plaque isolated from 88 juvenile twins | host: Homo sapiens | place: Australia
TGCAAGGCGTTCTGTAAAGGCACACCTTAAATGGCTCTATCGTATGAAGAATATCTGGAATTAGAGATATCCAATACGACAAATCTTTTGGAAGGGTTTAACTCACAACTTAAAAGAGCACTGCATAATCATAATGGGATGAAGGAGACCAATAAAAAGAAGTTCATAGATGTTTCTGGCTTATATGACAAAAGTGTGCTTAAAATCCTTGTAACTCACTAATAGTCATTATCTTTGTTCTATTTATATTTTTATGGCAAAAAATCTGCTTTTATTGTGGGGCAAAATCGACTATAAAGCGTGGCCGTCTCAATGATAGTCAACGCTGGTATTGTAAGTCCTGTAAGAGAACTTTTGTTGGACATAAGCGACTCACTAATGCTATGGTTAACATCCGTTATTCTAAAGGTAATCTTACTATCAAAGATCTTTCAGAAGAATATGGAGTATCAACCAGGACTATTTATCGGAAGCTTACCAAATCTTATAAAGAAGAACTACCCAGCCTTCTCATTCGTCCGGTAGTGGTTCTAATGGATGTTACATATTGGGGACGTAATTTTGGTGTTGTTATTATGAAGGATTCTTTGTCTGGTAACGTGCTTTGGTATAAGTTTATCAACAGGCATGAACGGCTTGAAGATTACAAAGAGGGCATAGCCTATTTGCATTCACTTGGATATACAATTCAAGCCATTGTATGCGATGGTTTTAAGGGACTTAGGCAAGTATTCCCTAATTATAAAATCCAATTATGCCAGTTTCATCAAGTAATGACTATAAAGACAAAACTAACCTCAAGACCAAAACTTGAGGCTTCTAAAGAACTACTTGCAATATCCAGGATGTTATGCCATACAGACAAAGATTCTTTTATCGGGGCTTTAGAAGAGTGGTACACTAAATGGGAGGGATTCCTTAAGGAACGCACAATAACAGAAGATGGCAAATCTCACTATACTCATAAAACTCTGCGTAGTGCTTTTTTGAGTCTTAAAAGAAATATGCCATGGTTGTGGACTTTCTACGATCACCCTGAGTTGGACATACCAAATACCAACAATGGAATTGAATCACTTAATGCAGATTTAAAGACAAAATTGAACCTACATAAGGGGATTAGTACGGAAAGAAGAAAGGTCTTCATTCAAGACTTTATAAAGTTCCATTCCCCTAATAGATAAAAGGGGAATGGAACTTTTTAAGCACACTTTTGTCACATAAAACAAAACGTCTCTAAAATAAGCACACTTTTGTCATATAAGCCGAAAAAAGATTTTGAGACTTGCTCACAGTTGAGCAAACACCCAAAAGCAAGACGCTTCAGCTAACGGGCTATCGCTTAAAGGCTGCAACAATCTTTTGTGGCAATCCACGCCAAAGCACAGCTCTATTTTCAGTAGGCGACAGGCGATAGAAGTGCATATAATGGTACAATTTAATTTTCATGGTCTCCACATAATAGGCTAATCCCGACCGAACGGCATGCTTGCGTCCGTGCATGCCAAAGTTGCCACGAGCGAAAACCACGTGCAAGATGTCCTTGACATAGGCTTCATCCGCCGAAGAAAGCTGAAAAGGATAATCTGCTTTCGGCAGTCCCAATGCCTGCACGCAAACGGCACCAAAGGCATTAAAGCCCGGAAGAAAATCTAATTGTTGCAACAGCTGATGTAATCGACGGGCGTGTTCGGGTTGAGACAACAGGTTTGCATGTGCATGAATCAATAAAGCCATGTCGCAAAGTTGCCGCAGCCCTATGCCCAACTCCACGAAATGATGATAGAGATGCAGGAAAGTAAAAATGAGATTTTCAACAGGAGGCAATGTGGGCACGGCACATCCGGCAACGTCAATAGAAAAAGGTTGGGCTTCGTTCAACATCTTGTCAAACGCCATTTGAACACGCTCCGAGCAGAATTTAAGCAAGCAAAAATGCAATTCAAAGGGCACGTCCTTGTAATCGAAAGCAATATGCTGTTCGCTCTCATCATCCTCGGCACTGAAAGTCACGCCCCACGCCGACTGAATAACTTCTTTTGCACGCACAAAATTTCTGGCATCGCAATAGAAGTCTATATCACCCGACTGGCGATGCTGCGGATGAGGATAATATTGCGCCAACAGTTGTCCTTTCACCACAATAAACTCAATAGCATGTGCCCGCAACAATTCACACAATTCCACCAACACCTGATTAGCGCGCTGATTTTGTTTTGCAATCGTTTGTTGGGCCACAAGCAGTTCTATCACCGTTTGCCTATCCAACTGGAAACTATTTTCGGGCGCTAACAAAGCATCTGATAGAAGTCCCAAAACCGTTTGTTTCTTGGCTGCGGCTATCATGGAACGACAGACAGGAGGAACTATTACTCCCCCTGTAATGGGCTTTTTCCAAAGCGATGCGCGAAGCAAAGCCAAAAAATAGTCTTTATGATTCATGCCAACAACAGCACTACAAACAAATTAATGAGCCGAAGGAGCAGGCTGCTGATCTAAAACAGAATAAACAGAATTCTTCGAAATAAACTCAGGCACAATAGCCTTCATCTTTCGAACAATAGCCATATTGTCAAATCCGTGTGCCAAAAGAATAAGCTCATCGATGTCATGTTTCACCTGTTCAAAATCATACTCTTGCACCTTGGCTACTCTAATCTTCTCGTGGAAACTGGGCAGCGTGTCTTCTTCTGTGCCCAAAACTTCCTCATAGAGCTTTTCGCCGGGGCGCAACCCCGTGTAAACAATCTTCACATCTGTGGCGCCGCTTAGCTTAATCATGCGTTTAGCCAAGTCGGATATCTTCACGGGCTCGCCCATGTCAAACACCAATATCTCGCCCCCCTTTCCTTGCGTGCCCGCCTCGAGCACCAACTTGCAGGCTTCCGGAATCAACATAAAGAAACGAATGATATTAGGGTCGGTCACCGTAACAGGGCCTCCTGCCTGTATTTGCCGTGTGAAAAGTGGAATTACCGAACCTGCAGAGCCCAGCACATTGCCAAAACGTGTGGTGACAAATTGTGTAGGTGGTGCGCCTGCCGAACCATTCGCCTGATACTGCTGCAGGAGTTTGGCGTTCAATGATTGAGTGTAAATCTCGCAAATACGTTTCGAACATCCCATTACATTCGTGGGATTCACCGCCTTATCCGTACTCACCATGACAAACTTCTTCGCACCATATTTCACGCTGAGGTCGGCTATCACCTTTGTGCCATAAACATTATTTTGAATGCTCTCGCTGGGATTATCTTCCATCATCGGCACATGCTTGTAGGCTGCCGCATGGAACACATAATCGGGTTTAAACGATGCAAACAATTTGTCCATGCGCTCCTCGTTCGCAATGCTGGCTAAAATCACCGAACACTCCACTGATGGGAATTTATTTTGCATCAACAACTTCATGTCGTGCTGCGGTGTCTCCGCCTGATCAATCAACATCATAGCCGAAGGGGCAAACGAAGCAATCTGCCGCACCAATTCGCTTCCAATACTTCCGGCTGCGCCCGTAACCAAAATGCGCTTGCCCGTCAGCATGTTGGCCACCTCATCCATATCAATCGTGATTTCATTGCGCGGCAAGAGGTCGTTAATGCTGACTGGCTTCAAATCGTTCACCGTGCCATCTTGTGTCCACTCCTTTGTCTCGGGCAGCATCAAAATCTTCACACCCTGCTCAATCAACAGGTCCTGCAACTTTGTATCATGGCGGAAACGGTCATTTTGTATAGGCGAAACCAACACCGTCTTAATGCCTTCGCGCACAATCACATCCTTCAGATGGGCATCAACAGGATACACCCTTTCGCCCATCAACAACCGCGTTTTATAGGCGGGATTGTGGCTGATGAAACCCTTTAGTAAATAGCGTGTGGGCTTTTCATTGATGATGTTTTTTGCCAACGAAATACCTCCGTCGCGAACACCATAAATAAGCGTCTTACTGGCACCATCATTGGCAAACGAAGCATCGTAGACCGACTTAATCAACACACGACAAGCCCACATCACAGCTGTGGCCAATAAATAGATGACAGCTAATTGGCGCGCCTGATAATGCACAAAGTATAAGCCAAAATTCTCTGAAAGATAATTGCTTGAATAGTAAATGATGTAATGGAAAATCTCTGTCAAGACCAATGCCACCCCCATAGCATAGCCCACCTTCTTCAAATCAATGAAGCTCGAATAGCGGATAATGCCCGAATAGGTGTGGAAGATTTTAAACGCGATGACATTGAAAATCATATAAAACGACAAGGTCGTCAGCAACGGAATGATACTGCCCAAGATACGCGCGCCATTCCAATAAAGCCATGTTACATAGATTCCCGACAGATAGCAAATCAAAATATCCATGCCCAAAATAGCCCAATAAGGCAGTGAGCGGCGCGAGAAATACCAATTAGAAAGTTTCTTTAAGAATTCCATTTTTCGTTTGTTTTTGGTTCATCTATTGGATTGCTTCTTTTATCAAACCGATGATATAAGCCACATCCTCTTCCGAAACCATCGGTCCGCTCGGCAAACAAAGTCCTTGATGGAACAGCTCTTCGCTCACACCATTCACATAAGCGGGATTATTTTGATAAACGGGCTGCTTGTGCATAGGTTTCCAAAGCGGGCGGCTCTCCACCCCATGCTGATCTAAATAAACGCGCAACGCCTCAACATTGGCATTCGGTTCGCAATCGGTATGCAGGGTCTTTGCCTGATGCACCGTGCTACCTGCACCACCAATAGCCCCCGAAACCATCGTCGAATAAGCGTTCTCCTGTCCTTTCACCTTCACTTCGGGCGAAAGTAAAATGGTGTTCAGCCAGAAATTACTATCACATTCGGCCGTGGGATTGTCATGGAACGTCACACCCTCCACATTCTTAAATGCCTCACGATAGCAAGCAGCCAAACGCTGATGATGCGCAATATGCTCGTCTAAGATAGTCATTTGTCCACGACCGATGCCCGCACAAATATTGCTCATGCGATAGTTATATCCCACATCGGTATGCTGATAATAAGGATAAGATTCTCGCGCTTGCGTGGCAAAATACATAATGCGGTTGCGCATTTCCACGTCGTTACAAATCAAAGCGCCACCACCCGAAGTGGTAATCATCTTATTGCCATTGAAGCTCAGCACGCCAAAAACGCCGAATGTGCCCACCACTTTTCCATCATAACGCGAGCCAAAACCCTCGGCAGCATCTTCAATCACCGGAATATCATACTTTGCCGCAACCGCCAAAATTTCTTTAATCTTGCCCGGCATGCCATAAAGATAAACCGGAATAATAGCCTTGGGTTTGCGACCCGTCTTTGCAATGCGATCTGCAATCGCCTTGTCTAACAACACGGGATCCATGTTCCATGTGTCGCGTTCTGAATCAACAAACACTGGCGTAGCTCCCAAATAGGTTACAGGATGCGAAGAAGCACAGAACGTGAAGCTCTGCACCATCACCTCGTCACCAGCCTTCACGCCACACGCAATCAGCGCCAAATGCACGGCGGCTGTACCCGAAGAAAGAGCCACCACCTGCTTGTTTTGACCAACAAAAGCCTCGAGATCATGCTCAAAGCCATCTACGTTTGGACCCAATGGAACCACCCAATTGGTGTCGAACGCCTCTTGAATGAACTTCATTTCATTGCCACTCATGTGCGCCAAACAAAGTAAAATACGTTTTGCTACTATCATTACAGCTAATTTTTTAAAGTCATTTTTGAAGTCACAAAGATAACTATTTTTATAATTAACTCCAAGTATATCGCAAGAAAAGCCATCAAACAGCCCATTTCCATGACTTTTATTCCTAACGAATCAAGTTCTGTCGTTAGCAGGATATACATTGTGCACTCTCCGCCCCACGCTTTAAAACAAGTTTTTTTATGATGCTTTCGGTGTCACCGTGGCCCAACCACACTCACCACTATTGGAATTTACTACGTCAGGAAGTGCGGGAGCTGATGGCGGTAAATCTTTTTAGAACCATAGTATTGTGAATAAGGTTAGTGATTAAATCATAAAAAAGGCTTCCCGCAGTTGAAAATGCTGTTCCCAACTTTGGGAAGCCTTGTTTTTGCTGTTTTTCGTCGTTCCCAACTTTGGGAACGACTATTTTTATGATTTTTGGCTGTTCCCAAAGTTGGGAACACCCGTTTTTCTCATTTTTCCTCGCTCCCAAAGTTGGGAACACCTGTTTTTGTGAAATCCGGTGCGTCCCAAACTTGGGATAAGGCATATCTAAAGCATCTAATTCCTTTTTATGTTAAAGCAACTGCCGTCCCACCTATTTAAACCAGGTTGGTTCGGCAGAAGCCCCCTCAGATTTTATGTCTGCAATAGATGCAGATTACCATAACTGCAAGCGCTCGGCTTCGGGGAGATAGAGCTTGTCGCCAGGCTTCACATTCCATGCCTTGTAGAAAGCATCGATGTGGGGCAATGCACCATCTACGCGCCATTTGCCCAAGGAATGGGGATCGCGCTTCACGCGGTTGCGAATTTCCTGATCGGTGATATTGCCAGCCCAAACGCCTGCATAGGCTAAGAAGAAACGCTGGTCGGGCGTAAAACCATCCTTATTCTTCAGCGGCTTCTTGGCTGTGGCATTCTTAAACGCATGGTAAGCCACTTGCAGGCCACCATGGTCGGCTAAGTTCTCGCCCAAGGTGAAACGACCGTTGGCATGCAATCCCGGCAACACCTCAATCTTGTCGAAGAAGTTGGCATAGAGGTCGGCGCGCTGGTCGAAACCTTTGGCATCAGCGGGTGTCCACCAATCGCGCATGTTGCCCTCGTCATCATATTGGCGACCTTGATCATCGAAACCATGCGTCATCTCGTGACCAATGACCACACCGATGGCACCATAATTAAAGGCTTCGTCGGCCTTGGGATCGAAGAATGGATATTGCAAAATGCCTGCAGGGAAGCAAATCTCGTTGGTCGTGGGGTTGTAATAAGCATTCACCGTTTGCGGTGTCATGCCCCACTCATCTCTGTCGACGGGCTTTCCGGCTTTCTCGGCAATCTCTTTGTCGTGATTGAATTTCCTCACGGCCATCACGTTGTCATAGAAACTCTTCCGCGGGTCGATGGTCAGACGGCTGTAGTCGGTCCACTTGTTGGGATAGCCAATCTTCACATAAAACTTGTCGAGCTTCTTGTGGGCGTTAGCCTTAGTAGAATCGCTCATCCAGGTTTGCGCATCAATACGTTCGCCAAGACTGATTTGCAAATTCTTCACCAACTGCTCCATCATCTTCTTTGACGACTCGGGGAAATATTTCTTGGCATAGATGCGTCCCAAGGCTTCGCCCAACTGACCGTCAACCTGATTGGTCGCACGTTTCCACAAGGGATAATCTTCCTTGCGGCCGCTCATCGTCTTACCAAAGAAATTGAAGTTGGCCTCGCGAATTTCGTCGGTGAGATAGCTTGCGCTACTGGTGATGACATCCCATTCCATGAGAGCCTTGAGCTCGTCGACCGTTTGCAGCGCCATGAGCTTGTCCAATCCTGCCATGAATGCAGTTTGTCCAACCACCACGTGCTGCAAATATTTAGAATCGATGCCCTCAGCATTGGCCCATTGTTCGATGGGGATGTGGGGATAGTCGGCGCGCAGCTCGGCCAGCGTCATCTTGTTGTAGTTGGCCTGCGGATCGCGCAGTTCGGTCATGCTTTTCGAAATCAGCGCCACCAAAGTCTCCTGTCGGAACAGTTCTTGTGCACGCTGCTGCGCCTCTTGTGCGCTAAACCCATAGAGGCGGAACATCTGGCCGACGTAATCCTTGTAGGCCTTGCGAATGGCCACCGTAGCCGAGTCGTTGTTGAGATAATAATCTTTCTGCCCCAACGTCAGCCCGCTTTGATAGATGTTGAAAATGTTGTTCTTCACATCTTTCTCGTCGGCGGCAAAAGCAGCACCATATTGCACGCCATAACCTTGCACAGCATACTTCAGTTGCAGTTTTCGCAAATCGGAAATGGTTTTAGCCGCCTCAATCTCGTCTAAAACGCCTTTCACGGGCGCAATTCCCTCTTTGTTGCGGCGCTCCACATCGAGTGCGAGCTTGTAGAAGTCAGAGAGCTTCTGCTCTATCGTCCCTGTCTTAAACTTTCCTTTCTGCAACTCCGAAAGAATTGTGTTAATACGCTTGTTGTTGTTTTCTTGCAACTGGTCGAAGCTGCCGAAACGGCTGTAGGCTGCAGGCAGCGGATTATTTTTCTGCCAGCCGCCGGTTGCAAACTGATAGAAGTCGTCTTGCGGCTTCACCGAACGGTCGAAGTTCTTTTCAAAAAGTCCTGAACCGTCTTGCGCCATGCCCACTGTAGGGAGCGTGGCCATCATAACCATCGGAATAATTTTTTTCATTTTCATAGGCTTTTCCATTTTTATTGGGTTGAATCATTCTATTCGTTTATAATTGTTTTTGCAAATCGGACAGGGTTTCCGAAAGGCTGAACCACTTCTCGTTATCGCTGTCCAAGCTGCGTTGCAATTCGGTATACTCGTTCACCAACTGCATGTCCGAAGCCTTGGCGGCATCCATCAAGAGCGCGTCCAATTCTTTTTGCCGCGCTTCCATCGAAGCAATGCGCTGCTCAAGGGTTTTCATTTGCTTTTCGGTCTTCGAAATGTTCTTTTGCAGTTGCTTTCGCTCGGCATAATCCACGTTGTTGCTGCGCTTCTCGGTCACCTCATCCACAGCGGGCGAAACGACTTTCTCGGCCGATTGCTTCTCTAACGCCTCGTGAATGGTGCTGGCTTGATGGGCTTGCAGATAGTCATAGATGCCACCCAAATGCTCGGTGACGCGACCGCCTGCAAATTCATAAACCTTATCGACCAAACCATCGAGAAACTCACGGTCGTGGCTCACGATGATGGCCGTTCCGTCGAAAGCCTTAATGGCTTCTTTCAGCACATCTTTCGAAGGCATATCCAAATGGTTGGTAGGTTCATCGAGAATGAGCAAATTTACGGGCTCGAGCAGCAATTTAATCATGGCCAATCGGCTGCGCTCGCCTCCGCTCAGCACTTTGACGCGCTTCTCAGACGTTTCGCCACCAAACATGAATGCCCCCAGGAGGTCGTTGATTTTGAGCCGCATGTCGCCCGTGGCCACACGGTCGATGGTGTCGTAGATGGAAAGGTTCTCATCCAACAACTGTGCCTGGTTCTGTGCAAAATAGCCAATCTGCACGTTATGCCCCACCTTGAGCGTGCCCGTGAAAGGAATTTCGCCCATGATGCATTTCACGAGCGTTGATTTTCCTTCGCCGTTCTTGCCCACGAACGCCACTTTCTCGCCGCGCTTAATGGTGAGCGAGACGTGGCTGAACACCACGTGGTCGCCATAACGTTTCTCCACGTCGTCGCAAATCACGGGATAATCGCCGCTGCGCAAACAAGGAGGAAACTTCAGGTGCATGGCGCTGTTGTCGATTTCGTCGACCTCTATCGGAACAATTTTCTCTAATTGCCGAATGCGCTGCTGCACCTGCACGGCCTTCGTAGCCTGGTAACGAAAGCGATCGATGAAGGCCTTCGTGTCGGCAATTTCCTTTTGCTGGTTTTCATAGGCGCGCAGCTGCTGTTCGCGTCGCTCTTGGCGCAACACCAAATATTCGTTGTATTTCACGCGGTAGTCTTCGATGTGCCCGCAAGTAATCTCAATCGTCCGGTTGGTGACATTGTTGATGAAAGCACGGTCGTGGCTCACCAAAACCACGGCACTCGCACTTTGCACCAAGAACTGCTCCAACCACTGAATGCTCTCAATGTCTAAGTGGTTGGTGGGCTCGTCGAGCAACAGCACCTTGGGCTTGCGCAACAATATTTTGGCCAATTCAATGCGCATGCGCCAGCCGCCCGAGAACTCTTTCGTGGGCCGCTCAAAATCCTCGCGCGAAAAGCCCAAACCCGTGAGCGTGCGTTCGATTTCGGCCTCATAGTTGTCGCCCCCCAACAGCAAATAGCGTTCGTTCTCCTGCGTGAAGCGCTCCACCAACTGCGCATAAGCCTCGCTCTCATAATCGGTGCGCTCCACCATCTCCTTTTGCATGGCTTCCAACGCCGCGTGCAGTTGCGTTTGCTCGGAAAAGGCTTTGCGGGTCTCCTCGCGCACGGTGGTGTCGTCTTGCAACTTCATCACCTGTGGCAAATAGCCCACCGTCACATCGTTGGGCACAGCAACCGTGCCCGACGTGGGTTGCTGCAACCCGCATAATATTTTTAGCATGGTAGATTTTCCCGCGCCGTTTTTCCCCACAAGCGCTATCCTGTCTCGGTCGTTAACCACAAAGCTAACGTCTTTGAACAAAGGGCGGGCAGAAAATTCTACACTTAAATTCTCAATTGATATCATCTAAAAAAACGTCTTTTCGTTGCGCAAAGGTAAACATTCTATGCAAGACAGCCAAACCATGGCTCATTTTCTTTGTGGAACAGGGTGCCCCCACGTGGGCGCTCTCTCGTTTTTGAAGGAAAATATATTCGCCCCCCGGGGGATTTTTCAATTTTCGAATAAAAACGGGTTAGTCCCCGGGGGGATTTGTAATTCCCAAACGGAAACGGGTTAGTCCCCGGGGGGATTTGTAATT
>RBWB01584127.1_pt1 | contig 10617 bp, 7 predicted proteins | sample 2014201 | NCBI WGS metagenome assembly RBWB01 (sample SAMN10133834, study PRJNA383868) | Human oral metagenome, whole genome shotgun sequencing project. | isolation source: supragingival plaque isolated from 88 juvenile twins | host: Homo sapiens | place: Australia
CCAGATTGGGTGTTTGATGACTTTGCGAAGTTATTAGAGATTCTTTAATCTATCTAAAAGCGTAAAATGCGGTCAAAAATGACCGCTTTTTTTCTTAAACCTCCCACCAAATTAACGCCCATTTACGTTGTCCGTGTTTTATCGGTTCATTGTTTATTTGTTTTTGTTGATAGAATTGAGCTAAGTCTTGTTTTTCTTTTTCGGTGAGATTGCCGAGAGAAAATTCCACAGAATTTAATAAATCCTCAAAGGTTTCGCCTTGGAAACGGCCTGATTCGGTTTCAATAAAACTCACATTCGCGTGAATGCCTTTTTGGTAAAGGCGATTAACTAAATAAATATAAGTTGGAAAGCCCACATCATCACGACCAATGGCTTCAAATACGCCTTCATCGAGAAAATGGCGTTGTGTCACCGAGGTTAAAAAGACGCGTTTTTTTGCCTTACTTTGCAGCTTTTCAATCATGTCATCCAAATCATCCACAAGCGTCGAGCGAGAGGCGAGTATCACATCCGCTTGAGGTACATCATCCCAGTTATCCGACCATGATTTATGTAGAAGCGTAATATTATTCAGTTGATGCTTTTCTTTATATTGCTGAACCATCTCTAACATGCCTTGGCTGTAATCGAGGGCATACACAGCTTGGCATTGTTGGGCTAAAGGAATCACAAAGGTGCCGGGGCCACAGCCGATATCTAACACGGTTTCATTGGGTTGCACATTCATGGCTTTAAGTAAGATCTCGTTATAACGGCTTGGTTTGCCCACTAAATTTTCGGCCATTTTAGGGGCTTTTTTATCCCATTTTGTTGGTGGAAGATTATAGTGATTACAGGCTTTCAGATGTTGTTGATAGAGATCGTTGAAATTGATGTCATTGATGATCATAGTGGCGCCCCAAAGTGCGGTTAGTTTTCGGATTGTTTTTAAATTGCTTGATGATTATATGCTTTCTCCCACTGAAAATCATTTGAAAATGATTGACGCAAACGTTTTCGTTTTGGTGTTTTTCCTTTATAATAGCCCGCGATTTTTACCTCAAACACAACTCAAAGGTACCCGTATGTTTCAAACTTTTCGTGGCTCACCCGCCCTTTCTGAATTCCGTATTCAAGGTTTAATGCAAAAATTCCAACAAAATCAATTACCGGTAAAATCGGTTTACGCGGAATATTTGCATTTTGTGGAATTAAATCGACCGCTTGTTAGCGAGCAGGAAGCAAAACTAAAAGCATTGTTACATTACGGTCCAACTCTGGCTGAACATGAAGCCAAAGGCGAAACTTTTATCGTGATTCCACGCGTTGGCACGATTTCTTCTTGGTCTTCTAAAGCGACGGACATTGCGCATAACTGTGGTTTAAATGAAGTGGAGCGTATTGAGCGTGGTTTGGCGTATTATTTTGAATTAAGCCAACCGCTTGATGAAAAAACAACAGAAAAATTGACCGCACTTTTACATGACCGAATGATGGAAACCGTGGTGCGTCGTCCAGAAGATGCAGAGATTTTATTCCGTCATCAAGATCCGAAACCGTTTAAAACGGTGGATATTTTAAAAGGTGGACGCGAAGCGTTAGTGACAGCCAATGTAGAATTAGGTTTGGCACTGGCAGAAGATGAAATTGATTATTTGGTGGAAAATTTCACCCAATTAGGGCGCAATCCGCACGATATTGAACTTTATATGTTCGCGCAAGCCAACTCTGAGCACTGCCGTCATAAAATCTTTAATGCGGATTGGATTATCGACGGCAAAAAACAGGATAAATCCCTGTTTAAGATGATTAAAAATACCTTTGAGAAAACCCCTGATTTCGTGCTTTCAGCCTATAAAGATAATGCAGCGGTGATGGAAGGCTCAAAAGTCGGCCGTTTCTTTGCGGATCAAGATGGGCAATATCGCTATCACAATGAAGATGCGCATATCTTAATGAAAGTGGAAACCCACAACCACCCAACCGCGATTTCTCCATTCCCTGGTGCTGCAACAGGTTCAGGCGGTGAGATTCGTGATGAAGGTGCAACGGGTCGTGGTGCAAAACCAAAAGCAGGTTTAACCGGTTTCTCGGTATCAAACCTTGTCATTCCAAACTTTGAGCAACCTTGGGAAAATCCACTTTCCAAACCAAACCGTATTGCTTCAGCCTTAGATATTATGATTGAAGGTCCATTAGGTGGCGCCGCATTTAACAACGAGTTTGGTCGTCCTGCGTTATTAGGTTATTTCCGTACCTATGAAGAGAAAGTCAATAGCTTCAATGGCGAAGAAGTGCGTGGTTATCACAAACCGATTATGTTAGCGGGCGGTATCGGTAATATTCGTGGCGAACACGTTCAAAAAGGCGAAATTCCCGTTGGCGCAAAATTGATCGTATTAGGTGGCCCTGCAATGAACATCGGCTTAGGCGGTGGAGCGGCTTCTTCAATGGACAGCGGGAAATCAAAAGAAGATTTAGATTTTGCCTCTGTTCAACGTGAAAACCCAGAAATGGAACGCCGTTGCCAAGAGGTGATTGACCGCTGCTGGCAATTAGGCGAAGAAAACCCAATTCTCTTTATTCACGATGTGGGCGCAGGCGGTTTATCCAACGCGATGCCTGAATTGGTGCACGATGGCGAACGTGGCGGTAAATTTGATTTACGCTCAATTCTTTGCGATGAAAAAGGCATGTCGCCATTGGAAATTTGGTGTAACGAATCGCAAGAACGTTATGTATTAGCCGTTGCACCAGAAAAACTCGAATTATTTACCGCACTTTGTGAACGTGAGCGTGCGCCATTTGCGGTCATTGGTGAGGCAACGGAAGAGAAACATTTAACCTTGCACGATAGTCATTTCGACAATAACCCAATTGATTTGCCAATGAATGTGTTATTAGGCAAAACGCCGAAAATGACGCGTGAGGTTTCGTCAAAAACTGTCGAAAATCGACCGCTTGCAACGGAAAATATTCAATTAAAAGAAGCCTTCCATCGCGTATTACGCTTACCGGTGGTGGCAGAAAAAACCTTCTTAATCACCATTGGTGACCGTTCGGTAACGGGTATGGTGGCGCGTGATCAAATGGTCGGTCCGTGGCAAATTCCCGTGTCTGATGTGGCTGTCACAACCGCTTCATTAGACAGCTATCACGGTGAAGCTATGGCAATGGGCGAGCGTGCGCCAGTAGCATTATTAGACTTTGGGGCATCTGCACGTTTAGCGGTAGCTGAATCCATTACCAACATTGCGGGTACCAACATTGGCGATATTAAACGCATCAAACTGTCTGCAAACTGGATGTCTGCGGCAGGACATGGTGGTGAAGACGCTGGCTTATATGAAGCGGTGAAAGCGGTAGGTGAAGAACTTTGCCCTGCATTAGGCATTACCATTCCAGTGGGTAAAGACTCCATGTCGATGAAAACCACTTGGGAAGAAAATGGTGAGAAAAAATCCGTCACCGCACCGCTTTCTTTAGTGATTTCATCTTTTGCCCGCGTGGAAGATGTGCGTAAAACCGTGACCCCGCAATTACGTACAGACAAAGGCGCAAGCCGTTTATTGTTGATTGATTTAGGCGAAAGAAAAAATCGCTTAGGTGCAACCGCACTTGCGCAAGTGTATAAACAATTAGGTGACAAACCGGCTGATGTGGTGAATGTCGCCAAACTGAAAAACTTCTTTGATGCAATGCAAGCATTGGTGGCAGAGCGTAAATTATTGGCTTACCACGACCGTTCAGACGGTGGTTTAATTACCACGCTTGCAGAAATGGCGTTTGCGGGTAACTGTGGCGTAGATGTGGATATTTCTGCATTAGGCGACAATGATTTAGCCGTGTTATTCAATGAAGAATTAGGTGCGGTGATCCAAGTATCAGAAAGTGAATTAAGCGCCGTGCGTGAGGTATTAAAAGCCCATGACTTGCTTGGCTTAACTTATGAACTCGGTTCTGTAAGCTCAGAAGATCGTTTTGAAATCACGCGTGGCAGCAAAAAATTATTAAGCGAAAAACGCTCTGAATTACGCGGTATTTGGGCAGAACTCACTCACCAAATGCAACGCTTACGTGATAACCCAGAATGTGCTGACCAAGAATTTGAAGCGAAAAAAGCAATAGACAACAAAGGCTTATCCGCTCACTTAACCTATGATGTGAATGAAGATATTGCTGCGCCTTACATTAGCAAAGGCGTGAAACCAAAAGTAGCCGTATTGCGTGAACAAGGCGTAAATAGCCACGTTGAAATGGCAGCGGTTTTTGACCGAGCAGGCTTTGCCGCGATTGATGTTCACATGAGTGATTTAATGACTGGTCGTTACAACTTAAATGACTTTAACGCGATGGTGGCCTGTGGTGGTTTCTCTTATGGTGACGTATTAGGCGCTGGTGGTGGCTGGGCGAAATCCATTTTATTTAACCCACAATTACGCGATCAATTCAGCCAATTCTTCGCTAATGAAAACACCCTTTCATTAGGCGTATGTAACGGCTGTCAATTTATCTCCACCCTTGCGGAAATCATCCCTGGTGCAGAAAATTGGCCACGTTTCGTGCGTAATAAATCAGAACGCTTTGAAGCTCGTGCTGCGATGGTGAAAATCAACGATACCAACTCATTGTGGTTTAAAGGCATGGCTGGTTCACATATGCCGATTGCGGTTTCTCACGGTGAAGGTCGCGTAGAATTCAAAACACCTGAGAATTTGACCGCACTTCAAGCGCAAAACTTGATTGTGGCACAATATATCGACAGCCATTTAAACGTGACGGAAACTTATCCAGCCAACCCAAATGGCTCGGCATTAGGGATTACTGCAATTTCTAACGTCGATGGTCGTATCGCCGCGATGATGCCACACCCAGAGCGTGTATTCCGTGCCGTGAGCAACTCATGGTATCCAGAAGATTGGTCTGAAGATGGTGCTTGGATGCGGGTGTTTAGGAATGCGAGGGAAGGTTTGAAATAATCAAGTATTAAGATCAGAAAAGATAACCGCTGAAAAGTACTTGCCACTTTTTTATTTTTAACTTAAATTATTAGGAACAAAAGCGTATATAATTTTACTTTTAGTAACTTATAATTATTTTGATTATATACCCCATATATAATGTAATTACAGAAATAACTAGGTATGTATTATGAATAATAAGATATTTGTCCATTTAGATAATAAAGAATTAGAAGATAAAGAATCAGTAATTAATTTAAAGAGAGATATCATTTCTTATATAGTTAATAATTCAGATAAAGATATTTTAGCCTTTCTTATTCAGTCTCCTTTGCGTGGAGATAATAAATACTCATATGAATATAAGGATGGTATAGTTCTATTGTTTCCAGGACATAAATTTATTTTTATAAATTTAGGTGGTAATGAAAAGGATTTTAATGAGTATTGTGAAGATTTTATAGAAGATCTAGGTGCACTATCAGATAAGTATAACTATAAAGAAGAATTGGGTAGACCTAGAGTTTGGAAAGATAATTTAATATGTAAAGAAAATATATCCAATATAGAAAGCATATCTACGCTATATAATTCCTCAACGCTTGATTCAGAAGAAAAACAAAGGTTAAGTGAGTTATTAATCTCTTTATTAACTGGTAGCATTAATGACATTAAAAAGGTAGGTGGTATTACATCCCCAACATCTTTGCTTGATAAAGTTAAAAAGAAAATTCAGCTGTTTGATGCAACTCAGACTAATTTCTTATATCAAAGAATTAATAAAAAGCGTTTAACTATACAAGGTTTATCTGGGACTGGTAAAACAGAATTATTATTACATAAATTAAAAGACTTATATACATCACAACCTGAAACAAAAATATGTTTTACATGTCATAATAAAGTCTTGGCTAATAAGTTAAAAGAAAGGATTCCTAGTTTTTTTAACTTTATGAGAGTTGAGCAACAAATTGAATGGAATAAATATTTATGGTGTTGCAATGCATGGGGATCTAGTAATGATAATAACTCAGGAGCTTATAGATATATATGTCACTTTTATGGTATTCCATTTTTCACTTTTAGCCAGATTTCCAGTTTTGAGGAAGCTTGCGAGAAAGCAATAAATGAAATAAAAAACAATAAAGAAAATATTGAAAAATATGCTTTTGATTATATGTTAATTGATGAGAGTCAAGATTTTGGGCCTAAATTTATTGAACTTTGTGAATTAGTAACTAAACATAATATATATATTGCGGGTGATATTTTTCAAAGTATTTTCTCTCTTGATAATAAAAACAGTAATAAAGCAGTAGATTATCTACTCAATCAATGCTATCGAACAGATCCAAAAACATTAATGTTTGCTCATGGTTTAAGTATGGGGTTATTTGAGGAAAATAAATTACAATGGCCTACAGATGAACAATGGGAGGCATTTGGATATATTATAAAAAAAGAGGGTAATAATATATACAATCTAACGAGAAGCCCAATTAGAAGATTTGAGGATATCCAGAATGCAGATGAAAATAGTCTATATATCAAAAACTCAAACTGTTTGAAAAATGATAATATTTCAGAAATGATTGTTGATTCTATATTGGATATAAGGAAGAAAAATCCGACGGTGCAACCATCTGATATATCAGTCATACTAATGACTAAAAATAGAGCATCTAATTTAGATTTGAGTAATAAAATATCTGAAAAATTTTATTTAAGAGGTATTTCATGGGGTATTAATAATGCATTTGAAACTAAAGAGCTTATAGAAAATAAGCTTTTTCTAACAAATCATAATAATGTTAAAGGATTAGAGTTTCCATTTGTAATATGTGTATCTCCTTTTGTATTAGATGATGATTTAACTCGGAGAAATGCATTGTATATGGCTATTACTAGATCATTTATTAGAACTGATCTAATTATGCCATTTGAGAATGATGATATTTTCATGAAAATCGAAGAGAATTTGAAATATATCCAAGAAGAAGATTGTATGAAAGTAGTTAAACCAACAACTGCTGAACTAGAAAAAATTCGAGATATAAATATTAGATTTAGTGAGAATACTAATAAATCCTATAAAGATATAGTTTACTCCATTATTGATGAGTTGAACCCAAGATTATCTACAAGTGACAAAGGTAAAATACTTGATGTACTTAACGCGGCAGGTGATGAAATCTATGAGGGTAGTATATTAAGAGAAAAATTAGAGCCAATAGTGGCCTTATTTTCTAATAAGGTATAACTAAATGAAAAAGATATACTTTGATTTATACCAGAACAATACTAAAGAATTTTTCAAAATAAAAGATAATAAATTATCTTTTATAGATTTAATTCTAAATTCCATGACAATAATTACAACACAAGAAGGAAGAAATAATATTAAAATTGCTCATCATGGAGTGCTTGTTGTTTCTAAGAGTTCAGATAATAAATCAAGATTAACTTTTTATCAACCTAATAAGATTTTTTCTATATACTTTCCATTTGAAATAGATAAGGTAGATGGTAGCTTCAAAATATACTTTAAATCAAATTACATATCCAAGGAAACAATATCATTCTTAAAATCTATGCTGAACAATTTTAAAGCAGAATATCACTTAGATAAAGAAGATCTTTTAAATGAGATACAAGATGAGTATCTAGACTATACAGGTAATGAAGATAATAAGGATTCATATTTTAATAAAGTACTAAAGGTTTTTAAAGAGTTATTATCTTTAGATACGGGTTACATACGTTATGATTCTGATAAAGCTAATTCTAGTGATTTGCATCCAGAACATCATTTAGATATTTTTTATTCTAAAGATTCATCTTTGAAAATTGGATTAAGGGATAGGTATGAATTAGATAAGTTTCTATTACTATTAGATAATAATACTCAAATAAAATATATTTCTGATTGATTTTTTATTTTTCTTGAAGAGAGCCCATGATAGCGCGCGTCTCCTGATGCGTGCTTTTTATGCTTTGAATTTAGGCACTCCACGATGGCGCAAGCTTGGATGCGAATTTTTAGAAATACGAGAGTGAATTTCAAATAATGTGAGATAGCTCACAGAAAATTAATCAGAAATAAGAGATACTACTAAATTGGTATCTCTTTTTTATTGCATAAATTTTAGTAATAAAAAATGCCAACAATATTAGCGAGTAATATTGTTAATGTTTATATAAAAATTCTTGGACATTATGTCCGTAATATCAATTGAACTATATGAGGAGTTCTACATGAGTGCATTAGTTACATTGCTAGCTAATATTGTTGCGCCATTGCAACGTCAATTTATTAACTTTATCCGCATTGCGATTTGTGTTGTGATGGTTTGGATTGGTGGCTTAAAAGTTTGCCAATATGAGGCAGATGGTATCGCACACTTTGTGTCAAATAGTCCTTTCTTAAGCTTCCTTTACAAAAACGGTGCAAATGAAGTGACAAATGATAAGGGTGTTTTAGTGAAAGAATATACCTTATATAAAAACCCTGAAGGCAAAATGGTCGCAAAAAATATTGAATGGCATAAAGCCAACGGCACCTATACCGCTTCTTATATTATTGGTGCAATCATTGTGACAATTGGTATTTTAGTATTAGCGGGGATTTGGTCTCCAACATTAGGTTTATTTGGAGGCTTGCTCACCTTTGGCATGTCGATAGTCACGCTGTCGTTCCTGATATTTACGCCAGAAACCTGGGTGCCGAATTTAGGTGGGGACTTCCCAACACCTAATTATGGCTTCCCATATCTCTCAGGTGCTGGCCGACTTGTGATTAAAGATATTATTATGATGGCGGGCGGCTTAGTTGCTGCAGCTGAATGTGCAAAACGCTATTTAGAGAATAAAAAGCAGTTTGCTTAATTGACTTTTTTGAAAGGCTTGCTGAGATAAATGGCAGGCCTTTTTTGCTATTAAGAGATATAAACCAATAACAAAGAAAGGAGATAGAATTCAAAACACCAGAAAACTTAACCGCACTTCAAGCCCAAAACTTGATTGTGGCACAATATATCGACAGCCATTTAAATGTAACAGAAACCTATCCAGCCAACTCGAATTGTTCGGCATTAGGGATCACCGCGATTTTTAACGTCGATGGTCGTATTGCTGCGATGATGCTACATCCAGAGCGCGTATTCTGTGCGGAGAGCAACTCATGGTATCCAGAAGATTGGTCTGAAGATGGCGCTGGATGCGAATTTTTAGAAATGCGAGAGTGAATTTCAAATAATGTGAAATTGCTCACAGTAAATTAATACGAAATAAGAGATACCGAGCAAGTTAGTATCTTTTTTTACGTTGAACAATTCTTGGACATTTTATCTGTAATATTAATTGAACTATATAAGGGGTTCTGAATGAGTGCATTAGTTACACTGCTAGCTAACATTGTTGAGCCCAAGTAAATATTCTTATCCCATAGAGATTTTTTGTGATAAACTGCGCAAGCTCTATTATTTTTATGCTAGTTGGTCTAAAAGTAAGACACCCACTCTTTAAAGTAAAGTTTTATAGAATCGTGGGTAATTAGGAGTGCGAGTCTCCTAACTAGCATCACCGGTGTATATAATGAATAAATCATCTCGAAGTATTTTATTGAAAAGATTTCTAAATAATATTGGTCAATCTGTTTTATATATTAATACGATAGCTGTTGCTCTTAGTAATTTACCAGAGCAAGATTTTAAAAAAGATGATAACTTATCTATTTATTGGCGACCCAAGGATTCTAAAGATAAGATGGATGATTTAGTAATAAATTCTCGGCGTTACGCCTTAAGTGGAGCGTTGATTTTTGTTCAGGACTCTTTAATAAGTTATATAAATTCTTTAATTAAAATTCTTAGATTACCCTCTCCTAATAAAGCTGTAGAAAAGATTGAAACAATATTTAAATATGTAGAGAAAAAGCAGGAGATTCCGAAATACTGGCGACCTATGTTAGTTCTTTTAGTATTTTGGAGAAATAAAATTGTCCATAATAGTTCTAGTACATATCCTGCTCAAGATAAGAAGATATTAATTGATTCTTTTGAAGAAATAAAAATGAATCATGCCTCCATTGATATTAAGGTAACACTAGAAAATTTTGATAAAAATAAAATTACTTTGAAGGATTTTACTACTTTTATATCAATAGCAATTAATAGTGTTAAATTATTTGATCAGGTTTTATGTTATAAATGTCTAGATCAAGAAATGTTTATGGAGTTTATTAAAATTGATGAATCAGAATATAAAGATAATCTTTTAATTTTAAATAAAATATTATCTAATCAATCTGAAGTTAAGAAAGATAAGAGATTTTCTAATTTTATGTTAAAAAAATATGGCATTTTTGACTGTGCATCTTTAAAAACAGATTTTAATTCTTTATATTCTTGTGTAAAACGTGAACTTGAAAAAATAATGTAGTTTCTAACTATAGCTAGTATTTCCCAATGTATTCTTTTTGAAAAAAAAGCGGTTAAAAATCATAACGAATTTTGACCGCTCTTTTTATTAGTTTTACTTACGTATTATTTTTGTTTTTTCAAAAATTCAACGCCAGTGTCTGGGAAGTCGGTGAATACACCCGTTGCGCCAGATTTATTTAATAACGCATCGTACATTTGATTTACGTCAGTGAAGAATTCAGGTAACGCATCTT
>RBWB01584132.1_pt1 | contig 10610 bp, 9 predicted proteins | sample 2014201 | NCBI WGS metagenome assembly RBWB01 (sample SAMN10133834, study PRJNA383868) | Human oral metagenome, whole genome shotgun sequencing project. | isolation source: supragingival plaque isolated from 88 juvenile twins | host: Homo sapiens | place: Australia
TCTCGACCGTGTACACATGGTTGCCGACGATTTGATAGCCACCTCCCTGGTCCTCGGCGCCGGGGCCGCTGCCCGCGTCGAAGGCGCCGTCGTTGTTGGTGTCGGCGTCGACGCTATCGTCACTGATGATGCCGCCCTCGATCGATGAGGCGACGACCGGCCGGTCGTCGTGGATGGCCTGCTCGATCTGCTGCCATTCGGAGTCGCTGTAGGCGTCATCGTCCCACCAGGACCAGAACGTCGCCCCCGTGCCGCCACGGGTGTCGATGCGATCCGGTTCGCGGTTGGAGATGCGCTCCATGGCCGTCTCCGGTGTCCCGCCCCTTGCCAGGTTCTGCCCGCCGAAGTACAGGCCGTACGCGCGCTCGTAGATGTTGAGGAGGGTGGGGGGTGCGGTCTGCTGGCCCTGCAGACCATTGGTGTAATAGTCCGTGACATTGACATCGACGGGCTGGCCGTTGTCATAGAGAGTGACGATGAAGCCGTCTCTCGCGTCATTCAGACGGATATTGTCTCGCAATAACTGCCGGCCGTCCTCGCTCTGCGAATAGGCTTGGAGGGCGGCCAGAAGGAAGCAGTCTCCAATGGCCTACTGATCCACGGTTCTCCAGTCTACTCTCCCCTCGTCCTGCGCTTTAACGCGGTTGACGTCCTCCGTGGTCAAACGCCTCTTGCTGTTGACCTCGGTATGATGCTCGAACTTGCGCTTCCACAGCCTCGTGAACGGGTTATCCGATTCCGAGGCTCCGCTGCCCGCGCCACCCGCGCCCGCCTGCTGGCCGCCGGCGTAGTCCTCCAGGACGCCGGCCCCATCCAAGACAGTCCAGCGCGCCCTCCAGATCCCGCGTCAGACCGCGGGCGGCCTCTCGGCACGCGTCAGCGCTCATCCCCCGGCATGACGAGACCGTCGCACGCGCGCTGTCGGCCAGGTCCGCTCCCCACGTCACGGTACGCGCGGCGGACCTCCACGAGTCCGCCAGAGCGCGCACTCCTCCGGGCGAGCCCGGCACTTCTCCGACTGCTGCGCCCGCAAGGGCCTCGGCCTCCCCGCTCATCGTCGGATCCTCCTCTCACGAGTCCGCTTCCCGCGGGCCCCGACCTCGGCCTCCGCGCTCACCGCCGGGCCCCCGATCCTCCGGAGGGGGCGCCGGACGAGTGCCCCAGGGCGCGCGCGCCGGCGGCGGCGTTCTCGTCGGCGCTCGTCAGCAGACTCAGAGCCTCTCGGGCCCCGTCGGCCATCCGCCCGGCTCGGGACGCGGCACGGGCGACTTCGTCCGTTCGGGCGGAGGCGAACGCCGTCGTGGCCGCCGCCAGCACGGAGGAGCCCAGGACGCCCTCCCCCTCGCCGTTCACGCGGACGGTGGACATCCCCTGGCCGCACTCGTCGGCCAGGGAGGCCGCACGTACCAGTCCCTCCCCATTGACTTCCTGACTTCCAGCACCATGGGGACGGCCTTCTGCGCACCGGCCGAGTGCCGGGCCGGATGCTATAGGGATGAACGGAGACGTGCGTCACGTTAACGCATTGCGTTGCCGCCGGCAAGGTGCTGAGAGCGCCGGGCGGATGCGGACGGGGTGAGTTGACGTCGCGTCCCGGGACGCGGTGTGCCGAGAGCAGTGGGCGGATGCGGGCGGGGCGCGCACAAAGGGCGACCAGGAGTCGAGCGGGCGGAGAACACCGGGCGGATGCGGGCGGGGCGCCGCCGTGGAGGCGCGAGCGGGCGCCGCCGTGAAGGCGCCTTCGGGGCCGGGGCGCCTCCGGGGCCCGGTCCCGGACGCCGTCGAGAGCCGCACCGACCGAACGGTGTCCACCGAATGGTGGACGGCCCATGAAGCCCTTCCGGTGGCTACCGGGGCTGTCGGCGCAGGGCGAAAATGTGCGTCATGGCAGCGAAATCGGCGATTACTATCAATTCCCTGCGCAAGTCCTACGGCGATAAGCGCGTCCTCCGGGGCCTGGACCTCGACATTCCCGCCGGCATCGTCCTGGCGTTGTTGGGGCCCAATGGTGCTGGTAAGACGACGACTGTGGAGATTCTGCAGGGGTTGCGTCGTCGTGATGGCGGAAATGTGACGGTGCTGGGTCATGATCCGCAGCGTTCCTCGCGTTCTTGGAGGGCTCGTATTGGTGTTGTCTCTCAGGCTTCGACTGATATGGGGGATTTGACGGTGACTGAGGCGGTGGGTCATGTGGCTCGGTTCTACGGTGATCCGGCTGATGTCGCCGGTACGGTTGAGCGGGTGGGGTTGGCCGATGATGCCGGTACTCGGGCCTCGCGTCTGTCGGGTGGTCGGCGTCGTCGGCTCGATGTGGCCCTGGCCATCGTCGGTCGTCCGGAGCTGCTGTTCCTCGATGAGCCCACCACCGGATTCGACCCCAAGGCCCGCCGCGTCTTCTGGAATCTCGTCGAGGACCTGCGGGCGGACGGCACCACCGTCCTGCTGACCACCCACTACCTCGATGAGGCGGCCCATCTGGCCGACGAGGTCGCCGTCGTCCTGGGCGGGAGCATCGTCGAGTACGGCACGCCCGAGGATCTCGCCCGCGAGGCCAGCGGCAAGCGCACCGTCAGCTGGATCGAGGACGGCGAGGAGCGCACCGAGCGCACCACCGCGCCCACCGCCGTCGTGCGGCGCCTGGCCGACCGCTTGGCGGGCCCCGATGGGGAGGTCCCCGGCCTGCAGGTCCACACCCCGACCCTGGAGGACCACTACCTCGAGCTCGTCTCCCGCCACCACGCCGCCTGAGCGCCGCTCCGCCCCGCACCCGCCCTTCCCCGCACCCACTGTCGACACCACGAGGAACCCATGACCACCACCGCCCTCGACCCGCACGCCCCGAACGGCCAGGCCGCCGGAGGATCCGGAGGACGCCGGGCCGTTCAACGACCCGGAAGCTCCGCGGCCGCCGTCCTCACCATGACCTGGACGAGCCTGCTCACCTTCGCGCGCGAGCCCGTCGCCTTCGTCATGGGGATCCTCTACCCCCTGGCCATGCTGGTGCTCTTCCACACCGTCTTCCCCTGGGAGATCGACGGGGGCATCACCTACAGCGAGTACATGCTGCCGGTGATGATCACGATGGGAGTGCTCATGACCTGCTTGCAGGTCCTCGCCATCACCGTGGCCAGCGAGCGGGAGACCGGCGAGCTCAAGCGCCTGGCGGTCCTGCCCGTGCCGCCGTGGGCGTACGTGGTCGCCAAGTGCATGTACAACACGGTCCTGGCCCTGCTCAACGTCGTCCTCCTCATGGTCGTGGGCCGCTTCGCCCTGGGCATCGACCTGCCCTCCTCCTCTCGCTCCTGGGGACTCATGATTCTCAGCCTGGTGCTCACGATCGGCTCCTGCACCGCTCTGGGCATGGCCGTCGGCCGCATCTGCCCCTCCTCGCGCGCCGCCTCCGGAATCATGACGCCGCTCGTCATCATCTTCCAGTTCGTCTCCGGCCTCTTCCTCCCCCTGGCCCAGCTGCCGACCTGGATGGTCGACATCTTCTCGGTCTTCCCGGTGCGCTGGTCGGCCGAGCTCATGCGCGAGGCCTTCCTCCCCGCGTCCTTCGCCTCCGCCGAGCCCACCGGCGCCTGGGAGACCGGCAAGGCCCTGGCCGTCATCGCGGCCTGGTTCGTGGGCGGCGTCGTGGCCGCCATCGTCATCGCCCGGCGGGATACAGTGGACCGATGATGCGAGAGGTGACGACGCCCGGCCGCCGTCGCCGGGACCGTCTCGTCGCCTTCGCCTCCCGGGGCAATGAGTGCCCCGGGAGCGTCCATGATCCACTGCACCGGTTGGGGCTGCCCGGGTGGGCGTGGCGCCTGCTCACCTGGACCCTTGTGGCCGTCGATCTGACGGCGCTGACCCGCACCCGTTGGGCCTACGCCGGGTTCTTCCTCATCTTCCCGATGCTGTGGCTCGTTCACACCAGGCTGTGGGCCGCGGTGCTCGCGAACCTCCTCTTCGGCGCGGGCTTCGCCGGCGTCCTATTCGTGCAGGGGCTGGAGGAATGGTGGGTGGGGCCCCTGGTGACGATCCTGTGCTCGCTGATCGGCGGGATCTGGATGACCCGGATTCAGATGGCCCGCGCCGACCTCATGGCGGCGCTGGACGCCAAGGATCGGGCGATGGAGGCCCTGGTCCGGACACGGGGGGAGCTTGCCGCCGCCGAGCACGCGGCGGGCGCCGCCGCGGAGAGGGAGCGGTGGGCGCGGGAGGTCCACGACACCCTGGCCCAGGGCTTCGTGTCCGTGGTCGCCCTCTCCCAGGCCGCGCGAGCCGAGCTGGAGGCGGCAGGGGAGGGGCCTCACCCGGTGCTGCACGGGCGACTGGCTCAGATCGAGGAAACCGCGCGAGACAACCTCATCGAGGCCCGGGCGCTTGTCACGGGGCGGGCGCCCAGCGCTCTGCACTCCGGCGGCCTGGAAGCGGTGCTGCAACGGCTCGTGGGCGCCCAGGGCCACCACGGGGTGGAGGCCTCGCTCAGCGCCGGACCGCCCGCGGACCTGACCCCCGGGCTCCAGGTCGTCGTGCTGCGCCTGGTCCAGGAGGCGCTGAGCAACGTCGTCCGCCACGCCCGTGCCGAGCACGCGGAGGTGCTCGTGTCGCCGGACGACGGGGAGCTCGTCGTCACCGTCAAGGACGACGGCGTGGGCGTCGGCGGTGCTCCGGAGGGGACCGGGATGACCGGCATGCGCGCGCGGGTGGAGTCCCTCGGCGGGACGCTCTCCGTCGTCCCTCTGCGCGCGTCGGATGCGCACGGTCGCGTCGGAACCGTGATCGAGGCCAGAATGCCCCTGTGAACGACACCCTCGCTCTGTCCTCGCCCTCTTCGACCGCTCTCTGCGCCAGGTCGGTGCGGCTTCTCATCGTCGACGACCACCCGGTGGTGCGCTCGGGGCTCGTCGGCATGCTCGACTCCGCCGTCGATATCGATGTGGTGGGGCAGGCGGTCGATGGTGCGGCGGCGGTGGAGCTGGCCGGGGAGCTGGCTCCCGATGTGGTTCTGATGGATCTGCGTATGCCCGGTATGGATGGGGTCGAGGCGACGCGGCGGATTCTGGCCGTCTCCGATCCGCCTCGTGTGGTGGTGCTGACCACCTACGACACCGACGGCGACATCCTGCCCGCCGTGGAGGCCGGTGCGATCGGATACCTGCTCAAGGACTCACCGCGCGGGGACATCCTCGCCGCCGTGCGCGCCGCCGCCGTCGGACGCGGGGTGCTCAGTCCCGCTGTGACCTCGCGCCTGGTGGAGGCGGCCCGAGGCGCGGGCGGCGGGGCCGGCGGGGTCCCGACGCCGGTGGTGCTGTCGCCGCGCGAGCGCCAGATCCTGAGGGCCGTCTCCCGGGGGATGTCCAACAGCCAGATCGGGACGGAGCTGTTCATCGCCGAGGCGACCGTCAAGACCTATCTGCTGCGCGCCTTCCACAAGCTCGGGGTCGCCACCCGGACGGCGGCGGTCGCCGAGGCGCTGCGACTCGGGCTGCTGGACCTGGGCTGAGCGCCGGGCGTCGGCGGGGGCGCCCGGCGCTGCAGAGGTGGTCGAACCGGCGGTGGCCTACTCCCGGTCCTTGAGAGCCTCCGTGACGTCGACCCTGCTCAGGCATCGTCCCGCGGCCAGGCGGACCAGCGCATAGGCGGCCAGGACTATGAGGACGATGGCGATGACGGAGCTGCGAGGCAGAACGAATTCGAATGCTGCCGGCAGGCTGCTGATCAGGTACTGCCACAACGGTTTCATCGCCGCGAAGGAGATGGGTACTCCCACGACGAGCGCCGCCAGTACGATAAGGAAGAAGTTGCCGAGAAAGAAACGGCCCGCTTCGCGTTCCGAGTACCCCAGGGATTTCATGAGGGAAATGCTGTACTGCTCCTTGTCGACCACCATCCTCATGAGGAGGAACATGATGATCGCGAACAAGACGACAGATGCCGTCAGAATGAGATGAACGGTTGTGCCCATCAGGCTGATGAGGGTGTCGGCCCCCCGGATCATCTCCGACCTGTCGACGACGGTGCGCGCCTGTGCCGCCAGGGCATCATCCGCCTCGTCCGTGATCGCGGCGTTCACCGCGCCGGGTTGGTCTCCGAACAACTCGTTGGCCCGGTCGCGTTGCGCGAAGACGGCGAGCCCGGGGTACCGAAGCACTCCGTCCACGATCACCTGGTGGTCTGATCCGTCGGTCGTTCTCAGGGAGAGCCGGTCCCCTTTCGACAGGCCCCGACGAAGAGCAAGGGAGGAGGACACGTGGACGTGATCCGGAGAGGAATCCGGCAGATCCCACCCGAAATGGTCACTATCGGCGTCGAGTCCGACGAAAGTCACGTCCGAGCCGCTGGAATCCGTCAGGGATACCGTTCTCACCGAGGCGGTCTCGGCGCCGTCGGGGACCTCTGACGGGGCCCGATCGAAGATGTACATGTACGAGAAGGGGACTTGCTGGCGAACGGCGTCGGAGTAGGAGAGAATGCTTCCCCGCATGCCGAAGCTGAAGACGAGGAGGAGAAGACTGAGAACGATGCATGTGAAGGTCAGCACGTTGGTTCGCAGTTCGCGAATGAACCCGCGCAAGCGGAATCTCGTCCGGAACGGGAGCGAAACCAATCCGATCCGAGAGGCATGCGGTTCCCCAAGATCACGCCGCAGCAACTGAAGCGGCTCCCTCGACAGCCTGCGCCTCAGGACGGAGTAGCTCACGATCGCCACCGAGGCCACCGGTACGAGCAAGCCGTAGGCGACGATCAGGGGCGACACCTGGCTGTGGACATCCGGGAACGAGTAGTACGCGGAGTTGTTCTGCATATAGGGGGCGCAAGCGATCCCCGCAGCGGTGCCGCCGATCGCGGAGACGACCGCGAGCAGCATGGGCGCCATCATGTACTGCTGGATCAGCTCGCCTCGCGTGAGTCCAAGAGAGTAGAGGGTTCCGATGACCGGGGACTCCCTCCGGATGCTCTCGGCGATTAGAACGGCGAGAACGTAGGCGATGAGGATGAGGGCGATCCCACCGGCGACGAAAGCAATCTGCCGAGTCACCCTGGTGTCATCGACGACCGTGTTGATCCTCGGGTTGTCCTCTTGCTTGAGGAGTGATGCGACAGTGGTGGGGTCACCGCTCCCGTCCGCTGCCGAGGTCATGATTCTCCTGACGAGGCCCTCTGCCGTCAGGTCCGAGTCGGCGAGCACGTAGGAATAGCCGATCACCCACTGGGGCTCAGCCCGCCGCAGTCGCTCCAGGCCTCCGGAGGAAAGGAACGCGGTGCCGAACTCCTTGTGGTCGGGCGAGGTGTCGGAGGCGCGAGAGGTGACCGTCGAGTAGTCGGGAGTACTGCCCAGTCCGCTGACGTGGAAAGTCAGTCCGGACAGGTCGACGGTGTCGCCGACCGAGATTCCATTCTCCTTCGCGTAGAGCTTTTCCAGGACGATGTCATCCGAGTTCTGCGGGGGAGTTCCGGAATCCAGGCTGACGAGATTGATGCTGGAGCGGTTCCGATATACTCGTAGCGTGCTGTCGTCGGGCAGGCTCAGATCCGCGTAATCGGCCTGCTCGATCTGAAGACCCTCTCCGGTCAGAGTCGAGACGAGCTCCTCGTCGAGCGGTTCGGGGACGGTGAGGTAGCCGTCTTCGACATGACCCCGTTCCTGGCTGTCGAGCACCGCTGCGAGGGCGGATTCGTTTCCTGCTGAGATGCCGGTCGACACCGTGACGCCCAGGAGGATGAGAAGGAGCAGGGCGATGTACCGTCCGGGTTGCCGCTTGAGATCGCGCAGGCCCCGTTCGCGTAGAATCTTCACGGTTGGACTCCTTCCTCGCTCACCACGTCAGGGTGGAGGCGGCCTCCGGGGCGTCCTGCACCGATACGCCTCGGATTCGACCATCGCGAATGGTGATGGTACGGTGGGCCATGGCCGTGATGGCCTTGTTGTGGGACACGATGACAACTGTGACTCCGTGCTCCCGGTTGACCCGCTCGAGCAGTTCGAGCATCTCCTTGGAGGTCGTGTAGTCCAGCGCCCCCGTGGGCTCGTCGCACAGGAGGACGCGCGGGCGCTTGACGAGTGCGCGTGCGACGGCGCATCGTTGCTGCTGCCCTCCGGACAATTGCGAGGGGAACTTGTCCTGATGAGCCGTCAGGCCCAGGGAATCGATGAGGCTCCGCAGGGGGAGCGGGTTGCTCGTCAGGTACTCGCAGACCTCGATATTCTCCCTGACCGTCAGGTTCGGCACCAGGTTGTAGAACTGGAACACGAATCCGATCTGCTTTCGTCGAAACCGGGTGAGGTCCTTGGGGTGTAAGGATGCGATGTCCTGCCCGTTTACCTTGATAGTGCCGGAATCGGGTCGGTCGAGGCCTCCCAGGCAGTTGAGCAGTGTCGATTTCCCTGATCCGCTCGCGCCGATGATGACGCAGATCTCGGAATCCTCAATCGTGCATGATACGTCCTTGAGGACGTGCGCCGTCCCCTCTCCCTCTCCGTAGGACTTATTCACCGAGTCGATGACGATGGGCATATTCTTCTCTTTTCGCGGATTCGAAAGGATGCTGCTTGAGAAAGTCGATAAGGTGGATATTCGCTCCGGGGCAAAGTAATGAGATTCTTCGGGCGGCCGATGATGCACGGATGTGCCTTTGCGGGAGAGGCCGGCGTCGCCAGCGCGCGAATAGTCGACGCCGTGTCTTCGGGCGCGCGGATGGGTTCGTGATCGCCCAGCCGCAGCGCGGCATGTCCCCGCATGTCTTCGGGCGCGCGCGGATGGTTCTTCGATCGTGCCCTCGCGCTTCCAGTGGCCGGGTGGTGCGCCGGGGCGGTTCGGCCATATCTCTGTCTCTCCAACGGTTCCGGTGGGCGCTGGCTCCAAGTGATCGGGGTCGGCCGTGATCGCGGAAGTGTCCGGCCGGCATGATCCGGCGCCGACTGGCTCGACTCCGTGATCTTTCGCCGACGGGGCGCCCTTCTTCGCTCCTGAGTCATCGCTTCCGAGAACTAACAGGAGGGGTGGCCGTCACCGCCTACGAGAGAGGCGCTCCGTCTCCCTGCCCCTTTGGAACTTTCGAGGCGAAGCGCCCGGTGAGGTTCCACAATTCGCAAGTGCATGGGTGCGTTTCTTCTCATACTTCTCTCATGGTCGAGGAGTCGTATCGCGATAATGTTCGGGGTGCAGCGGGGGCTTCAGCGATGATATCGATAACCGTCGGCATGCAGACTCTCCGATATCGGTTTCCGAAGCGGGATCCGGACGTGATGTTTGGTGGGTGAACGTGCTGACCCGAGAAGGGTGGGCGGGGTGAGTGCCCGAGGTGGGCGAGGGGAGTGGGTGGTGGTCGGATGGGAATGCCAGCGGGGACGATCATCAAAGTGGTCGTCCTCAACTGTGAAAGAGGTTAGTTGTCTCGTAACTACGATGTCAAGAGATGAGAGGGGAGGGCTCGGGGCTCATCGCGGAGCTTCCCATCGAGGGTGGACGGCATTGCGACTTCCCGTCATCTTCGTGCATGAGGACGTGTCGTCGCATTGTGCTGCACGGGATCCTGGCGACGGGCGAGAAGGCGGCGGACGCTGACGTCCTCGAATCGCGCCGGGCGCTTTCGTCGGGGTGCTCGCGACACATGATCATCCGCATGCCCTGCGACCGGCCCGACGGATCCAGCAGATCAGTGGTCTGGGAGACGTCCCTCCGTGGTGGGGCTTGTCGGGCCCACGGCGGGGGTTCCGCCCAAGTCTGGGAGACGTCCTCCGTGGCGGGACTCGCTGCCCCCATCGCGGGCCAGGGGAGCCCAAGGCTGCGACTGCCACGCAACCAACGGGGCTCGCCGCCCCCATCGCGGGCCAGGGAACACGTTTCCCCGGAGGGCGCTGACCCGCGCCGTATTGTCTGCCGGTGGGGGCTGTCCCGGTGTCCGGGTGTTGCGAGGACCGGGGTTCGGCCGGAAGGCGCGGGAGGAGTGGGTGATGTTCCGGGCTCTTCTGCGCCGCTGGTGCCGGTGGGCGGCTTCTTTGCAGTGGATTCGGGTGCGTTGCCGTACGGATGAGTTCCGGGTGCTGGGTCCCCTGCTGCGCGAAGGCGGCGGAGACGTGCTCCCGCTCGGATGAGTCCCGGAGGTCCTGGGTGCTCGTCGCGTGCTGCTTGCGGGTGCGTGCACCGGCGCCGGTGCTGGCATGGGTCCCGTTGCGTTCCATGGGCCCCGTCGGCCCCGGCCGCTGGTCTGCGCGTCACCGCTCCGGTCCAGAGCGATCAGCGATGACCCGCGGCCCCGGGCCGCTGGTCTGCGCACCGCGCGCTGCCGGTCCGCGCGCTGTTGGCCTGTGCAGCCCGGCGCTGAGGCTGCCCTCGATGCGGCCGTGCGCTGGTCTGTGCCGGTGGAACCCGTCGCTGCGCATCCCTGTGCCGTGCGCGCTCACCGGCGGCGCGCCGCTGGCCTGCGCGCCGCCGGTCGGTGGAGCCCGGGGTGCCGGGGAGCGTGCCCCGTTTCGTCGCCGTGCGCCACCGGCTTCTCGCGGTCGTACGTAAAGCCGCGTGGTCGTACGTAATCCGGCGCGGTCGTACTCCCGGCGCTCCCGGTCGTACGCAACTCCGCGCGGTCGTACCTTAGAGCCCCTCTAAGGTACGACCGCG
>RBWB01584147.1_pt1 | contig 10586 bp, 13 predicted proteins | sample 2014201 | NCBI WGS metagenome assembly RBWB01 (sample SAMN10133834, study PRJNA383868) | Human oral metagenome, whole genome shotgun sequencing project. | isolation source: supragingival plaque isolated from 88 juvenile twins | host: Homo sapiens | place: Australia
ACAACGACCTCACCGTCAACCCGCTCAAAGCCAAACAGCTGACCAACATCCGCGCGGCGGGCTCGGACGAAAACCTCATCCTCACCCCGCCGATCCGCAACACCCTCGAACAGGCGCTGGAATTTATCGACGACGACGAACTCGTCGAAGTCACGCCCAAATCCGTGCGCATCCGCAAAAAACTGCTCACCGAAAACGATCGGAAAAAAGCGAAGCGGTAACACCACAGACGAGGGCAGGGCGGGGCAACACCCCGCCCTGAATACAAATGCAACTTCCCATCTTCAACCGCCTTGCCCACAGCCGCAGTGTCCTGCTTGCCGGCTGCGGTGGCGGATACGACGTCGCCAGTGCCATCCCGCTCTGGCACTACCTGCGCGCGCAAGGAAAGACCGTCGTCTTTGCCAACCTGTCCTTCACCCAACTTGACTTTACCGACTGCGCCCAACCCAGCCCGGGCTGCTACCGCATCGACGACACCCCCGCACCGATGCCGTACTTTCCGGAAAAACACCTCTACGACTGGCTCAAACAACAAGGCGAAACCGCACCGCAAATATACGCCTACAGCAACCGCCTCGGCGTACAGCCGCTGCGTGCCGCCTACCGCTACCTGCGCGAAGAACACCGGCTGGATACCCTCATCCTCGTGGACGGCGGCACGGACAGCCTCATGCGCGGCGACGAAACCGGCGTCGGTACCCTTGTCGAAGACTCCCTGTCCGTCATTGCCGCCGCAGGCGCGGACTACCCTGCTGCCTACCTCAGCATCAACGCCTTCGGCATCGAACAAGGCCTGGATCACTACCCACTGCTGCACAACATCGCTGACCTCACCGCGCTTGGCGCCTACCTCGGCAGCCACAGCCTGAGCGCGGACATGCCCGAAGGCGCCGCCTACCTTGACCTTATTCATACCCTTAACGAGCGCCTGCCGAGCCACAAAAGCATCATCAACAACGCCATCGCCAGCGCCATGCGTGGCGCCTTCGGTGACCACCACAGCAGCGCACGCACCCGTGGCAGCGAACAATTTATCAACCCGCTGATGCCGCTGTACTGGTACTTCGACCTGAACGCCGTTGCCGCCCGCCTGACCTTCCGCGCCGCCGTAGAGGCGAGCCAAAGCATGGACGAATACCTTGCCGCCTACCTCGCTGCCCGCGCAGCACAACCGCGCCGCACAGAACGCCGTGATTTACCCATCTGATACCGAACCCCGAAAAAAGAACCGCCATTGCAAGGTGGCATCTGCCGCTTGATGGCAGACACAAAAAATCCGGCGTGTGAGCGCCGGATTTTTTGGCGAAAACACAGGATACGTCGCCAAGCAGGATGGTTTTTGGGTTTGCGACGGGCTGAAAGTCCGCTTTAAATATTCCCCCCATGTTGTTCAGGCGACATTTCGTTTACTTTATTTACCGTTTTTAAAAAATCATTTACCATTCCTGTCCTCATCTTTATGTTTTTTCCAACCAAGGAGTTCGATATGAATTCAAAACATTCCGTATTGTGGTTGTTGTGTCTGTCGACAGCGTTCGGGTTGAGTGCCTGCGATGGTGGTAGCAAAGCACCTGCGCCGAAAAAAGAAGAGCAGGCGCAAAATCAGAACGCCATCGCACCAACTGATAGCAAGCAGCAGACCGAGAGTCAAAACAACTTTTTAAGCGATACCCAAGCCTTGCAAGCTGCGGAAGATACTCTCAAATCCCTGCCCCAATTTAGCGGAAAACCACTCAATATTTTTCAAAGCATAGAATTTCACGGTGGCGGACAACCGAAAATTGAAGTCGATATACAAGATCCCGAACAGTCCGACAATATAGACCACTATATTTACCAAAACGGTCAATGGGGTGAGCCGCAGCCGGTGCAAATTACGGGCGGTGGCAATATGAAAGACAATGTTTTCCCGCTGGATAAAATCAAATTCGCCACCGTGGCTATTGTTGCCCAAAATTGGCACGATAAAGCCAAAGAAGTGGAGGCGAAAAAAACCGAACCTGATTTTATCCTCTTCAAACTGTTGGTCGATAATCAGGAATTGCAATGGATTACTCCAGATATAGACAGTCCGCGCGCTCAATACCGCGCTCTGTTTAATTTGGATGGCAGTTTGAAAGAACTGAAAAAGCAATAGAGCCGTAACAGATTAAAAGTTGCCATACATAAGAAAAGCCCCCTTACGGGGCTTTTTTGTGACATGCGTTATTGAATGTGCTTGTATTTGACGCGATGCGGTTCGCTGCCAAGCGGCGGAAAATCAGCCCCCGTCGCGCGCTACAATGCCCGCCTTCATCCACCACCCGGAGCCTTCAATGTCTGCTTTGCCTATCGCTGCCGTTGCCCTCGACAAGGACGGCGTTACTTTCGATTCCGAGCGCATTTATGCCGACGCGCTACTCTCAACGTTGCGTGCCCTGCCCAAGCCGTATCCCGAACCGGAGGCGCTGGCGGCACGGTGCAGCGGCGAGAGCAGCACCGCGACGGCCGCGATTTTGCAGGCGGCGCTCGGCGATACGGTGGATATGAAGGTTTTTTTTGCCGATTGGTTTGCGCGGCGCGACGCCATTATTGAGGCGCACGGTGTGCCCTTTATGCCCGGTGCGGATGCGTTGATTGAGCGGCTTTATGCTGAGGGTTATCCGCTGGCGCTGGTGTCGGCGGATGATGAGGAGAATGTGCTGGCTGATTTTCAGCGCAGCACCAAGCCGGAATTGTTGCAGTGTTTTTCGGTGGTCATCACCGCCGGCAATGTCGCGAAGACCAAGCCGGATGCCGAGCCGTATTTGCGTGCTGCCGCTTATTTGGGGGTGGATACGGCGCAGATGCTGGCGGTGGAGGATTCGGCGGTGGGTGTGCAGGCGGCGCTGGCAGCGGGTTGTCCGACGCTGCTGTTCGCCGCTGATGCTGCCCCGCCTGCTGCGACGGCGCAGGCGGTGTTGCGCGTGATCCGTCATCACGATGAGGTGTGGGAGTTTTTGTCATGAAGCCGGTGATTAAGGCGGTCGCGCTGGATAAGGACGGCGTCATTTTCGACACGGAGCGCCTGATTTATCGCGCGTTCCGCGAGCTGATTGTGCGCGAGCGCCTGCCGATCCGGCCGGAACTGTTTGAGGAATTGGTCGGCAAGCCGCCGCAGGTGTATTTGCAGGTGCTGAACGAGGCGCTGGGGCAGGCGATGTCGCTCGATGATTTCATCGCACACTGGTTCGCGCTGCGCGATGAGATTTTTGCCGACGAGGGCGCGCCGTTCATGCCGGGCGTGGATGCGCTGATTGCTGCCCTGCACGCGCGCGGTGTGCCGCTGGCGTTGGTCACGGGCGATTTCCGCCGCAATGTCGAGCGCGATTTTGCCCGCAGCAGTCGTCCTGAGTTGTTCGCCTGTTTTGCTCACGTCATCACTTATGAGGATGTGGCGAACCCGAAACCCGATCCAGAACCTTACCGTCGCGCGGCGGAAGCGTTAGGCGTTGATCCCGCCAATCTGCTGGTGGTCGAGGACTCGCCGCCGGGTGTGGAGGCTGCGACCACGGCAGGCTGTCTTACCCTGATTCTGCCGGGTTACGGTATGATAAGCCCCGATTTGGCGGCGCGCGCCTGGCGCACCATCCGCCACCACGATGAAGTCCTGCGTTTGTTTGATGAATATGGTTCCCGATGAATTGCGACTGGCCAAAGGCGGCGCGACGTTGACCGTCTCCTTTGCCGGCACCGCTTACCCGCTTTCCGCCGAATTTTTGCGCGTCTGCTCGCCGTCTGCCGAGGTGCGCGGGCACGGCGGTGCGTGGACGCTGGTTGCCGGGCGGCGCAATGTGCTGATCCGCCGCGTCGAACCGGTTGGCAGTTATGCCGTGCGCCTGTATTTCAGCGACGGCCATTTCAGCGGCATTTACACCTGGGACACGTTACACGACCTTGCGGTCAACGCAGATGATTACTGGCAGCGCTATGAACAGGCGCTTGCCGCTCAAGGCAAAACACGAGATACACGATGACAGAGAAAGAGCAAACCCACTTCGGCTACGAAACCATCAACAGCGAGGAAAAGGAAGGCCGCGTCGCCGATGTATTCGATTCCGTCGCCACCAAATACGATTTGATGAACGACGTGATGAGCGCCGGCGTCCACCGTATGTGGAAGAACTGGTACATCTGGCAGACCGAAGTCAAGCCGGGCGAACACGTCCTCGACCTCGCTGCCGGTACCGGCGACATCACCCTGCGTCTCGCGAAACGGATGCGCGGTAAAGACGGCGACATCGAAGGACGGCTGGTGTCATCCGACATCAACGCCTCCATGCTGAAAATCGGCGAAGAGCGCCTGACCAACAAGGGCTGGCTGAAAAACCTCGAATTTGTCATCGCCAACGTCGAAGCGCTGCCCTTCCCGGATAACAGCTTCGACCTCATCACCATGTCCTTCGGCCTGCGCAACGTCACCCATCAGGACAAAGCCTTATCGGAAATCGCGCGCGTGCTCAAACCGGGCGGCCGCGTCCTCGTCCTCGAATTCTCGCGTCCGAAGAACCCCGTCGTCAGCCGCTTCTACGACTGGTACAGCTTCACCTTCCTGCCAAAAATGGGCGAACTCATCGCCCGTGACCGCGACAGCTATCAGTACCTCGCCGAATCCATCCGCATGCACCCGCCGCAAGAAGAACTGAAAGCAATGTTTGCGGCAGCAGGCCTCGAAAACTGCGAATACCAGAACCTCAGCAACGGCATCGTCGCCATCCACAAAGGCAAAAAACCCCATGCTTGAAAACTACCTCGACGCGCGCCTTTTGGTCGAACAACTCATCAACGGCGCGCTGCGCCTTGACCCGGCGGCGCGCGACAAACTGGCGGTGCTGAACGGTCGCCGCATCAGCATCGACCTGAACGGCCGAGATACCCCGTGGATTGCCGAAATCGAAGACGGTGCCGTCCGCCTTTCCGACGACCACGCCACCCTCTGCGACGTGCGCCTCAGCGGCGACCTTGCCGGTTACCTGCAACTCTTCAAACACACGCCAAGCGACACCCCGCGCGGCAAACTGCATATCGAAGGCGACTTGCATACCGCGCAACAATTCCAGCGCGTCATGGGCGAACTTGCCCCCGACTACGCCGCCGTACTGCGCGCCCGCTTCGGCGACGACTTCGGCAGCCTGCTTGCCGACGCCCTGCGCCGCCTGCAAAGCATGGGGACAAGCGCCAAAGCCGCCTGTGAAGCCAAACTGCGTGACTACCTCGAAAACCACGGCTGCGCCACACGCACCGATGCCGCCGCTTTCGCTGACCGCCTCGCCGCGCTCATCAGCCGTATCGACCGCCTCGAAACCCGTCTCGCCAAGGAAACCCGCTGATGCTCGCATCCGCCCGCCGCAGCTACCACATCGCCCGCGTCCTCATCCGCTACCGTCTGCACGAATACCTGCCGGACGAAGGCATCTTCCGCTGGCTGCGTCTTGCCGCCCGCCTGCATCCTGCTTATTACCGCGATGCCGCCGAACACGCCACCCTCGGCAAACGCCTGCGTCTCGCCCTGCAAGACCTCGGCCCCATCTTCGTCAAACTCGGCCAGACCCTGTCCACCCGCCCCGACCTGCTCAGTCCCGACCTGCTCGAAGAACTGAGCAAACTGCAAGATCGGGTTCCGCCCTTCCCTGGCGATGAAGCGCGCCGCATCATCGAAACCGCCCTGGGCGAGCCGCTGGAAAACCACTTCGCCGACTTCGACGAAACCGCGCTCGCCTCCGCTTCCGTCGCGCAAGTCCACACCGCCACCCTGCACAGCGGCGAAAACGTCATCATCAAAGTACTGCGCCCCGGCGTGGAAAAAGCCGTCGCCGCCGACATCGCGCTGATGTACCAACTGGCGCGGCTTGCCAGCTGCACCGGCGAAGGCCGCCGCCTGCGTCCGGTCGAAGTCGTGCGCGAATTCGAAAACACCATGGCGAACGAGCTCGACCTCATGTTTGAAGCGGCAAACGCCAGCCAGCTGCGCGCCAACTTCACCGATTCGCCGCTGCTCTACGTTCCGGAAATCCACTGGCGCTACTGCCGCAAAAACATCCTGACGATGGAACGCATCTACGCCACCAACATTGCCGACCAGGGCGCCATCCACGCCGCCCACACCAACATGAAAGTCCTCGCCGAGCGCGGCGTGGAAATCTTCTTCACCCAAGTCTTCCGCGACAGCTTCTTCCACGCCGACATGCACCCCGGCAACATCTTCGTTTACACCGACCAGCCGGAAACCCCGCGCTACTGCGCCATCGACTTCGGCATCATGGGCTCGCTCACCCCGGAAGACCAGCACTACCTCGCCGAAAACTTCCTCGCCTTCTTCAACCGCGACTACCGCCGCGTCGCCGAACTGCACGTCGAATCCGGCTGGGTCCCGCGCGACACCCGCGTCACCGACTTCGAAGCCGCCATCCGCAAAGTCTCCGAACCCATCTTCGGCAAACCCATCAAAGAAATCTCCTTCGGCGCCTTCCTCGTCAGCCTCTTCCAGACCGCGCGCCGCTTCAACATGCACATCCAGCCGCAGCTCGTCCTCCTGCAAAAAACCTTCTTCAACGTCGAAGGCCTGGGCCGCCGCCTTTACCCCGAACTCGACCTGTGGACGACCGCCAAACCCGTCCTCGAAGCCTGGATGAAAACCCAGATCGGCCCGCGCGCCGTCATCAAACAAATGCGCTACCACGCCCACGAATACGCCAAAGCCCTGCCGCAACTGCCGCTGCTCGCAAGCCGTGTCCTGCAACAACAACTCGACCAGCCGCCCAGCCCGCGCAGCAGAGGCGCAAGCGGCAACCCGCGCCTTATCGCCGGCACCCTGCTGCTGATTGCCGCCGTTACCCTGTGGCTCACCGCCCAGCCGCAGGGCGCTGCCCAGCATACTGTCCTCAGCCTCATGGCCGCGACCGGCCTGTGGCAATGGCTGAAAAAAGACTGACATGAAACCGCCATTCACCCTCAACAACCACATCCTGCAACAGATGCTCGACATCTCGCACGCGGCGGGCAGCTTGCAGACCCAATACGAACGCAACCTGCAATTGCGGCGCAGCAACCGAATCCGCGCCATCCAGTCCACCCTTGCCATCGAAAATAACAGTCTGACTCTTGCCCAAGTCACCAACATCATCAACGGTAAAACCGTCCTCGGCCACCCGCAGGATATCCGCGAAGTTCAGAACGCCTGGCAAGCCTACGACGCCATCCTTGACTACGATCCCTATAACATTGACGCCCTCCTGTACGCCCATCGCCTGCTCATGCAAGACCTCGTCGCCGATGCCGGCCATATCCGCCATAAAGATGTCGGTATCTATGACGCGGATGGCAGTCTCATCCACATCGGCGCCCGCCCGGACTACATCATGGGGCTGCTGCAAGACCTCTTTCACTGGGCCAAAAACGACGATACCCCGCTGCTCATCAAAAGCGCCGTCGTCCATTACGAACTCGAAGTCATCCATCCCTTCGCCGATGGCAACGGTCGCATCGGTCGCCTTTGGCAAACCGTCCTCCTTGCCCGCTGGAATCCACTTTTTGCCTGGCTGCCTGTTGAAACCCTCGTCCAGCAGGCGCAAGACGGTTACTATCGTGCCCTGCGTCAGGCGGATGCAGCAAACAGCGCCACCCCTTTTATCGAATACATGCTGGCGCGCATCCACGCAAGCCTGCAAGACCTCGCCACACCCGACGAAACCTGACATCCCTACGGAGAAAGCCCATGTTACAAAGCAGTGACAGCCGCGCCCACAGCGACTCAGACAAATGGCACAAATACAGCGGCACCAACATCCTGCCGATGTGGATTGCCGACACCGAATTCCTCGCCGCGCCCGCTATCAACGACGCCCTGCAATCGCGCATTGAGCATGGCGTCTTCGGCTATGGTTACACCCAGCCGCGCTTCATCAACGGCATCATCCATCACTGCCGCAGCCAGTACGACTGGCATGTGGATGCCGACTGGATTATCCCGCTCACCGGTTGCGTCCCCGGCCTCAACTTCAGCCGCGCCATAGCCTACCTGCGCGGTAAAAAACGCGCCGTGACCGTAGAACCCGTCTATCCGCACCTGCGTAAAACCTCGGCTATCCTGCCCGGCTACGAGAATGCCGGTTCACCCTGCATACTCGAAAACGGCCGCTGGGTGCCCGACTTCGATGCGCTTGAAGCCAACATTAACGACGAGACCGGCCTGCTGCTGCTCTGCCACCCGCATAACCCCATTGGCCGCGCCTATACCGATACCGAACTCGCCCGTTACCACGCCATCGCCAAAAAATACGACCTGCTCGTCTGCTCGGATGAAATCCACTGCGACATCGTCCTCAACGGCACACGCCACCGTCCCTTTGCCAGCCTGGATGACGATGCGCGCGACCGCACCATCACCCTGATGGCGATGAGCAAAACCTACAACATCGCCGGGCTCTCCTGTGCCTTTGCCATCATTCCGAACGCCACCTTGCGCCAGGAATACCGCCGCGTCAGCGCGGGCATGACCGGCGATGTGAACGTCCTCGGCATGACCGCGAGCATCGCCGCCCTTGAGCACGGCGAAAAATGGCGGCGGAAAATGATTACCTACCTGCGCGAAAATGCCCAACTTGCCGAAAAACGCATCAACGCCACCGGCAAACTGCACATGACGCCGGTCGAGGCAACCTTCCTCGCCTGGATCGACGCGCGTGGCCTCGGCGTGGACAACCCGCAGCGCTACTTCGAAGAACACGGCGTCGGCATGAACGACGGTGCGGACTTCGGCGCGCCCGGTTTCGTCCGCCTTAACTTCGGCTGCCCGCGAGAAATGCTTGAAGAAGCGCTCGTGCGCATCGAAAAAGCCGTTGCCGCCGCGTCATAACGCACCACAAACCCAAATCTTGCCAATCCGGCAAAACACTGTCGAAATCATGCGTTAGATTCCGGGAGTTGCACATTGATAACGCATGAAAAAAAGGAACCCATCTCTATGATCAACATCTACGTCGGCAACCTCTCCTACCGGGCCACCGAACAAGAACTGCGCGACCTCTTCGCGCCTTACGGCAGCGTCAGCAACGCCAGCATCATTACCGAGCGCGGCAGCGGTCGCAGCAAAGGCTTCGGCTTCGTCGAAATGCACGACAACAGCGAAGGCCTGCGTGCCATCGAAGCCCTGAATGGCAAAGAAGTCGGCGGCAGACCGCTCAAAATCAACGAAGCACGCCCGCGCGAAGAACGTCCGCGCCGCGACCGCTTCGGCGGCGGTAACTTCGGCGGCAACAGCTGGTAATACGCACCGCACAAAGCCCGCTCCGGCGGGCTTTTTCGTTCGCATGACAAACCGCTATGCTCCCGCCACTTGCCATCCTTTACCGCGATGACCGTCTGCTGGCCGTCAACAAACCGGCCGGCCTCCTCGTCCATCCCAGCCCGCTCGACCGACATGCCACGAGCAGCGTCGTCGAACAACTACAACAACAAATAGGCTGCAAACCCTATCCCGTCCACCGTCTTGACCGCCCGACCAGCGGTGTCCTGCTCTTCGCACTCGATCCCGAAACCGCGCGCCTGTGCGGCGCCCACATCGCAGCGAACCGTCTGCACAAAACCTACCACGCCGTCGTGCGCGGCTGGCTGGCGGATGAAGGTGATATTGACTACCCACTCAGCTACCTGCCGGACAAAATCGCCGATCGTGACCGCAGCCGTGACAAAGCACCACAAGCGGCACTGACCCACTACCGCTGCCTGCATCGCAGCGAAATCCCGCTGGCGAGCGATGGCCGCCACCCCACCTCGCGCTACAGCCTGGTCGCGCTCAGTCCGCTGCACGGTCGCAAACACCAACTGCGCCGCCACCTGAAACACATCTTCCATCCCATCCTCGGTGACACCAGCCATGGCGACAACCGCCAAAATCGCGTTCTCGGTAGCCACCTCGGCGATCCGCGCTACACCACGGCAATGGCAGGTCCCGGCCTGCGCCTGATGCTACACGCCACCCGCCTGCAATTCCCCCATCCATGGAGCGGCGAAGCGCTTGACCTATGCGCTCCCCCCGATACCCATTGGCAATACATCGCCCGTTATCTCGACCTGGACTTCGCCCTTTCATAACCGTCCGCCCTAAACAGCGGTATGGCATGGTTGCTGCTATCAAATTAAAGAAGAATGACACCTACCAGAGCCCCGCAACCTACCGTTTCGTGGCAAAATATTACCGTCACATTACCGGTCTATTTACAAGGTATGAAAGGGCCGGGAAAACAACCGCTTAACCAGGAGACCCGTCATGGCCCACATTACCCTGACCCTGAAAAATCCCGCCGGCGACATCCTTGCCACCTACACGCTTGATAGCAGCGGTGCGCCGCTACAAATCGAAGCGGTGAACAACGTCTATTACGAATTTGCCGAAGCCGGCGGACGCGGCCCGGCGGCGGTCAGTGGCACACGCAGCGGTGATGACCTCGTGGTGAGCATTGACAACGATAACCGCCTGATCATCAAAGATTACTTCACCAACGGCCAGGGGGCGCTAGTCGGCATGCAGGCCGACGGCACACCGTACATCTACCCGGTAGTGGATA
>RBWB01584152.1_pt1 | contig 10582 bp, 4 predicted proteins | sample 2014201 | NCBI WGS metagenome assembly RBWB01 (sample SAMN10133834, study PRJNA383868) | Human oral metagenome, whole genome shotgun sequencing project. | isolation source: supragingival plaque isolated from 88 juvenile twins | host: Homo sapiens | place: Australia
GGCCGAGGGGGAGCGCCTCGAGGAGGGCGGCTCCGGGGCCGCCGCGTACGCCGACGCCGTCGCCACCTATCTCGGATTCGTCGTCTCGCGCCTCACCGATTACTCGTCGTCGATCAATACGTGGGCGAGCAACCCGCAGATGGAGATCCTTCGCAACGTATTCGCCCGTCAGGCCCTGCCCATGTCATGGGACTTCGCCGAGGGGAACCCGTTCGCGGACTCGTCGGGGAGCCTCGCGATCATGATTCGCGCGGTCTCACTGGCGGTTGAGAGAGCCCCCGCGCGGGGCCCGTCCGTGGCGGAGCAGGCCGACGCGGCGACCCGCGACTACTCCGGCGTCGTCATCTCCACCGATCCGCCCTACTACGACAATATCGGGTACTCCGACCTGTCCGACTTCTTCTACGTGTGGCTGCGCCGCTCCCTCAAGGGGATCCACCCGCGCCTCCTGTCCACGGTCCTGGTGCCCAAGGAGGAGGAGCTCGTCGCCAACCCCTACCGGCACGGCGGGAGGGACGGCGCGAAGGACTTCTTCGAGGACGGCTTCGAGAGGGTCTTCGCCCGCGCGCGCCGCAACGCCAACCCCGACTACCCCATGACGGTCTACTACGCCTTCAAGCAGTCGGAGACCACGGCCGCGGGGCGCGGCTCCACGGGCTGGGCCACCATTCTCGGCGCCATGATCCGCTCGGGCTGGACGATCACCGCCACCTGGCCCATGCGATCGGAACTGGGCAACAGGATGATCGCATCGGGCACCAACGCCCTCGCCTCCTCCATCGTCCTCGTCCTGCGCCCCCGGCCCGAGGACGCCCCGATCATCGACCGGCGCGGCCTCATGCGCGAGCTGCGCGCCTCCCTCCCCGGGGCCGTCGAGACGCTGCGCAGCGGCGGCATCGCCCCCGTCGACCTCGCCCAGGCCGCCATCGGCCCCGGCATGGGCGTCTTCTCCCGCTACTCCCGCGTCGTCAGCCCCGACGGCTCGGACATGAGCGTGGCCGAGGCCCTCATGCAGATCAACGCCGTCCTCGACGAGGTCCTCACCGACCAGGACGACGACCTCGACCCCGACACCCGCTGGTGCCTCAGCTGGTACGAGACCCGCGGCTTCGACGAGGGCCCCTACGGCGACGCCGAGACCCTCGCCTCCGCCCGCAACGCCTCCATCGACGCCCTGCGCCGCTCCGGCGTCCTCAACGCCGGCGGGGGCAGGGTCTCGCTCATCGCGCCCCCCGACCTGCCCGACGACTACGACCCGCGCACCGACGACCGCATCTCCCACTGGGAGGTCGTCCTCCACCTCGCCCGGGCCCTGGAGACGGGCGGACTGGACTCGACCGGGCGGCTGCTCGCCGGAGCCCGGGAGCGCGGCCTCGACGGCGACGCCCTGCGCTCCCTCGCCTACCGGCTCTACGACCTGGCGGAGAAGCACGGCAGGACCAGGGACGGGGGCCTGTTCAACGGGCTCGGCAGCTCCTGGCCGGAGATCGAGGCCGCCGCCCGGGCCGCGACCGCCGCGGGGGCCGGCGCGCGAACAGCGGACCAGACCGCCCTCGACCTCGGACTCGACCAGGAGGACTGACGTGCCCGCACCGTCCAACCGCGCGCGCATCGCCGCGGCCATCGACATCCTCTCCGGGGCCCTGGGCCCCTGGATCGCCAAGACCCTCGCCCCCCGGCTGCCCGCGGGCGCCTCCTGGACCCGGCTCCTGGCCGCCAAGGACGCCCGCCCCGACAGGCAGTACCGCGCCGACGACCTCCAGTGCCAGCTGCGCATCCTCACCGAGCGCATCGGCGAGCTCGGCTTCCCGTTCAGCGGGGTCCTCTCGCGCGGGGAGCAGAACCTGGCCGGGGAGCTCCGCGACGTCCGCAACGCCTGGGCGCACAACGCCCCCTTCAACGCCGACGACACCTACCGCGCCCTCGACACGGCGGAGCGCCTGCTGAGGGCCATCGGCGCCCCCGAGTCCGCCGGGCGCGTGCGCCGGCTGCGCGTCGACGCCCAGCGCTCCACCTACGAGGCCGCCACCCGCCGCGACACGCGGGCCGCCGCCGTCGCCATGCCCGGACTGGGGGAGGAGGGCCTCACCCCCTGGCGCGACGTCGTGCGCCCCCACCGCGACATCATGTCCGGGGACTTCGGGCAGGCCGAATTCGCCGCCGACCTCCACCAGGTCTCCCGGGGCGAGGGCGCCGAGGAGTACGTCGACCCCATCCGCTTCTACGAGCGCACCTACCTCACCGAGGGGCTCAGGACCCTGCTGGCCATGAGCGCCCGGCGCCTGTCCGGGGACGCCAACGCCCAGGCCGTCATCAACCTCCAGACCACGTTCGGCGGCGGCAAGACGCACTCCATGCTCGCCGCATGGCACCTGGCCGGCGGCACGCCCCTGGCCGAGCTCCCCCAGGGGGTCCAGGACCTGCTCGGCGGCGCCCCCCTGCGCGGGCCCGTCAACCGGGTCGCCGTCGTCGGCAACGAGATCTCGCCCGGCCAGCCCTCCGCCAAGCCCGACGGCACCGTCGTCAACACCCTGTGGGGGGAGCTCGCGTGGCAGCTCGGGGGCGCCGAGGCGTACGCGCTCGTCGCCGAGGCGGACCGCACCGGCACCAACCCCGGCCACGCCCTGCGGACCCTCATCGCCCGCCACGCCCCCGCCCTCATCCTCATCGACGAGTGGGTCGCCTACGCGCGGGGCCTCTACGGGCGCGACGACCTGGTCGGGGGGAGCTTCGACACCCAGTTCACCTTCGCCCAGGAGCTCACCGCCGCCGTCCAGGGGGTCCCCGGGGCGCTCCTGCTCGTGTCCATCCCCGCCTCCGACGTCCGCGCCGACGGGACCACGACCCGGGCCTCCGAGCTCGAGATCGGCGGCGAGGGCGGGCGCGCGGCCCTCCAGCGCCTCCAGCACGTCGTCTCCCGCGTCGCCCACAACTGGAGCCCGGCCACGTCCGGGGAGAGCTTCGAGATCGTCCGGCGGCGCCTGTTCACCGACCTGGACGCCGACGCCGCCCGCAAGCGCGACGCCACCGTCAAGCGCTTCGCCGACTACTACCGGCGCCAGAGGGGCGAACTGCCCCGCGAGACCTTCGAGGCCGACTACGAGGGGCGCCTGCGCGCCGCCTACCCGATCCACCCCGAGCTCTTCGACCGGCTCTACGGCGACTGGTCCTCCCTGGAGCGGTTCCAGCGCACCCGCGGCGTCCTGCGCCTCATGAGCGCCGTCGTCCACTCCCTGATCCGTGCCGGCGACGACGCCCCGCTCATCATGCCCGGCTCCGTCCCCTTCGACGACGCCGCCGTGCGCGACGAGATCGCCGCCTACCTCGACGACGCCTGGCGCACCATTATCGAGAAGGACGTCGACGGCGAGCGCGCCACGCCCCTCCAGATCGACCGGGACCGCCCGCTCTTCGGCAGGCGGGCCCTCACCCGCCGCATCGCCAGGGCGCTGTTCCTCGGCTCCGCGGCGACCATCGACGCGGCCCACCGGGGCATCGAGCGCGAGCGGCTCTTCCTGGGCGTGGCCATGCCCGGGGACACGCTGGGCAACTTCGGCTCCTCGCTCCAGCTCCTCTCCGACCGGGCGACCTACGTCTACACCGAGGGGACGCGCAGCTGGTACGACAGGCAGCCGTCGATCAACCGGATCGTCGTCGATCGCGCCGCCGCCCTGGACGCCGCCGACGTCGCCGAGGCCGGGGTCGAGGTGCTGCGCGCGGTCGCGGGGACCTCGCCCGAATTCAGCGCCGTCGACATCGCCCCCGCCTCCACCGGGGACGTCGCCGACTCGCGCAGCGTCAGGCTCGTCCTGCTCCACCCGCGCCACACGGTCGGCGGCAGGGCGGCCTCCCTGAGCGGCCCCGGCATGGAATTCGCCGACGAGCTCCTCCGCAGGCGCGCCTCCGCCGCGCGCGTCAACGCCAACGCCCTCATCCTCGTCGCCCCGGACGCGGCCAGGTGGGAGGACGCCGACCACGCCCTGCGCCTCCACCTGGCCTGGTCGGAGATGGCCCGCCCCGACTCGATCCGCGCCCACGACCTCACCCAGAGCCAGGCGGCGCAGGCGCGCACCAAGGCCGACGAGGCGCGCGCCGCCGCCGAGCGGGCCGTGTCCGCCGCGTGGATCTGGGCCCTGCACCCGGACCAGCCGGACGGGGGGCGCCCCTTCGTCGTCGAGGCGATGCGCGTGGACGGCTCGGAGCCGCGCATCGCCGCGCGCGCCGGGCTCAAACTCGGCAAGGAGGACATCGTCTTCACCTCCGCAACGGCCGCCACCATCGCGCTCCAGCTCAACGGCCCGAACCTGAGGGCCAAGTGGAACGAGGGGAGGATCACCGCCGGCGAGCTGTGGGGCATCTTCACCCGCTACCCCTACATGCCCCGCCTGCGCGACGAGCGGGTCTTCCGCGCCGCCCTGGCCTCCGCCATGGACGACATGGGCTGGGAGAGCGGCGGGTTCGCCCTCGCCTCCGGGTACGACGCCGAGCGCGGCGACTTCATCGACCTGCGCGTCCCGCCCCACGACGACGCGCCCCCCATCACCGACGAGACGGTCCTGGTCGCCCCCGCCCTGGCGCGCGCGCAGCGCGACCGGGAGGAGGCGGCCGCGAAGGCCCGGGCCCGGGAGGCCGCGGAGGCGGGCGGGTCGCCGGGCTCGGGCGGAGCCTCGGCCGCAGCGGCCGCCGCGGGCAGGACCGCGGGCGGAGCCACTGCCCGGGCTGCGTCCAGGGCCGCGGGCCCCGCCCCCGTCCCCTCCCCCGGGCGGCGCGGAGGGGCCCCGGGCTCCGGCGGCGCGGACCCCGACGGGCCGCGCGCGGAGAACACCAGGTTCACCGGCTCCGTCGAGCTCGACCCGGACGGCGATATCGCCGCCCAGCTCGCGTCCCTGGCCGAGGAGGTCATCGTGCACCTGCGGCGCGGGGGCGCGGACGGCCTCGAGATCGCCGTGAGCATCGACGCGACCCGCTACGCCGGCTTCGATCGGGCGACGGTGCGCACCGTCAGCGAGAACGCGCGCGTGCTCAGGCTCAAGCCCGGGCGGTTCGAGGGCTGAGCGAGGATCCCGGGAACCGACATGGACCCCATCGCCGCCGTCTCGCACAGGATCGTGCCGCCCGACCCGTCCATCGCCGACGCCGTCGGCACCCACCACGAGCTCGCCACCGCGCTGGCGGACCTCGTGGACAACGCGATCGACGCCGACGCGCGCCGCGTGCACATCCGCTTCCTCACCAGGGGCGGGACCCTGACCGACCTGCTCGTCATGGACGACGGCCGCGGCATGGACGGGGCCGCCATCGACGCCGCCATGACCTTCGCCCGCACGCGCGCATACGACGAGCACGACCTCGGCCACTACGGCCTGGGCCTCAAGGCCGCCTCCCTCAGCCAGGCCGACGTCCTCGACGTCTGCAGCCGCGCCGTCGGCGGGGTGCCGGTCGGACGGCGCATCACCAGGGACGCCCCCTCCCGCGTCGAGACCCTCGACCCCCACCAGGTGGGCGACGCCCTCGCCCGGCGGCCCCTGCGGATCCCCGGCGCGGACGCGCCGCACGGAACCGTCGTCCACTGGCGGGGATTCCGCACCGCCCTCGTCTCGCCCGACCCGGACGAGCGCACCGAATGGCTCGGCGGGCGCGTCGAGGAGGTCCGCGGCCACCTGGGCCTCGTCTTCCACAGGATCCTCGCGCGCTCCCGCGTCGAGATCGGCATCGACGAATTCGATCTGGACCTCGGGGAGGCCGGCGCCATGCGCAGAGTGCGGGGCCTCGACCCGCTGGCCGGGGCGGTCGCGGGCGTGCGGCCCATGGCGCTCGACGGCGCCGTGGACGGCCGGCCCTTCCGGCTCACCGCCGTGATCCTGACCGAGCCCGCGCTGCGGGACCCCGCCGTCCTGGCCTCGGCGCGCTCCTCCACCATGGCCGGCGGCCAGGGGCTCTACGTCTACCGCAGGGACAGGCTCCTCCAGATCGGGGGGTGGAACTCCGTCATCCGCGGGGGGCGGAACTACGAGCGCCTGCGCATCTCCCTCGACGTCGACGACCCGCTGCTGGAATTCGTCCAGATCAACCCCGAGAAGAGCGGGGTCGTCCTCAACGCGACAATGCGCCGGGCGGTGCGCGGGGCGGTCGACGGCGCGGGCCGGAGCTTCGAGGACGTCCTCGATCTGGCCCGTTCGGCCGCCGCGGCGGCGCGCAGGCGCACGAAGCGCCCCGTCGCCCTCGTCGAGCCCCGCCGGGGCCTGAGCCGCCAGATGTACGACGCCATCGGCGACGCCGTCGAATTCCTCGACGCGGATCCCGTTGACATCCGCTGGAGGCGCCTGCCGGGCACGTCCCTCGTCGACGTCGATCTGGAACGGCGCACGCTGTGGCTCAACGACCTCTACAGGCCGGCGCTGTCCGGATCCATGCGGCCCGACGACGCGCCCCTGCTCAAGACCCTGCTCCTGCTCCTGCACTCCCGCTTCTTCGAGGGCTCCTACCTCGGGGACCGCGAGAGGCGCGAACTGGGGGCGTGGGACTCCATCATCCGCGCGGCGCTGGGCGAGGAGCTCGAGCACCGCGGCCTCAGGGAAGGACGAACCCGTGAATGACCGCGCCGAAGGCTCAACCGTCTTCACCCCCGAGACGCTGGCCGCCTACATCGCCTCGGGGCTGCCCAGCGAGCAGCGGGTCGGCGACCGCCCGGTCTGCATCCTGGGCATCGACCCGCCCCGCGGGGAGCTGACCCTGCGAACGCCCGCCACCGGGGCCGATGTCGACGTCACCGCCTACCGGATCATCCGCACCGACGTCTTCGAGGAGCCGGGCGACGAGACCGTCTGGTTCCGCCTGACGGTCGACGCCGAGGGGATCGAGTACGAGGCGTACTCGCTCCTGCAGGCGGTGGCGGAGCAATTGCAGCGGGGCGACACCATGGAGCGGGCCCTCCACGTCGCCCTCGCGGGCTACCGCGGCCTCCTCGCGCGCACGCCGCGCCTGAGCGAGGACCAGGAGGTCGGGCTGTTCGGCGAGCTCATGGCCCTCCGCCGCCTCATTGCGAACCTCGGCGAGGACGCCGCCCTCGCCGCCTGGCTCGGGCCGCAGGCCGAGGAGCACGACTTCGCCCTTCCCGACGGGGACATCGAGGTCAAGACGACCAGGACGGACCGGCGCGTCCACGTCATCCACGGCGCGGGCCAGCTGACGCCCGCGCCCGGGCGCCCGCTCCACCTCATGTCGATCCAGATCGCGCGCGCCGGGGCCGCGGCGCGGGGCCGCACCCTGCCGGAGGCCATCGCGGGCGTCCGCGGTCGGCTGCGCCGGGGCAGGACCGACTTCGACGGCAAGCTCGACTCGCTGGGATGGGACGACCACCGGGCCGAGAGCCTCTACACCACCCGCTTCCTCCTGCGCGGCGAACCCGCCTTCTACGCCGTCGACGATTCCTTCCCCGCCATCACGGCCGCCGGACTGGCCCGGATCCTCCGGCGCCCCGAGCTCGTGCGCGCCGTCGACTACCGGATCGATGTCACGGCCCTCGAACCCGCCCGGCCGCCCGCGTGCTTCGCGCGCAGTGCCGACGAGGAGGACTGACGAATGGGCGACGACGTCCACGGCCGGGCGCTCGAGCAGGCGCTGTCCGGGATGACGGCGGGGCCGATGCCGCTGCACGCCATCGTCGCGGCGTTCCTCATGGCGTCCGGGCGGACGATCGCGCCGGAGGAGATCCCCGGCCTCATCCTCGACTCGGACCCCAACGACCCCGGCCGCATCCGCTTCCACCTGAGGCTGGCCGAGTGGGACGCGGCCAAGGACGTGGCCTGGGCGGCCGGCACCGCGCCCCGCACGGGCGAGCGCCGGGCCCTGATCCTGAGCAGACTCGGCCTGGACGACGCCGCGGCCCGCGTCAACGAGACGTTCCCCCCTGCCCTCGACAGGACGACCGTCATCGTCAACCCGCAGTGGGCGCCCTGGTACGACGAGGACCGTCGTCGGGCGCACCACTTCTACTGGGACGATTACCGCAAGGTCCTGGAGCGCAGGCTCGATCCCGACGCCGTCGCCTCGATCGACTCGGCCACCACGGAGATCGTCGGACGGCTCGCCGACCCGTCCGGAAGCCGGCCCTACCAGTCCAAGGGCCTGGTCGTCGGGCACGTCCAGAGCGGGAAGACCGCCAATTTCACCGGGGTCATCGCCAAGGCCGTCGACGCCGGGTACCGCCTCGTCATCGTCCTCACCGGGACCGTCGAGCTCCTGCGCTCCCAGACGCAGCGCCGGCTCGACATGGAGCTCGTCGGCCAGGAGAACATCCTCGGGGGCATCGACCCGCGGGACGGGGACCTCATCGCCGAGGTCGACTACGCCGGCTCCGACGACGTCGACTGGCTCGCCGGCAGGTTCGTCTCGCACGGCGACCTCGCGGCCGCGGGCGCGCCCGCCATCAGGCGGCTGACGCGGGCCGAGGACGACTACAAGCTCCTCAGGGCGGGGCTCGACGCCCTCGACCCGCGCGCCGGGCACGAGCTGAGGGAGCCCGGCAAACCGGTGTGGCACCCCGACAACATCCACCGCACCGACGTCCGGATCGCCGTCGTCAAGAAGAACAAGGCCGTGCTCACCAAGCTCGTCAGGGACCTGCGCCGCATCAAGGCGCTCCTGGGCGAGATCCCGGCGCTCATCATCGACGACGAGGCGGACCAGGCGTCGGTCAACACGCTCAACCCGAAGCGGGCGACGGAGGACCGGTCCCGCACGGCGATCAACAAACTCATCGCCGAGCTCCTGGGGCATCTCGGCCGCGGTCAGTACGTCGGCTACACCGCGACACCCTTCGCCAACGTCTTCGTCTCGCCCGAGGACGCCGAGGACATCTTCCCGCGCGACTTCATCATCAGTCTCAGTGCGCCGCCCGAGTACCGGGGAGGGCGGGCCTACCACGACTTCGAGGAGCTCACCGCGGCCGAGCGGAGCGATCCCGCGGTCTCCAATGAGCGGGCCTTCGTGCGCGACCTGATGGCGTCGGACGACGCGGACCCGGACGAGGTCGACGCGGAGCTGCTTCGGGCTCTTGACTCCTTCGTGCTCAGCGGGGCGATCAAGCTCTGGCGGGCCTCGGTCGACCCGGGGCTGTCGGGCGCATTCCGGCACCACACCATGCTCGTTCACGAATCCGTCTCGCAGAAGGCGCACGCGGACCTGGCGCTGCGGATCGGGAGGCTGTGGAAGAGGGCCGGATACGGATCCCCGCGGGCCAACGGGCGCCTGCGCGAACTGTTCGAGGGGGACTTCAAGGCGGTGACGGCGGCCCGGCAGTGGGAGCCGGGAATCCCCCGCGCCGGCTCCTTCGACGACGTCGCCCCCTTCATCGGGGAGGTCCTCGACCTCGTCCTCAACAGCAATGGCGACCCCGTGGTCGTCATCAACGGCGACAAGGAGCAGCAGTACAGGCAGGTCGACTTCCAGCGGGAGCGCGTGTGGCGCATCCTGGTCGGCGGAACCAAGCTCAGCCGCGGATTCACGCTCGAAGGACTGACGACCACCTATTTCAAGCGGAGGGCCATGCAGGCCGACAGCCTCATGCAGATGGGGCGCTGGTTCGGCTACCGGCCCGGGTACTGCGACCTCGTCCGCCTCTTCATGGCGCGGGGGATCAAGGGGCGCGGACGGCAGGTGTACGACCTCTACGAGGCCTTCGGGGCGATCATGAAGGACGAGGAGGACTTCCGGGCCCAGCTGGAGGTCTTCTCGCAGGTGCAGGAGGACGGCGCGCCCGCGGTCAGGCCCATCGACGTCCCCCCGCTCGTATTCCAGCAATTGCCGTGGCTCCGCCCCACCAGTCGGACCAAGATGTACAACGCCGAGCTCGACTACTGCGGCGTCGGCGGCAAACTCCAGGACTTCCCGCGTCAGCCCGAGCGCGGCGACGGCTCGGTGAATATCGAGCACTTCGGCCTTGTGCGCCCGTGGTTCGAGGGGCATCGATTCGGGGCCGTTGAGGAGTTCGAGTACCGGGACGCCAGAACGGGTCGAATCAACTCCTTCCAGGGGCGCATCGCGATCATTTCAGCAGATGAGATGCGGCGGGTCCTCGGAGGCTTCCAGTGGGTGGAGGGATTCGATTTCCGGCCCACGCTCAGAATGATCGATCAGGCCGGTGCGGAGGGGAAGCTGGAGGACTGGGCCGTCCTCCTGCCCGAGTTGAGCAATTGCGTGGAGAAGACCGTCGACGGCATTCGGATCCCCATGCTCAAGAGAACCCGGCGCGACGGAACGCGCGGCGGGTTCTCCGGGAGCTCCTTCCGGCAGCGCGACGCCGTTGAGGCGATCGCCGGGCGCCGGGACGCCCCGGGCGGGCCCGCGGCGCGGGCCTACAGCACAGGAAGGCGCGGTGCGATGCTCCTCATGCTCGCGGCGGATCCGAAGCCGGGCGAGGAGCGCTCCCCGAAACTGCTCCCGGAGGAGATGACGGCCGCGGACACGGCGACGGTCTTCTCCCTCGCCCTCCCGTACGCGGCGGCGCCGAAGGGGCGCATCGCCTTCACCGTGAGACGTCCGGATCGCAACGATGAGCCCGTCGTCGACGTCGAGTGACCGA
>RBWB01584155.1_pt1 | contig 10576 bp, 9 predicted proteins | sample 2014201 | NCBI WGS metagenome assembly RBWB01 (sample SAMN10133834, study PRJNA383868) | Human oral metagenome, whole genome shotgun sequencing project. | isolation source: supragingival plaque isolated from 88 juvenile twins | host: Homo sapiens | place: Australia
CCATCGCATTTACCCCCCTAAGCGGTATATTACTCAAAAAATACTCTCGGGTTTCTGTCACTCAATGGGTGTTGTTTAGCCAAATTTTTGTGTTCTGCTCATTTATTTTATTTGAATATATCGGCTCTAATTTTCCCTATCTTATCGCTGCACCGATCTTATTATTAAGCATCACTTATGCGTTGCTCGTGCCATGCCTGCTCGCCATCATCATGGACAAATCCACTCATGCCTATGCCACGCTCGACAGCTCGTTGCAATTCTCCGTCGCTCTCTTAGGCGCTTATCTGGCCGGTTTTGCATCTCTTCGTCTTGCCTACGCTTTAGGCTACCTAGCGGTTTATAGCCTAGCAACATTCATTATGGTTGGGGTATGGTGGTTTTTCAAGCATAAGCATTTTGTGTAACCTGCTCTCTTTTATAACAGAATGATAATTTATCAATTTCCATTTATAGATTAAAATTTTTGAACAAAATGGAAAAGTTTTAACGGAAAAAAATAGCGCCACATAAGAATGCCGCGCTATTTCAAAAATAAACCGAATTAATAGTAAGAATGCTCGCCACGTTGATGTTCGGTGATGTCTTTGGCGCCTTTTAGTTCATTTGGGAATAGTTCGATAAGTTGGCGCTCAATCCCGTCTTTTAAGGTAACGTCCACCATTGAACAGCCGTTACAGCCGCCACCGAATTGTAAAATGGCATAGCCGTCATCGGTAATTTCCATTAAAGTAATTTTACCGCCGTGGCTTGCCAATTGCGGATTAATTTGGGTTTGAATGATATATTCCACCCGTTCGATTAACGGTGCATCGTCCGACACTTTGCGCATTTTGGCGTTCGGCGCTTTCAGTGTCAATTGTGCGCCGAGTTCTTCGGTAACATAATCAATTTCCGCATCTTCTAAAAAAGGTAGGCTGACTTCATCCACAAATGCGGAAAAAGTAGAATAGCGTAGCTCCGTATCTGTTGCTTCAACGGCGTTAGGCGGGCAATAAGACACACCGCATTCTGCTCCCGGCGTGCCCGGATTGACCACAAAAATACGGATATTAGTGCCTTCTTCCTGCTGATCGAGCAGTTTACGAAAATGAACTTGCGCGGCATCCGAAATGGTAATTTGTTGCATAAAAAAATTCCTACAATACATACTTGAGTTAGATTGTCGGGAATGATACGCCTAGACGGGATTTTTTTCCACCTTTTACTGCAATTGCTTTGAGAAATCTTTATACGCGCGCTAAGCCCCACACCTGAATGTGAGTGATCCCTGCTTGGCGTAGTTGCTTTGAAATTTCGTTTAACGTTGAGCCTGTTGTGATCACATCGTCTATCAGTGCTACGGAGCGATAACCGCATAGTCCAATTTTTCGATTAATTTGAAAAGCATTTTTTAAATTACGGCGACGGGCGGTAGCGGTTAAACCGCGCTGTGTCGGTGTACGTTTAACACGCTTGAGCAAATCATTACGAACGGGGATCATCAATCGACGGGAGAGCTGTTGAGCTAATAAATCCGCCTGATTATAACCGCGCTGCCATTGACGGAAATGATGTAGCGGCACGGGCAGAATCACCTCGGGCAACGTCAAACCGTGAGTACGTCTTGCCTGACGCACGGCAAGTAACATCAATCGTGCCAAAGTGCGGTCTAAAAAAAAGCCGTTTTGAAACTTAAAGCGGTGAATCAAAGTTGATAACGGCTCACTGTAACGTCCGATAATCACCATTCGATCCCAACTCGGTTCTTCGCGCAGACAACGCCCGCATTGCAGGGAGTCGTGACTTAATTCTGCACCGCAACGGCCGCAATAAGGAAAGCGACGGATTTGTTTATTACAGCGGCTACATAAACCATGGTTTGCCATAGCCAGTTTATGGCGGCATTGCACACAGCAAAATCCGAATGGGTTCATTTATTTTCCTTAAAAAGCGTCAGTATTATTGACCGCACTTTAATACAAATCAAAAAGTTTACTTATTTACGATTTAATTTTTACGATCCCGATCGCAAAAATGATAAACTTCAGTTTATAAAAATAACAAGGAAAAATAATGAGCCAGCTAAACTATCGCGATCGCATAAAAGTCGTGTTTTTCGATATCGACGAAACCCTAATTGTTAAAGATAAGGATTATTTACCCGCTACGGTGAAACCTGCCATTTGTCAGTTAAAAGCCAACGGTATTATCCCGGCTATTGCCACAGGGCGAGCGCCATGCAGTTTTCCTCCGCAAATCAAAGAATTAGTTGCCGAGACAGGCATTGACTTATTGGTGACGATGAACGGGCAATATGTGAGTTATCGTGGCGAAGCCTTGGCCAAGCATCCGATTGCCGCTGAGAAAATTCAACAAGTAATTGATTTTCTTGAGCAACATCACATTGAGTATGCCTTTGTTTCTAATCATGCCATTGCGGTTTCCCAAATTACTCCTATTGTGCGTTCGGCAATGGATCCGCTGCGTACGGATTATCATGTGGATAAAGACTTTTTTAAAACTCATGATGTGTTTCAAATTCTGCCGTTTTACGATGCAAGCAAAGATGAACTGATTGCCAATTCAGGGATTTTAGATGGGTTAAAAACCGTGCGTTGGCATCCGCATTCGGTGGATTTGTTTGAAGCGGAAGGTTCCAAAGCTCGCGGCATTTTGGCCGCAATTCGTCACTTAGGATTTAATATTGAAAATGTGATGGCATTCGGCGACGGTCTGAATGATGTGGAAATGCTAAGTACAGTTGGAGTTGGGGTGGCCATGGGTAATGCGCACGAAGAATTGAAAAAATTGGCCGATCACGTTACCGAACATATTGAAAACGATGGGATTTACCGTTTTTTATTACAAAGCGGATTAATTAATGAAAACAATGAAATAACAGGAGAATGCTAATGAAATTAAAACAGCTAGTCGCAGTCATCTGCGTTTTGCCGTTCGCATCCTTTGCCGAAACCGGACAAAATACCGCGCCAACCACTGAAAGTATCATTCATTTTAACACTGAAATCCAACGCGAAGTGACGCGGGATTTAACCCGTGTCGTGTTATTCGCGCAGGAAGAAAATGCCGACTTGAAAAAGCTGGGCACAAGTATCAATAAAAAACTAGAGCAAGCTATTACTCAAATACAAGCCCAAAGTGCGGTCGAAATTCAGGACAATTTTCGCACGACGCAGGTACGTTATGATAATCAAGGCAAACAAACAGGTTGGATTGACCGTGCTACTTTAGTGTTGCAAAGCAAAGATTCCGTTGCCTTATCCAACGTTATTGCCGAGTTAAACGGCGTATTTGCTATTGAAAGCGTCAGCAGTTCTGTTTCCCCAAAAATGATTGAGATGGTGGAAGACGAAATGATTAAAGAGGCGTTGAAGCAGTTTGAACACAAAGCTGACGTGATTAAAACCGGGTTAAATGCAAAGGGTTATCAAATCGTCGAGCTGGTGTTAGTCAATCCGCCTGAACATGCAGGGAATGATGTCTTCCTCGCCGAAGCGACATATGCAAACGAAAAAATGGCGTTCAGTTCTTATGAGAAAAACACACAGCCTCTGCCGGCCACGAAAACCACGCTGAAAGCAAGTGTTAATGCGAAGATTACGCTAATTAAAGATTAATTCTCGCGCCCTAGCTATTGAACATTATTTCTTATACAATAGCCGAAAATTTTTAACAACAAATGAGGAAAAAATGAAAGTTGCAAAGAATGTTGTGGTAAGCATTGCTTATCAAGTACGCACCGAAGATGGTGTATTAGTAGATGAAGCGCCGGCGAATCAACCATTAGAATATTTACAAGGGCATAATAATTTAGTGATCGGCTTGGAAAATGCATTAGAAGGCAAAGCGGTCGGCGACAAATTTGAAGTTCGTGTGAAACCGGAAGAAGGTTACGGCGAATATAATGAGAATATGGTACAACGCGTACCGAAAGAAGTATTTGTTGGTGTGGACGATTTGGAAGTCGGTATGCGTTTTATTGCCGATACTGATATGGGGCCTCTGCCGGTAGTGATTACAGAAGTCGGTGAAAGCGATGTGGTGGTTGATGGTAACCACATGTTAGCGGGACAGGAATTGTTATTCAATGTGGAAGTAGTTGCTACCCGTGAAGCTACGTTGGAAGAAATCGCACATGGTCATATACATCAAGAAGGCGGTTGCTGTGGCGGTCACGACAGTGATGAAGCAGGTCACGGTTGCGGATGTGGCGGTCATCATCACGACCATGACCACCATCATCATGACCATGGTCACGGCCATGGCGGTTGTGGCTGTGGTGGACACGGGCATCATCATTAATTAAAAAAAAACAACGTAAAAATGCACCGCACTTTTCGTTTTAAGCGATAAAGTGCGGTGTTTTTGATCATATCCCAAGTTCTGTGTAAACACCCATTTCAGCTTAACGGTGCTCGTTTAGGCGATCACCAAAATCAATCATAAATTGATTCATTGCTTGTTTCTGGTTCTGAATCGGTATTGTCCATTTTTTTGATGCATCTTTCATCGCAAGCCATATCTGTAAAGGTTTAATTTTCTGCAACCCCACAAAAACAGTCTGATAAACCAATTAAAATTTGCAGAGGGAAAATCTCATAACCAAGCTGTTTAGCCCAACATTCAAACAACAATGCGTTGATTTAATGCTTAAACAAAATCACACTATCGCACAAGTCAGCACAATGATGTCCGTCACTATATCGGCATTGCAATGCCGGAGAGTGCCGTATCTAAACGAACAGCAAGGCATCACTTCCAAACAATCTACCATTAGGAGTAACGGGAAATCCAACGCTAGCGGGCTGAAAATGAACAGTTGCGCAGAGACAATGTGCTATAAAAAAGGCCTCTACCTTTTTGATAGACAAGCAATAAAGTATTTGGCTCTGAAGTCTCATCAGGAAGTCATCCGCTCCAACAAATCCGGCGTTGTTTTGACATTCATCGTTCAACCCTTTTCGTTGGAAGCAAGCTAAACTAGATTAGACCGTATCCGCTATTCAAGTGGAAATTACCAGTTTGTTTTTAGAAAGTGGTGAGACTTACAGTTCACGCCGACTCAGTGGGATGTTATGTCGGATGGGGAAATCGGGCGTAATAAAATACGTAAGCTGATGGCAGTATTACAACAGAAGCCCCATTATCCGCGTCCGATATTTCACTGTAAGGCACACAAAGCTTTTTCTCCGAATTGGTTAAATCAACACTTTAATGTCCAGGCCAAAAATCAGGTGTAGGTAGGTGACATGACATATGCTTACACGGCAGAAAGCTGGCTGTATTTAGCGGTAGCCATTGAGCTTTATTCCCACTAGATTGTAGGTTGGAGTTGTTCTGATGAAATTAATACGGCGCTGTGTGAACAGGCATTGTGTTTGGCTATTCACCGTAGATAACCAAAACGGGGCTTGCGGTTCATTCGGAAAGAGGGAGCTGTATAGTAGTCTAGTATTTAGGCAATGCTTGGTGGATTTTGGTATAAAACAAAGTCAAAGTTGGGCAGGTAAATGCACCAATAATGCGGTAATGGAGCGGTTTTTCTGCAGTTTAAGGACAGAGAAACTTTATCGGGAATATACAACTAAAACTACCACACTACTTGATATTGCGGAGTATATTAAGGAGTTTTATAATCCGAAACGGCTTCATTCAGTATTGGGTAACTTATCACCTATGATTTACCTATAATGTTTGAAGCGAAACAACAGTGTTTAACAATTTAAATGTATCTTTGCTGTACTGCAGGATTTTGAACCATTACACAGGCTTTCTACTTGCTACTAATGATACGAATACATAAAATAAAAAAATTAAATATATTGTCAGGTAGTTATTAAATGCAACAGCACACATTGACACAAGACCAAATCGCAATTTTAGATTTTTGGCATAAGATTGAATTTTTTCTTCCTTATGATTTACAAGAGGCTCTCTCGAAGATAAAAAAAGAAAAGCAAATTTACCAACCTTTTCATTCTCATCAAGTTGAAACTTTGCCAATTAAACAGTTATGGTCTAATCCTTATCAAGATAAAGATGATTCTGTTGTCGGATTTGAGCTTTTTATTGGTGTTTATAATAAAGATGAGTTATCGGCACAATTAAAAGAACTGCTAGATGTAGATGATAGTAGCGATAATGTTCGTTTTATTGGTAATGTACGAAATAGTCTTCAGTCAGTCGATGGAAAAGGGTTAAGTTGTTGCGCTCGGATTAGCTTAGATGAATTTGGGCGCTTAGACCCTTATAAGTCAGGTAATATCGAAGTTTCCACAGCCCCATGGGCAATAGGGCAAATTCGCAAATATGACGGAGAGCTGAGTTGTCTTGATTTTGATAAGTTTGATAGTGAAATGAGATTGCTAAAAGACAATCTTGCTGAATTTTTGAGAACTAATATTGCTTTACAAGTAACAGAAGAAAATCCGTTTCCTCCTCTAAATGGAGAAAATGTAGCAAAGCTTGTTGATGTAGTTATGAGATGGATGAACTTCCAAACCGACATTGATACACTGCCCTTGTTTTATTTATATTCTAAAAAAGGAAAAGTTAGAAAAGATAACAACTCTTCTGATATTCCTCCGTTTACCGTTGAAGTTGAACATATTCAAATTTCTATTTTAAATAGTTTTTTTGCAACCGATATTGCAAAAGTTATTCAAGTAAGTAAACAGCAGGGGGAAGTAAGTTCTCCTCTACTTTCCTATCTTTCAAAGGAATACAAACGTATTGATTTATATAATTCTTTGGCAGGCAAAGAGTGCATTATTGAAAATTTAAAGCCTGAATATATTAATCGTGGACATTGGTTCAGTGAAAATACCCATCACATGAGTCTGATGCAACAATTTGCTATCAATACCATTTTCAAAGAGGTGGACAAAAAACAACAAAGCCAATCACTTTTTTCTGTAAATGGTCCGCCGGGAACAGGAAAAACTACCCTATTGCGCGATATTTTTGCTGAAAATATTGTGCGTAGAGCTTCAGTATTAGCTGAATATTCTAGTGTAAAAAACACTTTTAAAACAGAGAAAATCAAAGTTAACTTTGGCAAAGCAACTTTTCATTTGTCTGTTTTAAAAAACAATCTTACTGGTTATGAAATGGTCGTTACTTCATCAAATAATGCGGCAGTTCAAAATATTTCTGAAGAACTACCTCAAGTAAAATCTTTGGGTAAAAATTGGCAAGATGAAGCTCAACAACCTAAAATCACTTACTTACAAACTGTGGCAAGAAATGTGATTGCTTGTAAGAAAGAAAAAAAACAAAAAAAATATATTGAGCTTGAACCTCAACAATCGCCTTGGGGACTTATCGCTTGTATATTAGGAAGAAAACATAAGCGAGAGTTCTTTATTGATCAATTTATCAATAAGCCTGATGAGGAAATAGAAAAAGCTAAACCTAATTATTATGAAAGCATTCTTTCTTGGGGAGAAAAATATTCAAATTTAAGTTTTGATGAGGCAAAAAAACAATTTCTAGAAAAGAAGAATGCAGTTAATCAACATATAGAAAAACTAACTCGTTATATGCAATTAGTTTTGGATTGGTATGAACTAGAAAAATGTAATTTTGAACAAGATATTCAACTTGCCCAAATAGGAATTGGGCGTACGGCTTCCGAACTTGAAACATTGAAACAAGAAAGAGAGTTGATCGAGCTACGTAAACCTAATTACCTCATTACGTTATTTTGCCCTCAAAAAAATAAAACTTACTTAGATGAAATTGAAAGTAATAATAGAGCGCAAGCTATACAGCGTGGACTTAAACTTAACTTTGAAAGTAGCTTATTACAAGCTCAAAAAAATCAAGAAGAAAAACAACATTTACTTAAAGAACTCTCTAAACTAAGAGAAGAATTACATTGCAGTGATATTTTCAAAGAAAGCAAAGTTAAAACACCTACGAATTTGCTTGAAAATTTAGAGCAAGATCAATGGCAAATTAGTGGTTTTTGGTCTGATGAAAATCTGAATCAAAAGCGTGCTGAATTATTCCAAGCTGCATTAGTTCTACACGAAGCCTGGATTGCAGAGAGTATGAATTATGGATTTAAAGCTAATATTTGGGCAATAAGCAACCTTATCTCAGGTAAACAACTTCAAGGTGAACAACATAAAGTTGAAGAAGCTGCCTCTGTAATTTGGCAAAGCCTATTTATGATGGTTCCAGTTGCCTCCACAACTTTCGCCTCTTTTGGTTTTTTATTTCGTTATCTAGGAACCAAAAGCCTAGGATGGATATTTGTTGACGAGGCAGGGCAAGCTATTCCGCAAGCTGCGGTAGGTGCATTATGGCGCGCGAAAAATGCTATAGTAGTAGGAGATCCATTACAAATTGAGCCTGTATTTACAACTCCTGAAAAATTGACGGATCTTTTACTTAATGCAAGCAAAGTTAAAGCTGATTTTGAAGTATCGCCACATAAAACATCAGTACAAGTTTTAGCTGATAAGGCAAATCCCTATGGTGCAAATTTAGATTTAGATGGGGAAGAAAAAGAAACTTGGATAGGTAGCCCATTACGTGTACATCGCCGCTGTTTAGAACCTATGTTTTCAATTTCTAACCGTATTGCTTATCAAGGGAAAATGGTGTTTGGTTTAAATAATACATTACCTGATAAAGATCCTTGGTTAATGGAAAACAGTGCATGGATTCACCTCGCAGAAGGTGAAAAACAAGAGGAAAAAGAGGTTGAATTAGTCACACATATTTTCCGCCAGCTTTGTCTTCAGCGTTATAAAGATAAACAGCTCCCTCCTATATATATTATTTCACCTTTTAAAGGAATGTGTGAGAATATTCGCTTAAATCTTCGAGAAAATAAAAAATTATGGAATGAATTTGGGGTGAGTAGTAGCGATTGGGTACAGAAAAATGTCGGAACGGTGCATACTTTCCAGGGAAAAGAAAGCAGCATTGTTTTACTTGTTCTTGGTCGAAATGGTACAGATATTGGCAAAGCGGCCCCATTAGTCACTAAACCTAATTTATTAAATGTTGCTGTGACACGCGCTAAAGATTATTTCTTTATCATTGGGGATTACTATATTTGGAAAGAAAAGTATGAATGTTTCAAAAAAGCTTCTCCACTTTTAAATAATGTAATTGATGCAGAACGCTTTTTAAAAGAACTTGAACAGCGGGTTAAACAAAACAGATAAACAGTTAAAGTGATGTATTTTGACCCTATTCCAAATTCGGTGTAAATACCTATTTTAGCTTAACGGTGATCGTTTAAGCGATCACCAAAATCAATCATAAATTGATTCATTGCTTGTTTCCGGTTCTGAATCGGTATTGTCCATTTTTTGATGCGTCTTTCATCACAAGCCATATCACTTTGAATACCGAGTCATCCGTCGGGGAAACATTGCGTTTCTTTATCACGCGACGAATCACGCTATTCAGCGATTCCACTGCATTCGTAGTATAAATCGCTTTTCGAATATCTGCCGGGTAATCAAAAAGTGTGGTAATATTCCCCCAATTCTCCTCCCAACTTCTTGCCACCAGCGGGTATTTTTTCCTGCCATTTTTGCGAAAGTGCGGTCAGATTTTCTCGTGCTTGTGCTTCGCTCGGTGCTTGATAAATCAGCTTTAAATCCTCTGTGACGGCTTTGTAATCTTCCTAAAAGACAAATTTCAAACTGTTACACACCAAATAGCCAAAACAAAGCTGAATCTTCGTTTTAGGATAGACAACATTGATGGCATCAGAAAAACCCTTTAAACTGTCTACACAGACGATAAAAATGTCTTTTAAGCCTTGATTTTGAAGCTCCATTAACACATTTGCTCAGAACTTCTTCCTTTTTTCAGCAATTCAAAGCCCTAATAACTATTTATGCCCTTCCGGATTTATACCGAATGCAACAAAGACAGATTTATTGATAATTCCCCCATCTTGTCGTACTTTCACCACAGTGCAATCCAAATAAACAATTGGATAAATCGTATCAAGCGGGCGATTTTGCCATTCCGAAACACACTTTTTGACCGAATAGGTAACGCGTGAAATAAGGCTGCGTGAGGCATCCGCATCATAAAGCTCTTTGAACATCGCAACCATTTCTTGATTGTTTAACTCTTTGGTATATAAAGCAATAATCTGTTCGTCCACCCCTGTTATTCGAGTTTGGTTCTTATTTATAAGTTGAGGTTCAAACGTTCCATCACAGTCACGAGGTGTATCAATTGCCATCTCACTTTCATCACAAATGACGATCTTGGGTGTGTAGCCACTACACACATTTTTGTTTTTTCGGAGCTGATATTTTTCATAGCCGAGATGGACGCTCAGCTCGCCATTCAGAGCCGCTTCTATGGTGATTCTTTTTGAGCGTTAGTGAAAACTGATTAAGGTTTTCAGGGGTTTTTATGGTTTTGGCAAATTCTGCTGCCAAGGCGTGGAGTTGTTTTTCGTTCATAAAAAATGCCTGTGTCTGGATGTATTGCCTCAGAAACAGGCATTTACACAAATTGTGGAAGAGAAACGTGTTTTTTGTCGCATTTTTTATTCAAATTTTGTACAATTCACGCCCTAAAATTTGAG
>RBWB01584160.1_pt1 | contig 10571 bp, 10 predicted proteins | sample 2014201 | NCBI WGS metagenome assembly RBWB01 (sample SAMN10133834, study PRJNA383868) | Human oral metagenome, whole genome shotgun sequencing project. | isolation source: supragingival plaque isolated from 88 juvenile twins | host: Homo sapiens | place: Australia
TCATGGACGCCATGAGCGCTGACGCCCAGGGCGTCCTCGCCGTCGTCGCCACCGAGGGGGCCGCCGGCTCCGAGGCGCTGGCCACCGCCCTGGAGGGGGCCGGGCTCGTCGCCGTCCTCACCGAGGCCCAGGACCCCGGCAACGCCGGTGCCATCATCCGGGCCGCCGACGCCGCCGGAGCCGACGCCATCGTCCTCGTGCGCGGCAGCGTGGACCCCACGGCGCCGAAGGTCGTGCGCTCCACGGCCGGGAGCCTTTTCCACCTGCCCATCGTCACCGGCGTCGCCCTCGACGACGTCGTCGCCGCCCTTCACGGGGCCGGGCTCACCGTCCTGGCCGCCGACGGTCACGGCGGCATCGACCTCTTCGAGGCCGAGTCCCTCCTGGGCGCCCCCGGCGCCTGGCTGCTCGGCAACGAGGCCCGCGGACTGCCCCCGGAGGCGCTGAGCAGCGCCGACGCCGTCGTCTCCATCCCCATCTACGGCAAGGCGGAGTCGCTCAACGTCGCGGCCGCAGCAGCCCTCTGCCTCTACGCCAGCGCCCGGGCGCTGGTCTGAGGCGGAGGGCGGACGACGAGCCGGGTCGAGTCGAAGGCCGCGCGGCGCTTCCGGGGACGTCGTCGACCATGGTGCCGTCGTCGTGCTGCGGTCCTCGCGTCGTGCGGTCACCCCGGCAGCTGCTCCGCGAGGATGCGACGGTAGAGCCCACTGGCCCGAACGAGGTCCTCATGGGACCCGAACGCCTCGACACGGCCGTTGTCGAGCACGTGCACCGCGTCCGCGCTCGCCATGGACGCCATCCTGTGGGTGATCACGAGCGTCGTGCGCCCCTTCCGCAGACGGGTGGCGGAGGAGGTGATCTCGCGCTCCAGCTCGGGATCGAGATTCGCGGACGGCTCGTCGAGGATGAGGAGCCGGGGCTGTCGCAGGAAGGCCCGTGCGAGGACCAGTCGTTGCCTCTCCCCTCCGGACAGACCGGTTCCCCGGTCCCCCACGGGGGCGTCGAGTCCTCCCAGATCCTCGACGAGCCCGTCCAGACCGGCGGCGCGCAGACAGGACCACATGCTCTCCTCATCCGCCTCCCACGCCGCCAGGCGCAAGTTGGAGCGGAAGGTCCCCGTGAAGACGTGCCCGTCCTGGGGAACGAGGGCGACGTCCCTCCTGTGCTCGTCCGGATCGAGTGCCCTGAGATCCTCGCCCGAGAAGCGCATGCATCCCTCGTCGGGGTCCATGAAGCGCATGACGACACCTCGCCCATGATCCTTATCATTCCGGCGAGCGAGGAGACCGGGAGGGTCGCCGGCCCGCAGAGCACGACGGCGACGGGGAGGAGATGGGCGGGGTAGGTCCCCTTCGCGACGCGGCCGGTGAGCACGACGAGAATGACGATGTTGACGACGGCGGCGCCCGCACCGGCGAGGCCGGCGCCGCATGCCGCGCCGACGAGGACCCGCGGCGGCCTGGTTCTCCAGATGATGCTGTCATCGACGAGGCTCGGCTCCGGCAGGAGCCCCTAGTCCGCGGTCGTGAGATGTCTGATGATGATCCGCACCGTCGCCCCGGATGCCACCGGTTCGGCCCCGAGCCCGCAGGCGAGGATGATGACCACCAGCAGAATCCCGAGGAATAGGACATCGACGATCGCGGCGCTCTTCGCTCGCATCATGGTAAGGCTAACCTCAGTAGCAATTCTCTGTATAGAGTGCTGTCGATCACGTCCGTGCGGCGATCGTTGAGAGCGCGGTCGACGCCGCCCCTCCCGCCCGCGTCTCAGCCACCGGGCGGTTCTTGGCCCGGTGCGCGATCGCGATGCTATCGTCCCGGCGTCGCGCGGTCGCCTCGGGAACCGCGGTCGGATATCGAGACCAGTCGAGACCAGGAGGAATGCGGTGCGCATGCGGATGTGTTGCTGTCGGTGTCGCTGAGACGCCTCCGCATCCATCCGCCACTCTGACTGAGACGAGGTACTCGTGCCCGCTCCCGAACTCCTCCCCGAGCAGTCCGCCAACAGCGCCACCGGCGCCGGCAGCGCCGACGGCGCGAACGACGTCGACGACCTCGCCCGCCCCCTGGTGCGCATCGATCACGTGAGCAAGTACTACGGCGACTTCAAGGCGCTCGACGACGTCTCGCTCGATATCCTCCCCGGTCAGGTCGTCGCCGTCATCGGAGCCTCCGGCTCGGGCAAGTCGACCCTGTGCCGCGCCATCAACCGCCTGGAGACGATCCAGGAGGGCACGATCGAGATCGATGGCGAGCGCCTCCCCGAGGAGGGCGGGGAGCTGACCCGTCTGCGCGCCGAGGTCGGCATGGTCTTCCAGTCCTTCAATCTCTTCCCCCATCGCACGGTCCTGGACAACATCACCCTGGCGCCCATCAAGGTCCGCCGTACGGCGCGCGGCGAGGCGGAGGCCACCGCCCGCGCCCTCCTGGAGCGAGTCGGTCTGGCCGACCAGGCCTCGAAGCGCCCGCCGCAGCTCTCCGGAGGCCAGCAGCAGCGCGTCGCCATCGCCCGCGCCCTGGCGATGGGCCCCAAGATCATGCTCTTCGACGAGCCCACCAGCGCCCTCGACCCGGAGATGATCACCGAGGTCCTCGACGTCATCAGGGACCTGGCGGCCGAGGGCATGACCATGCTCGTCGTCACCCACGAGATGGGTTTCGCCCGCTCCGTGGCTGATCGCGTCGTCTTCATGGACGCCGGACAGATCGTGGAGTCCGGAGCACCGGACGACTTCTTCTCCGCCCCCGCCACCGACCGCGCCCGCGACTTCCTGTCCACGGTGCTGAGTCACTGAGCCCGGCCGCTGGGTCCGGCCGCCGAGCCCGGTCGCCGGCCCACCACCTCCGACCGACGGACCCGGCCCGTCATGACGAAAGGAACCCCACCATGACATCCACCAGGACGGATCTCTCCCGTCGCGCGCTGCTGTCCGCCACCGGCGCCGTCTCCCTGGCCGCGATCCTGGCCGCCTGCTCCGACACGGGAGCCGATGGCAAGGCCGTCTCGACCGGCGCGAGCATCGACTACGACACGGTCATCAACTCCGGTCCGGTCGCCTCCGACGACGTCGTGACCGCCTCCTCCTGGGCCTCGGCGATCAGGCAGGCGGGCGTCTTCAGGACCGGCGGCACGATGACCCTGCCGGTCTTCTCCTCCCAGGACGCGGCCACCGGTCGGGTCTCCGGCTTCGACGCCGCCATCGGCCAGGTCCTCGCCCGCTACATCATCGGCGGCGACGACGCCCGCGCGTTGCTGGACATCTCCCAGGTCACCTCGGACACCCGCGAGACCTCGCTCGAGAACGGCACCGTGCAGGCCGTCATCGCCACGTACTCGATCACCCCCGCGCGCGACGAGAAGATCGACTTCGCCGGGCCCTACTACGCCTCCGGCCAGGGGCTGCTCGTGCGGGCGGACGAGGACGGGATCACCGGCGTGGGCGACCTGGCGGGCATCAAGGTCGCCGTCCAGTCCGGATCCTCCTCGGTGACGGCGCTCCAGAAGGCGGCGCCCGACGCCGAGCAGACCCCGTTCGCCGACAACAACGCCTGCCTGGCCGCGCTGGAGGCCAGGAGCGTCGACGCCTACGTCGTCGATCAGTCGATCCTGCTCGGCGACATGCAGGGCAGCGACGCCTTCAAGAGCATCGGCGAGCCCTTCACGGAGGATCCCTACGGCATCGGCCTGCCCCAGGGCTCGGACGCCAAGGCCTTCGTCAACGCCTTCCTCAAGAAGATCTACGACGACGGCACCTGGGAGAAGATCTGGCAGGCGACCATCGGCGTCATCACGGGCGGCGACGCCCCCAAGCCGCCGGCCATCGGCTCCGTGCCCGGTTCCGAGACCGACGGCGCCACCGCGTCCCCCGCCCCGAGCGCCACACCTTCCTCCGAGCCGAGCGGGGCCGCCTCGGCGCCCGCCCACAACGCCCCGGCGCCCGGCGACAGCCCCTCGGCGCCCCCTGTCAATGACGCCCCGGAGCCCGGCAACGGCGGCGCCGAGACGGGCGAGACCCCCACGCCCGACGCCTGACGGGCCCGGTTCCGCGCCCCCGCGCCCCGGGCCCATCGGCACGACCACGCAAGGAGACGGCTATGAGGATGATCACCGACAATCTCGGCATGATCGGGGCCGGCCTGGCCATGACGCTGGGCATCGCCCTGCTCGCCTACGCCGGCGCGCTCGTCGTCGGCACGCTCATCGCCGTGTGCCGGGTGAGCCCGGTGCCCCCGCTGCGGGCGCTGGGCGCCGTGTGGGTGACGATCGCCTGCAATATCCCGACCCTGTGCCTCATGATCCTGCTGGCCTTCGTCGCCCCGCGGGCGGGCGTGCCGATCTCCCTGTTCCCCGCGGCGGTGGGCGCGATCCTCTTCGCGGGCTCGGGGTACGTGTGCGAGGCGGTGCGCTCGGGCATCAACTCCGTCGCCAAGGGGCAGATCGAGGCCGCCCGCGCCCTGGGGATGCCCTTCGGGCTCATCATCCGCGAGGTCGTGCTGCCCCAGGCGCTGGCGCGCACCGTCCAGCCGCTGGTCAACGTCTTCATCTCCTGCCTCATCGGCTCCGCCCTGGCGGCGGCCATCGGGGTGCACGAGCTGACCTACGCGACCCAGCAGCTCAACCTGCACTACGCGGAGGCCGTCTTCACGTTCCTGCTGTCGGGCCTGACCTACCTCGCGCTCGCCTTCGGCGCCACGAGGCTCGGCGGGCTGCTCGAACGCCGTCTGACCGGGGGACGGGAGGCGCGGGCATGAGCTCCCCTCCCACGGCGCGGCGCCCCCGCCCCGCGGCGGACGCCGGCCTCCTCTTCGACGAGCCGGGCCCCAGGGGCAGGCGCCGGATCGCCGTCGTCTCCGTCGTGGTCACCGTCGTCGTGCTCGGCCTGCTGGCCGCGGCGCTCCACCAGCTCGCCGCCCAGGGCCAGCTCGCCTACCCCAAGTGGCGCTACTTCCTGGGCCAGTCGGTCGTCAGGTACCTGGGCGCCGCTTTGGACTCGACGCTGCTGGTCACCGTCGTCTCGGCGGCCCTGTCCTTCCCCCTGGGCGTCGCCCTGGGCTGGGCGAGGCTGGGCGCCGGCCGCTGCGGGCGGGCGGTCGTGGGGGCGTGGATCGACGCCATGCGGGCCGTGCCCATGCTCCTGCTCATCTACTTCTTCCTGCTGGCCGTGCCCAACTTCGGGCCGACGCTGCCGCCCTTCTGGATGCTCGTCATCCCCATCGTCATGTGCACCTCGGCGACGACGGCGGAGGTCTTCCGCTCCGGGGTGCTGGCGCTGGATCAGGGGCAGACCGAGGCGGCTCGGGCCCTCGGGCTGAGCCGGGGCCAGACCATGCGGCTGATCCTCGCTCCCCAGGCCCTGCGACTCATGCTGCCGACCCTGGTCACCCAGCTGGTCACGATCCTCAAGGACTCCTCGCTGGGCTACGTCGTCTCCTACGCCGAGCTCATGTACGCCGGGAACGTCCTGATCACCAGCACCCGGCAGAACCAGCATCTGGACATCTACCTGCCCGCGTACATCATCGTCTCGGTGCTCTACATCGTGATCAACTGGGGCCTGGGAGCACTGGCCCGAGCCATCGAGGCGCGCACTCGCTGATCCCGGGATCGGTCCCGTTCCGCTGCGTCCGCCGGAGAGGGCCCGTGGACGGATCGGAGACGGGCGAGACCCTTCCGGGAACGACGAAGAAAGGATCGAACATGTCGCCGACCATCTCGGCGCCCGCCGTCCTCCTCGCCTGCGACGTGCTCGCCACGGGCATGATCGCGGGCTTCCTCACCATGTACTGCCTTACCATCGGCGGCTACTTCACGTTCATGGCGCGCACCGGACGCCTCGACGAGCTCCAGCGCACCTACCCCGACTTCCGACGCCGCACCCGCCTCAGACCGGTCTACGGCCTGGCGATGCTCATGCAGCTCCTCATCGCCATCGCCGCGCTGATCGCCGGTTGGGACTCCGGACCCCTGGGCCTCGTCCCGGCCGTCTGCGCGCTGCCGATCCTGCTCCTCGTGCACGTCGTCACGGGCTTCGCCTCTCCCGAGGAGAAGTTCTTGAGCGGTCGGGACCTGAGCGATGCGGAGCTCGCCCGCTACCTGCGCCTCAATCTTCCCCTGCACGTGGTCTACGCCTGCTTCTACGCGGCGTCGGCCCTGATCGCGCTGGTCCCGGCGCTCACCTGACCCGCTCGCGCGAGTCCCGCTCGTGCCGGACAGGACGGATCCGCTCCCGATGCGGCCGGGGCGCCGGCGGCGCCGGTTCTGCCGGCGCCGCCCGTCCATCCCATCCTCGGCCCCGCCCGCCCCGAACGGATCCCGATGAAGACCCGTTCGATGCGTCTCGTTCGACGCGGGGATGAGCTCCCGCCGGCATCGTGCGGGAGCTCAGGCCCCCAGGTCCCGTCGTCTGTAGGCGAGCAGCCCGACGGTGGCGCCCACCAGACCCACTGCCGCCTGGATCGCCAACGGCTTCCAGTCGATCGGGCCGACCACGTCGAGGTAGTGCCCGATGACGCTCAGGTCCTGCGCCCGGTCGGGCAGCTCGACGAGACCGCCGAAGAACTGCGCGAAGACGCTCCATGCCACGACCGCCCACACCAGTGCCACTCGCCGCGGCGCCAGGCCCACCAGGGCCAGGGCCAGACCGATCGCCGCGAACACGCCCGGAAGCTGACTGACCGTGTAGACGAAGGCGCGAGCCACCGCGTGGTCCTCAGTGATCTGTCCCGCGGTCGTCGCTGCGAGCACGCCTCCCGAGACGAGCAGGAGAGCCACCGCCTCGATCAGCGTGGCACAGGCCCGCACGACGAACAACCGCGTCCGGGAGACCCCCGCCGCGACCTCCGCCTCCACCAGCCCGTGGCGCTCATCGCCGGCCGGCGAACCCGCCCGCCCGACCGCCGCCACGACGACGAGCAGAACGGTGAAGACGGTGAGTCTGCCCATGAACTGCACCACTGGACTGCCCTCCGCCATCCTGTCCACCATCTGGGCCGTGGGCGATCCCGGCCTCAGCAGATCCGTGATACTGCCGGACATCGCCCCGAACAGTGCCGAGACGCACGTCGCCGCCACTGCCCAGGCGGCCAGGGGGCGCCGGTCCAGGTGCGCCAGCAGGTCGGCGTGCCCGCGCACCCGCCACCGTCGTCGGCTCGCCGAGCGGTCCGGCAGGTAGCCGTCCAGGTACTCCCGGCGCGCGTGGATCGCCCCGGCCGCCGCCACCAGTGCCAGGCTGGCGACTGCGCACACCGCCAGCACCGCCCAGCGATCACGGGTGTAGGGCTCGATCAGATCCCGCCAGGCGACGGGGCTGAGCCAACGCAACCAGGAGGCGTCGGTCTCGTCGGCCACGACCCGCAGAGCGAGGGCGGCGCCGAGCGCGCTCAGGGACAGTCCCCGTGCCGAGGCCGCATCGTGGGCGAGCTGGCTCGCCATCGCGGACACGCCCGTGAAGGCCCAGCCGACCACCGCGACGGTGCCCGCCAGGGCCCAGGCGCCCGAGACTGTCAGCTCCTCCACCCGCCCGGTCAGGATCGTCATGAGCAGACCGATCCCGGTCGCGTGCAGCGCCACGATCCCGGTCACGACGCCGACCGGGGCGAGGAAGGGCACCCGCCGCCCCGCGCCCGCGCCCCGCAGCAGCTCCACCAGTCCCTCGTCCTCGTCGGCCCGCAGCGTCCTGCAGGTCAGGAGCACGGCCATGAGGCCGGTGCACACCACCAGGTAGCTGCCGATCTCCCACTGGGCGAGCTGTCCGATCGTCCCGGGCAGTGGCAGGATCCCGTAGAGCAGTCGTGTGCCGGCACTGGCGCGCATCGCCTCGATGAGCATGGTTCGCGACTGCAATGAGGGGTAGACGCTCTCGTAGCTCGGCGTCGCCGCCGCCAGTGCCCACAGGGGAAGGACCCAGGCGCAGGCCTGGACGCGCAGCCGCCGCACCATCAGACCCGTCGCCCGCCCCAGCCCGCTCAGAGGCTGCTCCGCGCCGGCCGCCCGTCCGCTCGATGGCGCCGCCTCCGCCGATCCGGTCGCCGCGCTCATCGGGCGTCCTCGTAGTGGCGCAGGAACAGGTCCTCCAGACTCGCGGGCTCGCAGGTCACATCCACGACCCGCTGCTCGGCGACGACGCCGAGGACCATGGGTACCCGTTCCGGAGGCACCTGCAGGGTCAGTCGGCCCTTGCCGCTCTCGAGGTCCGCGTGCAGGGGCGCGAGCGCTGATCTCAGCGACACCAGGCGCTCGGGGCCGGCGCGCAGCTCGATGCGAGTGGCCGCCAGGGACTGCAGATGCTCCAGATCGCCGTGCTCGACGACCCTCCCGTCCTTGATGATGGTCACGGCGCTGCACAGGCGCTGCACCTCGGCCAGGATGTGGCTGGAGAGCAGGACGGTGCGCCCGGCGCTCGCGGCCGCGGAGACCTCCTCGGTGAAGACCCTCTCCATGAGCGGGTCGAGACCACTGGTCGGCTCGTCGAGGACGAGCAGGCGAGTGGGCGCCGCCAGCGCGGCGACGAGCGCGACCTTCTGCCGGTTGCCCTTGGAGTAGGTGCGCACCTTCTTGCTCGGGTCCAGGTCGAGGCGCTCGATGAGATCCTCCTCCCGGGCGCGGTCGCGCGCCCCGCGCAGACCGGCCAGGACGTCGAGGACCTGGCCGCCCGTCAGGTTCGGCCACAGGGCGACGTCGCCCGGTACGTAGGAGATCTCCCGGTTGATGGCGGAGGCGCTGCGCCCCGGGTCTCGGCCGAGCACGCGCACCTCGCCGGCGTCGGGGCGGTACAGGCCCAGCAGGACCCGGATGGTGGTGGACTTACCAGCGCCGTTGGGCCCGAGGAAGCCGTGGACGGAGCCCGCGGCGACGGTCAGGTCGAGTCCGTCCAGGGCGGTCAGGCGCCCGAAGCGCTTGGTCAGGCCGCGGATCCGGATGGGGGAGTCGTCGGCGGCGCGCGGGGCCGTGACGGAGGCGGGTTGTGCGCTCGCAGTGGTCATATCACAGGGTCCTCTCCCGCCGTGCGGCGGATCGTGGTGGCGAAGTCGGGGTCGGAGAGCAGGAGCTCGAGGACGCGGGCGGCGAAGGCCCGCTGGGCGGGGTGCGGATAACCGGTGACGGACAGGACGTGGGTCAGATGCCACGTGGCGCGCCCCAGCGCCCCTCCCGGCAGCTCGTCGAGGACCGTCAGAGCGAGGTCCTTGTGGCGGATGGCCAGGTCGAAGGTGCGCTCCGCCAGGGCGTGCGCGGCCGCGGTGCCCTCCTCGCCGCGCAGCCGCGTCAGGCGGGAGAAGCCGATGATCTGCTGCGCGCACATATCGATCTCGGCGTCGTCGAAGGCCTCGATGTAGGGGACGACGCTGGCCGGCACCATGCCCAACGACCCCATGATCTGCACCATCTGACGCTCCGTGCGCAGACTGGACGGATCGCCGCCCAGCGCCCGGACTCGGATTTCGATCATGTCGTAGAAGCGGGTCAGGAACGCCGGGACCGGGGCCAGGGCCTCCCCGGCCTCCACGCGGGCGATGAGCTCGTCGATCCGCCGCGCCTGCTCGTCCAGGCTGCGGCGCCTCGCCTCGATCGTGCCCCGAGCGGCGTGCAGGTCTCGCAGCACCTCCCGCCGGTGCTCGTCGCCTCGCGGGCCGGCGGGCTCAGTCGGTTCAGCCTGCTCGACGGGTTCCGGATCCGATGCGATGATCTCGGCGACCTGGCGCAGCGACAGGCCGCCGTCGGCCAGCCATCGGATGCGCAGGAGCCTGGCCAGGTGCTCCACCCCGTACTCGCGCCTGCCGCGCACGGTCGGCGGGACCTCGAGCAGGCCCAGGCGGTGGTAGTGGCGCACGGCCCGGGGCGTGGTACCGGCCAGGTCGGCGATCTGGGTGACGCGCATGGGCTCATCCCAGCAGGTGACGCAACGTCACCGTCAAACCCGATCCGGAGCCGACCGAGGACGACGCCCCGCGAGCGGTGCACCGGGCCCATCCGCACGGGCCCCGCGGCCGCTCATGGGGACCACGAGGCCTGCCCCGGAACCGGACCCACCCGCACGGGGCCCCGCGATTTCGAGCGTCGGCCGGGCGCGGACTACCCTGGGCACGGATACCGACCACCGCCCCGATCACCGGAAGGCTCCCGGATGACTGACACTGCCGACGCGTTGTCGCCGTTGGACGAAGCGGGCATCAGCGCCCTCGTCGATGAGGGGCTGGCGGCCATCGCCGCCGCCGGCGACCCGCCCTCCCTCAAGGAGGTGCGCCTGGCCCTCACCGGTGACGCCTCCGCCCTGGCCCGCGCCGGACGCGATATCGGGGCGCTCGACAAGGCCGACAGGCCCGCCGCGGGCAAGCTCCTCGGCGCGGCCCGCGCCCGCTTGAACAAGGCCCTGGCGGAGCGCCGGAGCGTCCTCGAGGCCGAGGCCGAGGCCCGCATGCTGGCCACCGAGGCCGTCGATGTCACCGTCCCCACGGCGCGCCTGGCCGCCGGCGCGCGGCATCCTCTCGACGTCCTGGTCGATGAGGTCGCCGATCTCTTCGTCGCCATGGGCTGGTCCATCGCCGAGGGCCCCGAGCTCGAGCACGAGTGGT
>RBWB01584162.1_pt1 | contig 10566 bp, 9 predicted proteins | sample 2014201 | NCBI WGS metagenome assembly RBWB01 (sample SAMN10133834, study PRJNA383868) | Human oral metagenome, whole genome shotgun sequencing project. | isolation source: supragingival plaque isolated from 88 juvenile twins | host: Homo sapiens | place: Australia
TCAAGCTCGACACCATCAACCCCGGCCAGTGGTTCGCCAAGCAGTTCGCCGAGCGGATCGGCGCGGAAAAGGTCATGGTCCAAAAGTCGGGCTACTACTCGCGCGCGTGGCATTCGAATGCCGACGACCTCGCCCTCATCGGCTCGATGGTCGATATGGCCGTGGACTGCGCCCTCGAAGGCAAGCCCGGAGTGATCGGCGAGGACGAGGAGAACGGCAATGAGCTCTCCTGCATCGCCTTCCCGCGCATCAAGGGCCACAAGGCCTTCGACGTCTCCCAGCAGTGGTTCGCCGACCTTATGGGAGAGATAGGGCAGAAGCTCGAGGCTCGCTGAAACACGTCGGCAACCCGCCATTCCGGTGAAAACGCCGGCCGCCGCGACACGTGGACGGCCGGCGTTTGTCACGCGGCCTACGCCGGGGACGGTATGCTGGTCCGCATGTTCTCCAACGCGGATTCAATCGACGCTTTTGCCTCATGGCGCTCCCTTCCGGCGGAGCACCAGCCTCGGTGGCCCGACGAAACCGAGCTGAACGCCGTGGTCGATTATTTGCGCACCTTGCCTCCGCTGGTTTTCGCCGGCGAAACCGACCAGCTGTCGGAGGAAATGGCGGAGGCTTCGCGCGGCAGGGCTTTCGTTCTCATGGGCGGGGACTGCGCCGAGTCCTTCGCCGAATCCACGGCCGAGCGCATCCGGGCCAAGATCCGAACGATCCTTCAGATGGCCGTCATCCTCACGTACGGCTCCTCCGTTCCCGTCGTGAAGATCGGACGCATGGCGGGCCAGTACTCCAAGCCGCGTTCCTCCGCCACGGAGGTCCACGAAGGCCGCGAGCTTCCCTCCTACTTCGGCGACGCCGTCAACGGCCACGAATTCACCGCCGAATCCCGCGAGCCCGACCCACGCCGCCTCGTCGAGGCGTATCAGCGATCAGTCGCCACCCTCAATCTCATTCGCGCCTTCACCCAAGGCGGCTTCGCCGACCTGTCGAAAGTGCACGAATGGAATCAGGGCTTCGTCGCCAATCCGGCGTACGCGCGCTATGAGACCGTCGCCGCCGAGATCGACCGGGCCATGCGTTTTATGCGGGCGGCGGGCGTCGACGACCAATCGTTGCGCACCGTCGATTTTTACTCGGCGCACGAGGCGCTCATCCTTCCCTACGAGGATTCCCTGACGCGCATAGATTCGCGCACGGGCCGGCCCTACAACTGCTCAGCGCATTTCCTGTGGGTCGGCGAGCGCACGCGCCAGCCCGACGGCGCCCACGTCGACATGCTGTCCAAAGTGGCCAATCCGATCGGGGTCAAGATCGGGCCCGATGCGAAGCCCGCCGACGTCCTCGCCCTCGTGGACAAGCTCAACCCCCGCGGCAAGGCGGGGCGTCTGACGCTCATCAGCCGCATGGGCGCCCGAAAGATCGCGGATCGCCTGCCCCCGATCGTCGAAGCCGTCCGAAAGGACGGCCGGCCCGTGACGTGGGTGACCGATCCGATGCACGGCAACACCATCTCGGCGTCGAACGGCATGAAGACGCGGCGACTCGAAGACATTTTGGCTGAAATCAAGGGTTTCTTCGCCGTTCACGAGGAGTTGGGGACCCACCCCGGCGGAATTCACGTGGAGCTGACCGGCGACGACGTCACGGAGGTCCTGGGCGGCGCGGAGGAAGTCGTCGAGGACACGCTCGGCGAGCGCTACCGCACCCTGGTCGATCCGCGCCTGAACCATCAGCAGTCGCTGGAAATGGCCTTCATCGTGGCCGAGATGCTCCGCGACGTGAGCCTGTGACTACAGGGTCCCGATCGTCACCGTGGATCCGCGCGGGGCTTTCTTTCCCGACCTCGGAGTCTGACGGTTGACGGTGTCGTATAACGCGCCGAAGAACCTGTGCTTCTTGACTGAGAAACCGGCGGATTTCAGCTCGGATTCGGCGTCGTCGGTGCTTTTGCCCAGGACGTTGGGCACGTCGACGAGCTTGTTGCCGGTGGAGACTTTGATCGTCACATTGTCGTGTCTGTGACCGCTTTCCCCTTCCTCAGGGTCCTGAGAGATCACCGCGTCCTTGGCGACCGAATCCGAGGCTTCTTCCTCGATCGAAACCGTGAATCCGGCGTTTTCGAGCTTGGATACGGCGTCGTTCTTCCACATGCCCACGACCTTGGGGACGTCGATCGGCTCGCGTCCCCCGGAAACCGTGATCTTGACGGCCGAATCGTGCTCCACCCACGCGCCCGCCTTGGACGACTGGGCGATGACGCGGCCCTTTTTCACCGATTCCGAGTATTGGGTGGTCACCTCGTAGGAGAGGCGGGCCTTGCGGAGCGCCTCTTTCGCCTGCGCTTCCGTCTTTCCCGAAAGGTCGGGGACCTCCACCTTCTCGACCCCGGCCGACACGGTGACGGTCACCTTCGTCGAGGGATGAATGCTGGTTCCCGCCGTCGGATCGGTCGAAAGAACGCGGCCGGACGGAACCGAATCGGAGTACGACTCCTTCTTCGCGGCGCTCAGCCCCTTTGAGGAGAGCGCAGCGACGGCTTCCTTGTAGCTCTTTCCGGCGACCTTCGGCACGTCCACGCGCTGGCCCGGCCCCGCCATGAAGTACCACGCCGTTGCGATTATGGCGACGATGAGAAGGAGGGCGGTCGCGACGACGATGCGTTTTCTCGATTTGGCCGGTGCGACGCCGGAATTCTGTGCCGATGCGACGTTGGAATCCTGCAACGGCTCCGCGGCGTTTCTGCCTCGCCGGAACAGTCCGCTTCGGCGTTTCGTCTGCTGCGGAGACTGGGGGGAGGGCTGGGGCGAAGTATCGGGGGAAAAGGCTCCCTGCGGCGGGACGAGCACCGGCTGCGCGTCGACGAGCGTCGCCTGGCGTGCGGGCAGCTCGCTCTGTGCGGCGGCCTGGGCGGGCTGGCTCTTTTCGCCGACCGCCGCGCCGATGACTGCCGTCGGGTCGAGGTCGACCTGCGTGGCCTGTCCCAGGCCGGGGACGACGTCGACCCTGGTCCTTTCCGCGTGGGCCGCGCGCTTCGGCGCGACGGGTATGCGCTGGGAAAGGGCTTCGACGTCGATTTTTCGACAGAGGGCGATCAGGCCGTCGAGCGCCTCTTTGGCGTTGGCCGGCCTGTCTTCGGGTTTTTTCGCGGTAAGTTTTTCGACGAAGGCATCGACCTCGGGCGGCAGCCAGTCGGCTTGGTCGGCGATTCGCGGCATGTCGTCGTTGATCTGCTTGTACGCCGTGGCGATGGGGGTCTTGCCCGCGAAAGGAAGGGATCCGGTGAGGAACTCGTAGAGCAGGACGCCCAGGGCGTACAGGTCCGCCCGTTCGCCGGCGTCGCCGTCGGTGATGACCTCCGGGGCGAGATAGGCCACGGTTCCCATGACCTGCCCCGTCGCCGTCGCGTTTGACGTCACTGCTCGGGCGAGTCCGAAGTCCGTGACTTTCGCGTACACGTCGGGATGCGATTCCAGGGTCTCGGGAGGGCTCGGCACGGGGGCTGTCAGCATGATGTTCTCGGGCTTGACGTCCCTGTGGACGATGCCTGCGGCGTGGGCCGAGGTCAGAGCGCGAAGCACCTGTTCTCCGAGGGCCAGCGAGGTCCCCAGAGTGAAGCTGCCCAGGCGCGAAAGCTCGGCGCGAAGATCGGGGCCGGGCACATACTCCATGACGAGGTAGGCCCGCGTCCCTTCGGGGGAAGCCCACACGCCGCGGTCGTGGACGGCCACGACGTACGGGCTGGAAAGCCTCGCGGCTGCGCGTGCCTCGCGGTTGAAGCGTTCGGTGAAGTCGGGGTGCGCGCCCAGGTGCGTGTGCATGAACTTGACGGCGACGTCGCGCTCGAGGCGCTTGTCGCGGGCGCGATAAACGGTGGCCATCCCGCCGCGCCCGATGAGGGCCGTGATGGCGTAACGTCCGTCGACTACTGAGCCGATGAGTGAATCCGACACGAGTCAAGACTACTAAAGGCGCGGCGGCATGCCGAATGCCGACCGCGCCTTCAGACCGTCAGAAACGCGCCCGTGCCGCTTTGACCCTGTTGACGTATGCGACGGTGTCTGGTTTCATTCCGTTCTTTCGCACGCCGCCCAGGCCCTGGTAGTAGCCTGCGATTCCCTGGTCGACGCCGTCTGCGTTGCTCTGGAGGTAGCGGATGATGGCGACCCCGGCGACGGCGTTGTCATGCGGATCCAATAGGTTCAAACGGCGTCCGACGAGCCTGGAGGCCCATTCTCCCGACGAGGGAATGACCTGCATGACGCCTATTGCGTTGGCGGGTGAGACCGATCGCATGTCGAAGCCCGACTCGACGTACGCATGGGCGAGGGCGAGCCTGGGATCGACTCCCATTTGCGCGGCCGTGGAGCGGACGATCTCCTGCATCTGGGCGCGGGAGGGGACGGCTGCCCTTTCGAGGGCGAGCTTGTTGGCGTTCGCGGCCGAGTTGGTCGAATCCGGGTAGGTGTAGTGGAGGAAGGTTTTCGGAACGGGGTTCTGCGGCGTCGCCGAGGCCGTCGTGGCCGCGCCCGGGATCGTCAGCGTCTTTCCCGCGTAGATGCGGGCCGGGTCGGCGATTCCGTTGGCCTGTGCGACGGCGGCGACGGTTGTTCCGTGCTGGCGGGCGATTCCGCTGAGCGTCTCGCCCCGCTGGACGGTGTGGGAAAGCGAGCCTGAAGGCTCCGCGGGGAGGGGAGCCTTCAGAGCCCCGGGGATCGCCGGAATCGTAAGGAGCTGCCCCGTTCGAATGGGGCCGGCCAGTTTGTTGGCCTGTGCGATCGCCGTCGGCGAGACTCCCGTTCGCTTCGCCACCGTCTCGAGGGTGTCGTGCGAAGCTGCGCGATACGTCAGAGACGGCGCCTTCGTGCCGAGTTTCGCGGTATGGGCGACGGCCTCGACTTTGGCCGACGTGCTCGAATCGGCTGCCGCCGGCGCCATTCCGCCTACTGCGGCGGTTGCGGCGACGGCCACGCTGAGCTGAGCGCGCAAGGACATGTGTGCCTCCAAAATGTCGTGTGCGTACAGCGATGAAAGTGACAAAAGATATGCCCTGATTCATCTGTGCTTAAAGTGCCATATGTGACAATAGTGGTTATTAGGGGTCGCGCGCCACATGGGAGGCGAATTTGGGCTAGATTTGTGCGCGTGACCACTACTCCTGAGACATGGCTCTCTGTCCCCGAGGCCGCCGAGGCTCTGGGCGTTGCCCAAAGGGATGTGAGGAATATGCTGGCCGACCGGCGGATCCTCGCGGTTCGCAGGGGAGAGTCGGCCGCTCTCGCGATCTCTTCTCTGACGCTGGTCGACGAAGGCGGGAAAGCCGCCGTCCTCCCGTCGCTTCACGGCACGCTGACGGCCCTTTCCGACGCCGGCTGCAGCGACGAAGAGGCGTGGCGGTGGCTGACAGCGGCGAACGACGAACTTGGCGAGCGCCCGATCGACGCCTTGCGGGCCGGACGCGTGCACGCCGTGCGCAGGGCCGCCGCGACTCTCGCGTTCTGAAGGCGGTCCGCGGCTTCGCTCCGCGCCCCGCGGAGGGCAGCCCTCAGGCGCGGGAGGCTGCTTGCGCACCTCGGTGCGTCCGAAGTTGAAGATGGGGTCGCACCCAGGCGCGGGGGAGGCTGCGCGGAAGGGCTACGAGACGCGCCCGATCAGTTCGAAGACGAGGGATTCGGCCATGGCCAGTCCGCCCGCGAGCGCAAGGCCGGAATCGCGGAGCGCGTCCAGAGCGGCCAAGGCCGCCGATTCGCGACGCCGGATCATGTCTTCGTGCGCGCTGCGGGCTCCCGATGCGATCCCGGCCTCCTGAATCCAGCGGGCGTCGTCGGGCTCGATCCGTCTTCCGAGGAGCCCGACGAGGCGGCGGCGGTCGGCGTCGTCCAGGCGCTCGAGCATAAGCGCCAGGAGAACGGTCCGCTTGCCTTGGGCGATGTCGCCGCACACCGGTTTGCCCGTCGCCTCCTCGTTTCCGAAGACCCCGAGATCGTCGTCACGGAGCTGGAACGCCTCGCCCAGAGGCGCGCCTACCCGTTCTAGCAGATCGAGGACGTCCCCGGAGGCCCCGGCCAGGAGGGCGCCGATGCGCAGCGGAAACACCACGGAGTACCGCGCGCTTTTGTGGGCGACGACGGAGAGGGCCGCGCCGACTGCATCGGCGGCAGGCGGGGCGTTTTCCGCCCTGATGTCGAGGTACTGGCCGAAGGCGACCTCGGGGGTCATGCGGGCGAAGGCGCGCAGGGCCGCCCGGCTCGCGCGGGAGCCGACCTGCGCGCAGGCGTCCGCGAAGGCTTCCGTTGACAGCGACAGAAGGAAGTCGCCCAGAAGAATCGCCGAGGACGCGCCGAAATGCGTGTGGTCGCCGCTCCATCCGCTGCTTAAGTGCAGCCGGGCCAGAGCGACGTGGGCGGAGGGCTGGGAGCGCCTCGTCGAAGCGGCGTCGAGGATGTCGTCGTGGATCAAAGCCGAGGTTTGATAGAGCTCTGCCGCGGCGCCCGCGGAAATCGCCGGCTCGCGGTCTTCGGCGGTCGCGCAGGCGTAGCCGGCGGCGAGAAGGGCGGCGCGCGTGCGCTTGCCTCCGGAGAGCAGGCGGCGGGCGGGATCGAGGAACTCGCCCAAGCTTTCGGCGTCGCCCGGGAAATCGATCAACTCGCGCGCTCGGTCGAGGTAGGCGCGCGCCCGCGCCGAGACATCCTCGCGCAGTTCCTCCAACGCGGACTTCTCGCTCATGCGCACAGTTTAACCCGCCGGCCCGTCCAGACCGACGGATCCCCCAACCCGCCTGCCCGCAGAGGCAGCCTGCCCGCAGAGGCCTGCCGCGCTCCGCTCTGCCTTCGGCGGGAGCGCGCATTCCGCTCGCAGGCCCCGGCGTTCGAAGAAGGTCTCCTCTTTGCCGATCGACGAACGTGCGCTCCGCTCATCGGGCCTCGGCCGGCGAGCCGGTCCACAGGGCTCTTTCGCGTCCGATCCCTTCACAGGCGGTGCACGTGGGCGAACGCGCACGGGCCGCGAGGGGTCTAATCGGCGCATGGTCACCGTCACAACCCCCGAAGAGGCGCTCGTCCTCGTCCCCCACATCCTCGGCTACCGCCCGACCTCGACTTTCGTCATGTGCGGACTCGACTCGCATTGCACCGACGCCGCCGGAATCGGCTCGTGCGTCGGCCCTATCGTGCATCTTGACTATCGGAACGAGCCGCTGTCCGCAGACCACGGCAGATTCCTCGCCCAGGTGACGCGTCGGCACGACGTGACGATCGCCGTTCTCGTCCTTTACTGCCAAAGCTTGAGCGAGTTGGACGTCGGCGGCTTGGCGCAGCGGATCGCGCTCATGCACTCGATGGTCTCTCACGCGCAGCGTCCGGGGGCGGCGCTGTTTTCCTTCGCCGTGGACGCCGAACGCTTCGTTCGCCTCGACGGCGGCCCACGGGTCGTGCGCGAGGTCCGCGAACTCGAATCCTGCGCGACGGCGGCCGAGCTTGTCTTCCAGGGAAGCGCCCCGGGGGCTGAGCAACCGGGAATGGCGCTGCCGACCGTGGATCCGCGCATGCGTGCAGCGGCGAGAGCCGCCGCCGACGCCGCGATTGCCGCGATTGCCTTAGGCGGGGGCGAGACCGCCGCCCAGACCCTGTGGGATCTCTTCGACGCCGCGCAGGCGCACAGCGTCCTCTTCCGAGGAAACGTCCTCAGCCACGGGTCAGAGGGGGTCGAAGGCTGCGCGCAAGACTCTGCGGGAGCGAACGCCGGCGTCGGTCGGCTCGGGTCTGGAGAGAGCCTCGCCCGAGCCGTGGGGCAGGCGAGCGCTTCTCTCACCGTCCCCCTCAACCGGGACGCCGCCTTGGCGTGGGGCTTGGAGCCCAGCCTGCGACGCGGCGGCGATGCGGACGCGCAGGCGGTCGCCGAAATCCTTGCGGAAGCCGTATGCAGGCCTCCCTCCATTTCTCGGCTGAAAACCGCCTGCAGGGTGCTCGACCTCGTCGCGGCGTACGACTGCCGCGGATCGGTCGACGCTCTCGCCGCGAGCGCGTATCTGCACTGGTGGGCGTGCCTGAATTCGATTGCGGCCGACAGGGTGGAAAGAGCCCTGGGCAAAGATCCGGGGCACTCTTTGACGCGTCTCCTAGCGGACGCCCTCGCCTCGGGAATGATGGCGCCATGGTATTTCTACGCGCGGGGCGCTGCTTAAAGTGCAAACGATCCAAAGTCGATGAGCCCGGCTGCGCTGCTGTGCCCGTAGAGCCGCTTAGACACCTGGACGTCCGGCTTCGCCCGAGATCCTGACCCGCGAGAGCCGTTTCAACGATGCCCGGCACCGAAGCCTTCGTGCTGCTCGTCGCTTCGGCGCCGACCGTCGAAGGCGTCCCTGCGGCGGTCGGCCTCGCTGTCGTCCCTCGCGTCCCCGCCTCGGCGCAGGCCGTCGTCTTCGCCGTGCTTTTCGACGAGTTCGGCCAACTTCTTCCTGTCGGGGAAGGTCGAAGGGTCGCTCGGGTCGATCGACTCCGCCTTCATGACCTGCTGCAGGCGCTTGATGCTCCTGTCGGCCATTCGTCCGAACTCAGGGTCGCGCAGCACTTCGTAGACGGATCGCTTGCCCTCGAGCATCTCTTTGGCTTTGCGCCGAATGTCCTCGCTTTCAGCGTTTTTGACGAGCCAGGTCAGGCTTTTGCGGTGGTTTGAATAGCGCTGTTCAGTCTCCCGCATGAATCCGTCGGTGAAAGGAGGAGGCGTGCGCGGGAAGCTGTCGGGGAGCGGCTCTTCCTTCTTGCCCTCGTCCATTTCCGTTTTCTCTTCTTCAGCCATGTCTGTTTTCCTTTCTTCGGCCGCGTCTGCTTCGTTTATTTACGGTCATGACTTCTTTTGCCCTTCCGTCATGATTCCTTCTGGTTTACTTCAGTGGTGGACACGCCTTGGAGCTCCCCTTTGGGAGACCCGGGAAGGCCGATGCCGAACATGGACGAACCGGATCCGTCGGCGACGCCAGGCGGCTGAGAGCCGAGCGTTTCGTCGCCTAAGGAGGGATTTGGCAACGCGGCATTCGTCGTCAGATTGATTTCCGTGTTTCTGCCCGTCGCGTGTGCTATCTGCAGACCTTTTATTGCCAGATCATGCGCGTCTATCCAGTCTGACAGTTTGTCGAGGTTCTTTCCCGCCGTGAGGGCTCCCATGCCAATGTCGTCGAGCGTTCCCCAACTTCTTGTGGATCTTCCTGCTGCGTTGAGGTACTTCCCGAAATCGAGAGCGTCTCCCAGCCTGCCCGTTCCTTGCCAGATGAGTTTTCCTATCTTTTCGAACAGCCCCGCCCTCAGCGTGCGGACGATGTCGGCGAGGCTGTCGAACCAGTCGAGAATGCGGCGCACCAACCCCAGTCCTCTGGGGATCTTTTCGAGGAGAGTGGGCCATCCGATGCCGCTCACGGCGGCGAGAACCGCCTCGGTCACCCAGTCGAGGAAGGTCGTCAGGAGCTGGCTGGCGATCATGTACTGGCCGTAAATCCGTTGGGCGGCGTCGTCGAAACCGGCGGAGGCCTCCTTCAGGTTGGCGCCCAGCGTCCGCACTCCGCCGGCGAGCTCCGTCATGTGGGCGTCGAAGTTCGCTGACGCGTTCCCTTCCCACATCCCTTGAGCCGTCATGTCCCTGGCTCGTTTGCCCAGCTCGTCGGCGAGCGCGTCGAAGGCCTCGCCGAGTTGCCCGTATGCACTGGCATGCTGCCCCGCCGCCTCGTAGTCTCCACTGAAAGGCTTAACGATGATCTTCATCGGGTCGAAGTTGAGGTACGAGAGGATCTTGAGCACCCAGTAGGACGGGCTGAGAAGGTCGAAGGCCTCGCCCATGAGGGTGTCGTCAAAGCGCTCGAATTCTTTGGCCGGCGGCGGCGAATCGAGAATGGACTGGGCTGTCATCGGCTTTCTCCCAGTGTCTGGTCGTATGCACGAGCATTGTCTTCGTCGGTCTTTTCGTAGTAATCGATCGCGCCTTCGACCTGGTTGCACGTGCCGATGAGAACCGTGTGCAGCTGGTTGAAAGTGAGTTGAAGGTTGCTTGTCAGCTGGCGGCTCGCTTCGGCGACGGCGTTGTAAAGGCCGGCCGTCGGCAACGCGTTCTGCAAGCCGGGTGCGTAAGAATCGAGGTAGCTCTTTGCGGAGGAGGCCACCGCGGCCTCAGTTTCCTTCATGGCGTCATTCTGCGATCGGAGTCCTGAAGCATCGACAACAAACTGTGTCATCTCTATCCTTTGATCTTTTATTTACGTATGGATGCGTTCCTTCGTCGAACTCTCGTATCTTACGTTCTAGATTGTGGGAGAACGCCTGTTGACCTGCTTTTGGTCACGTCTCCCCGTGAATTCTCTTGAGTGCGAAAAGACATTCAGTCGGGAAACTGCGACACTCATGCTTGCAATTCGGTGGCTCCCAGTCGACGCCGCAACGACGGTCGATGGCAACATGTCTTTGCAGCGGAAGCGAATTCGGCGGACGCGCCGACTGCGGCCGTGAGGCCGGCGCGGACGCCGGCAGTCGGCGGGCAGGCGACGACCGCAGATCCGGCGTGGGCGCGGCTTCGCGAATTCGG
>RBWB01584168.1_pt1 | contig 10551 bp, 10 predicted proteins | sample 2014201 | NCBI WGS metagenome assembly RBWB01 (sample SAMN10133834, study PRJNA383868) | Human oral metagenome, whole genome shotgun sequencing project. | isolation source: supragingival plaque isolated from 88 juvenile twins | host: Homo sapiens | place: Australia
TCAGATTCTTTTATTTCTTGTATTTGATGAGAACTATTTTGTAATTTTTTTTGCTGAAAATCTGTAAGCACTGAAATGATAGTTTCATAAATTCTTAACAAGGATTTTTCATCTAAATATTCTTTATTTTTATGAAAAGCTTTATATAAGCCATTAAATACGTTTTCTGAATTTTTATAATTTTCTAAAATAGAAGAAAGAGTTTCCAATTTTTCAGCTTTATTTAAATTTTTAAATAAGCTTATATTTTCTTTTTCTCACATATTTTAAATTTTTGTTTTAAAATTTAAAGGATAAATAAAAAAATATTTATCCTTTTTAATTTAATTATTCTTTAGTTCAAGGAGTTATAGATACTCTACTTGTAATATCTTCATCATTTAAATATACTTTTGCATTTATGATAGAAAATGATTTTTCACCAGAATTTGTTTTTGTAGGTTTTATAAAAATAGCTTGATTTTTATCATATGTTATATCAAATTTTCTATTTGGTTCATCAGACATATCTAAATATTTGATAGCAGCCATACTTAATTGACGTTTACTAAAATCATCTAAAATATCCCAATTTTCCCATAATTTTTCAAAAATTTGAGCATATTCTTTTGAATTAAAAAATTCTTTAGGATTTTTTAAGGCTGTATCTATAAAACTTTTTAATGTTATCAATTTTAACTCAGGAGGTTGTTTATCAAATCTATTCTCCAATCTATTAGTTTCCATTTGTATTTTCTTTGCAGAACCTTCTCCTAGATCACTATTGCTTACATCAGAAGCATTTTTAAATAAATCATCAGAAGAATTTATTTTGTTCTCATGATTTTCTGTTCTATTTTCTAAATTTGCCATATTTTAAAAAAATTATAAATATAAAATTCAAGAAATTTTTTCTTGTTGTAAATAAATAATATCATATTTTTATTATAAAAGTCAAATATTAACAAGATAAAATTATTATTATTATTATTATCACCTCAAATAGATAAAACTAAAAATATTTTTCAAACAAAAAAAGAGAAGAATAAATCTTCTCTAAATTTTTTAGTCTTCATCAGCAAGAAGGAATTTGTAAAAAGTTATTTTTTAATCTCAGTTGAATAAAAACAAATCTATTTCATTAATAAAAAAACCTTTTTTGTTTTCTTGAGTAGCAGACTCCATAGTAAAACTTCTTGGAATATTGTTAATTCAAGAGTTTCTTGCATAATTAAATACCAAATCTTTGAAATCATTAACTTGATCATTATTTATATATCACCAATTATCTACTATGAATTCAAAATCTTTTTTGTATTTAGTATCAGTAAAAAATTTATCTCAGGCCTTGTCAGCTTTTAGTAAAATACTATCAGTTTCTTTCTCTAAAATATTTTCAGGTATTTTTCAATACTGAGGATTTAGCTTTTTCTTCATATCTTCACTTAATTGATTTCAAATGTAAAAATTTTTGTCATCAACCTTACTTTCTAACATAAAAGTTTCTCAATTTAGTTCTCAGTAACCTTTAATATCTAGTTTAAGAGGACTATAGGGGGTCCTATATATAGAATGAGCTTTAACTTGTTTTTCTTTTCAGTTTATAACTATAGTAGTTGGTATATCTCAATTAAATTTTATTTCCACTTTTGGTATTTTATTAATGTCTGTTTCAATTCTTGTATTATCAGAGGCTCAATCATTGTATAAATACATACCTACAGAAGGAATTTCAAAACTATATTTACTATTATAACTACTAGGAATTAAATTTATATTTTTCTCATTTAATACATTTATTCAATTTAAATCTAAATATTTCTTAACTATACTTTTGAAATTATTACCTAAATTAGTATCTTTTATAGTAGGCCATTTTTCATAAATAAAATTAAAATCTTTCTCATACTTAGATAAAGCAAAGAAATTTATTAAATCTTTATTAGCTCTATCTAAAATTTCTTCAAGTTTCTTTACTTCGGTTTCAGAAAGTTTTTTAGATGATTCTATATCTCTTTTTAAATCTACATTACCACTTTCCTTTCTATTTTCAATATTTCCCATATTTTAAAAAAATTATAAATATAAAATTCAAGAAATTTTTTCTTGTTGTAAATAAATAATATCATATTTTTATTATAAAAGTCAAATATTAACAAGATAAAATTATTATTATTATTATTATCACCTCAAATAGATAAAACTAAAAATATTTTTCAAACAAAAAAAGAGAAGAATAAATCTTCTCTAAAATTTTTAGTCTTCGTCAGCAAGTTTGAATCCTCTTTCCTCTCTGATTTTTGCAGCAACATTAGCTGGAACTTCTTCATAGTGATCAAATTCCATAGAAAAAGTTGCTCTACCTTGTGAAGCTGATCTTAAATCAGTCATATAACCAAACATTTGAGAAAGTGGAACCAAAGCTGTAACGATTTTTGCTTGTCATCTGTCTCCCATTTCTTCAATTCTACCTCTTTTAGAGTTTAGTTGACCAATAATATCACCCATATATTCTTCAGGAGTATTAACTTCAACTTTCATTATTGGCTCTAGTAAGCAAGCTTGAGCTCTTTTACAAGCTTCTTGGAATGCTTTTGATGCAGCCAATTTAAATGCTAATTCAGAAGAGTCAACATCATGGTAAGAACCAAATGTAAGAGTAGCCTTTATATCAACCATTGGATAACCAGCAACAAAACCTCTTGCATAAGCTTCTTTTAATCATTTTTCAACACCTGGTATGTATTCTTTTGGTATAACTCAACCAACTATTTTGTTTACAAATTTGTTTAATGGTTTTTCTTTTAACTCAGCTTTTTGGTCATCAGCATCCATTTCTTTGTATGGTTCAAATGTGATAACAACATGACCATATTGACCTCTACCTCAAGTTTGTTTAGAGTATTTGTGTTCAACATCAGTAGCAGTAGCTTTTATAGTTTCTCTGTAAGATACTTGTGGTTCTCAAACATTACATTCAACCTTGAATTCTCTTCTCATTCTATCAACTATGATATCTAAGTGAAGTTCACCCATACCAGAAATAACAGTTTGTCCAGTTTCCTCATCAACTTTTACTCTAAATGAAGGATCTTCTTCAGCTAGTTTATTTAAAGCTGTTCACATCTTTTCTTGATCAGCTTTTGATTTTGGTTCAACAGAAATAGTAATAACTGGTTCAGGGAATTCTATTGATTCAACTAAGAAAATATCATTTACATCACAAAGAGTATCTCAAGTTTTTGTATTTTTTAAACCTACTATAGCACCTATGTTTCAAGCAGGAATTTCTGAAATTTCTATTCTATCATTAGCATGCATTTGTAAAAGTCTTCAAACTCTTTCTTTTTCACCAGTAGAAGCATTGTAAACATAAGAACCTGATCTCAAAGTTCAAGTATAAACTCTTGTAAAACATAATTTACCTACAAATGGATCTGTAGCAATTTTAAATGCCAAAGCAGCCAATGAAGTATCATTTCCTATTTTTAATTCTTTTTTTACTTCTCCTGAATCAATATCTTTAACAGCAAGCATTCAGTTGTTTACATCTAGAGGAGATGGTAAGAATTCTACAGCAGCATCAATAACCAATTGAACTCAGATATTTTGTAGAGCAGATCCACAAGTTATAGCATAAAGTTCATTGTTACAAATAGCTTTTCTAAGACCTGATTTTATTTCAGCAACTGTCAAATCTCCAGTTTCAAAGAATTTCTCCATCAAAGCGTCATCTGCAGAAGCAACTTTTTCAATCATTTCTTCTCTTAATGAGTTTGCTCTTTCTAAATGATCTGCAGGGATTTCTATTTCAACTATTTTTTCTCAATTATCACCTTCAAATTTGAAAGCTTTCATTTCTATCAAATCTATCACTCCTGAAAAAGTTTCAGCAGCTCAGATAGGGTATTGTATAGCAACAACTTTTTCTCAAGCTAATCTTTTTTTGATTGTATCCATTGACATTTCAAAATCAGCTCCCATTTTGTCCATTTTGTTTACAAATGCAATTCTTGGAACTGAATATTTATCAGCTTGTTTCCAAACTGTTTCTGATTGTGGTTCTACTCATTGAGAAGCATCAAAAACAGCAACTCAACCATCTAGAACTCTAAGAGATCTTTCTACTTCAATTGTAAAGTCTACGTGACCTGGAGTGTCTATTAAGTTTATTTGATAATCTTTCCAAAATGCTGTAGTTGCAGCAGATGTTATAGTGATACCTCTTTCTTTTTCTTGTTCCATCCAGTCCATTGTTCATTCACCATCATGAGTTTCACCAATTTTATGAATTCTTCAAGTATAAAACAAAATTCTTTCACTAGTCGTTGTTTTACCAGCATCAATATGAGCAATGATACCAATATTTCTAATTCTCTCTAAAGGAGTTATTTTACTCATCTTAATTAATATAAAAAAATATAAAAAGCATAAAAATTACCCATTTTTTTATGGATAATAATTATTTGTGGCAAGATTTTACTTAATAGTTGTATAAAGTCAAGTTTTTGAGAATATTTTTACACTTCATCAATTTTTATATTTTTTAAAGCTTTTCTTACATCAGATTTTATAAAATCTGAAATAGAAATAGCTTTGGCTTTTTTTATTGAAATATTTGACTCTTTTAAGAAAAAAGAAATAATTTGAGCCATAAAAATTACAATTACTTTTTCATCTTTGTCTAGTAATTCTATATTTCTTTTATTTTGAATATTTGAATATTCAATTGTTGTTGAATCAATTATGTCTTCTATCCATAGATTGATTCTATCTTTTATTTTAGAATTTAGATTATTATCATCAAATTCTACTTCTTCATCTAATTTGAAATCAAATTCTAGCTTTTGTTTTCCTGAAATCTCTCTTATTCTATCAGAAACTTCTGTATTTATAAGTGATAATATTCACAATACAAAGTTTGAACTGTATCAAAAATCCATAGTTTTAAAAATATTTTCTAAAACAGGATCATATTTTTTGTTGATAATTATTTTCACCAAAAAATTTGCCAATAAAAAATCATATTTTTTGGCTTTTTTTTCATCTTTCTGAGTTCTTGCAATTCAAGAAGAAGCTTTTTTAATTGATTCTTTAAATTTCTCTGATAAAGCAGAAACTTTTTCTTGAGAATTGCCTAATCACTCAGTGGTATCGATATCATAAGAATAATCATCTAATGCCATTTTTTAAATAATTATCAACTTAAAATTTTTATTATTTTACCATTTTTTTCTAGATTTTTCAAGAAAAAATTATATTTCTATTTGAATACACCTTTGTATTCAGGAATTGTCTTTATAAAAACTATAATTCAATTTTTCAATTTTTAAAAAATCTTTTGCAATTTCTTCCTGATCAAATCATATTTCTATAAACAAAAAAATGTTTTCTAAACTATATTTTTCTTTTAATTGTAGACACTGTCTAATAAGTTTTTTATAAAGTTCAAAACCTGTATTTTGTCATCAAAATAGAGCTATTTTTGGTTCATATTTTAGAACTTCAGTAGACATATTTTCAAAATCTCAATTCTTTACATATGGTAAATTTGCTGTTATAATTAATCTTTCTTTTAAAGAAAAATCTTTTTTTTCGTCAAAAAATATTTCTAATAAATTGCTTTTACAAATGTTAATTTTATTTTTTAATTCTAAATTTAAAATATTAATTTTTGCTACTTCTAGGGCTTTTTCTGATATATCTAAGGCAAATCACTTTTTTATTTCACTATTTTTTAAAATTGTACAAATAATTGCTCAACTTCCAGTTCAAATGTCAATTAATTCAAATTTTTTTAAATTTTTTATTTCTAAAACTTTTTGAACCATTATTTCTGTATCATTTCTAGGAATCAAAACTCTAGAATCAACAAAAAATTCTAGACCAAAAAATTCTGCTTTTTCCAAAATATATTCAATTGGCTCTCAAATTTGAATTTTTACCAAGTCTTGCTCAATTTTTTTTATAAAATCATCGGTTATATTTTCTAAAAAAAACAATTCTTTTTTTGAAATTTTTAAGTTTTTCAAAATTATTAAATCAATAATTTCTTGCTTTATTCATCTATTTTTCCAAGTATTTTTAAAATCAATTTTTTTCATTATGCAAATTCTTTTTTTGAAAATATTATATTTGTAAAAATTATCAAAACTATGATGTAAAGTAAGGCTACAGCTAGATTTGAAAACAAAAATGTATTTGAGAAATCAGAAAAAGTTCAAATATAATCTTTTGTATTTAAAGCCTCAAACTTAGGAATTATGATTCATAATCATTTTGATAAAAAAATTATAATTTCATTTCAGCTTTTATAAGCCAAATCTAAAATTACAGAAAAACTTTGTCATAAAAGATAAATAAGTATACTTGCGATTATAGTCATCAAACTTCACATAAAACTTGAAAAAAAGAAAACAAGTCATAAAACTATTTCTATTTTAAAAAATGTATTTACAATGCTCCAAATTATCAGATTTGTAATTTCAATATTTTGTAAAAATAACATTAACAAATATAAAATTCACTGAAAAATACTAATAAAAAAAATCACCATAGAAAATCACACAAATTTTCAAATTATAAAATCATTTCTTTTTATTGGCTTACTTAAAATCAAAAAAATAGTTTTTCATTCTATTTCATTAAAAAGTAGTTGACTTCATATGAAAAGAACTCAAATTAATCAAAAAACTTCTATCATTGACAATCAAAAATCTATAGTTATTTTACTTGTGTCTCAAATTGTTAGTTTTGATAATGCCAAAGATAAAAAGATAAATAAAACTCAAAAAATAACTATTGTGTAAAGATACTTATTTCTGATAATTTCTTTAAATGTATTTAAAGCAATGTTTAGCATAAATAAAAATAAATTATAATTTTTATTATTATACAAATTTGGCTCAAAAATCAAAAATTTTTTAAAAAATAAAACTCTCCAAAGTTTGGAAAGTTTAGAAATTGTATTCTAAAAAGTCTTTATTTCAATTGAAAAAATCCTTTATATCTAGAGATTTTTTTCATTCTAGTTTTACTTTTTTTAAAATTAAAGCTCAGGAATTACATTTTATACAAATTTTTAGATTTTTAGGATTTTGTTCATCTTTTAATTCAAAAACTTTTCATAAAGAAATATTTTCTGCAATATTTTCCTCAAAAAAGCAATCTTCAATCAAAATTTTTTTTCAATTATAAAAACTATAAATTCAAGGCCATGGGTAGTAAGCTCTAAATCTATCATAAATCTCTTTTGCAGTTTGGTTTTTGAAATCTAATTCTCCATCTTTTTTATCTATTTTTCAACAATAAGTTGCTTTAGAATCATCTTGTTTTTCTCATTTTAATTCTCCAGAAATTATTTTTTCTAAAGTTTTGATTAATAATTCTGCTCAAAACTCTTCAAATTTTCTGAAAATATCAGGAGTCTTGTCTAAAATGTCTATATTTACCTCTTTTTTAGCTAACATATCTCATTCGTCCATTCATTCTGACATATACATAATAGTCAATCAAGTTTTTTTGTCTCAATTTTTTATACTTTCTTGGATAGGACTTGCTCATCTATATAGAGGCAATAAGCTACCATGTATATTTATACAAGAAAATTTTGGAATGTCTAAAATATCTTTTGGAATTATCTTTCCATAGGCAACAACTACTATGAAATCTAAATCCAAACTTTTTAATTTTTCAAAAAAATCTTCATTGTTTTTCAATTTTTCAGGTTGTAAAATTTCTATATTTTTTTCAAGAGCTAGAGTTTTTACAGGAGTTGGAATTATTTCTTTTTTTCTTCAGATTGGTTTATCTGCTTGGGAAACTATAAGTTTTACTTCAAGAGAATTCTTGCTTTCTAAAATATTTTTTAAAATATTTTTTGAAAATTCTCAAGTTCAAAAAAATGCTATTTTCATACTATTTTATTAATAAATAATCTTGTTTTCAATCTTCATCTTCAAAAAATAAATAGACTTCTTTTTTCTTTTCAGAATCTAGATAAAGAGCTTTTTTTCATCAAATATTTTTTAATTCAAATTTTTGAAAATCTCAGTTTTTGCTTTTATTTTCAGAGATTTGTTTTAATTCAAAATTTTTTTCAGAATTATATTTTTTTATAATTATGTTATTTATAGGATTTGTTGTTTCATTTTTTGAAAAATAAAAATCATAATTTTTTGATTCTTCAAGTTTTTTTTCTTCAAAATTTAGTTTAAAAATCTTATTATCTTCAGATTTTATAGAGTTTTCTCACTCTTTTTCTTTGCTATCTTTGTCAAAAACCTGCATAGTTTTCTCTAGTTTATCATTTTTATAAATATTTAAAAATATTTTTTCTCATTTTGTCAACTCATTTTCCTTTTCAAAAGTTATTTCAGAGTTTTTACTTAGAAAATTTTCACTAAACCTTTTGATTGTTATCTTTTCTTTTTCATTAAAAATATTTTCATAAGCATAAAAATATTTTTTTTCTTTTTCAAAAAATGCTTTATAATCAAATATTTCTTTTTTCTTTACTTTTAAATCTTCAGATTTTAAAAAGGTTTGAGTATTTCAGATTTCAGCTAAAAACTCTCTATTTTTATAAAATTTTAAAAATGAATTTACTCAAAAAGTTCAGACAAGTCATATGATTGTTATTACTACAACAAGCTCTATAAATGTAAATCAAGCAATTATTTTTTTCATTTTTTGTTATTTTTGTTTTTTATTGGTAAAATATTTTCTACTATTTTGTTCATAAATATCACAACAACAATAATTATTAAGAAAACTATTATTTTTCAAGTTTTTTCTAAAAATAATCAAGTTAATCAAAAAAGCAATGATAAGCTATAAATAGTAAAAAGCACTTGATTTTTTGTCAATCAAATATCTAATAATCTGTGATGCAGATGGGTAAAATCACCTTTTAAAGGATTTTTTCACTTAAGTAATCTTTTTACTATAACATAAACTGCATCAACACTATAAATTCAAAAAACTACCAAAACTGTTGCTACTTTTCAACCAGATATTATTGCAAGAGTAGCCAACATAAAGCCCAAAAACATAGTTCAGCTATCTCACATAAGTATTTTTTCTTTGAAATCAAAAAACCAAAAAGGAAGAATTATTCAAATCAAAATCAAACTTGACTTCATTATAAATTCTGCATTTTTTATTAAATCATAGCTTATTTCTCTATTGAAAAGAATTACTCAAAGTAGAAATAATATCAAAAATGAAATAAATGAAACTCCTGAAGTGTTTCCTTGTATTCAATCGGACCAATTTAGTGCATTAAATATGAAAACATACCAAATCACTGTAAAAATCAAAGGAATTATGTAAACAGTGAGTCAAAAAATTTCAAAATTGTACGTTTCTAAATTTATTATTCATCAAAAAATATTACTTACATATCATATTTTTATAGAAGTCAATCAAATAGTTGCTCAAATCAAAATCTGTATTAAAAGCCTTATTTTAGGGCTTACATTTAATCTATCATCTAGAAAACTTATAGAAGTGATTATAAATCAAAAAATCCAAATGAGTCACAATTTGTAGTTATAATCAACAAAAAAATAACTCATTATAAAAAATCATATAAAAAATACAACTCACATACTATAAGGAATTGGAGCTCTTTTTTTTCAATATTTTTTCGGATTGTCAAGTATATTTATTTTGTAAAATAATTTTCTAAAAATAATTATTAATAAAAAGCTTAATAATCAAGATAACACAAATATAAAAACTAATTTTATTATCAAATCAAAAGTATCCATATTATTTTAAATAATTTTTTAATAGTTTTAAATAAAATACAAGCATTGTCAATGTAAGAATTAAATATCACAATGATACTCAATCTATTCAATTTCATAAATATCATATAAAAACTCAGTATCCAGATCAAATTATTATAAATATTATTCAAAACAGATTTGCCCAATATCTAAATTTGTCTTTTGTGCTTACAAGTCCTGTCGTTACAAGAGAAAATCATAAAGCCATTGTCAAGCTTTCAAATCATAAATTCAAAAATATTTCTTTCCCAGCAATATTTAATCAATTTAATCAGAAAAAGATAAAGATTATTATCAAAAAAATATTAAAAATTCATAAAGAATATTCATTAAAAAATCTGATATCTTTTTTGAAATTGTAAAAAGTAAAAGCTTTTATTGCAGCTATACAATAAGATATTTGCCAAATTATGTATTGATATTTTCAAAAATAAATCAATCAATAAATAGAAATAAGAGTAAAAATAAAATTTCAACTTAAGTGATATATAGCTCAAATTTTATTATTGTTTGCTGTATAATTTGCTTGCATTATCATCAAAAACAGATTTCACAAAAAATTAGCTAAAAAAAGAATTATTATTTCTATTATATTTCACTTTCAAGTTACATAAACTATAGCCAAGGATACTGCTAAAAGTAGATAAACCCACCAATTATTTTTTGAAAAATTTTTTAATTCATTCCAAAACATTTCTTTATATTTTATAAAATATATTTTTGCTAAATATACTTTTTTTTCAAAAATTTTCAATTAAAAATAAAAAGTTGTAGAATT
>RBWB01584171.1_pt1 | contig 10546 bp, 5 predicted proteins | sample 2014201 | NCBI WGS metagenome assembly RBWB01 (sample SAMN10133834, study PRJNA383868) | Human oral metagenome, whole genome shotgun sequencing project. | isolation source: supragingival plaque isolated from 88 juvenile twins | host: Homo sapiens | place: Australia
GAGTACTTCGTCTCCTACTACGACTACTACCAGCCCGAGGCCTACGTCCCCCAGACCGACACGTTCATCGAGAAGGACTCCTCCATCAACGACGAGGTGGAGCGCCTGCGCCACAGTGCCACGAACTCCCTGCTCACCCGCCGCGACACGGTGGTCGTGTCCTCCGTGTCGTGCATCTACGGCCTGGGCACCCCCGAGGAGTACGTGGCCCGCATGATCGAGCTGGAGCGCGGCATGCGGATCGACCGCGACGCCCTGCTGCGCCGCTTCGTCGCCATGCAGTACGTGCGCAACGACATGGCCTTCACGCGCGGCACCTTCCGCGTGCGCGGCGACACCATCGAGATCATCCCCGTGTACGAGGAGCTCGCCATCCGCATCGAGATGTTCGGGGACGAGATCGACTCCCTGGCCGTGCTGCACCCCCTCACCGGCGATGTCATCGACGAGGTCGACCGCACCTACCTCTTCCCCGCCTCGCACTACGTCGCAGGGGAGGAGCGCATGAAGCGCGCGATCGGCACCATCGAGGAGGAGATGGAGGAGAGGGTCGCCTGGTTCGAGGGGCAGGGCAAGCTCCTCGAGGCCCAGCGCCTGCGCATGCGCACCACCTTCGACCTGGAGATGCTCCGCGAGATCGGGTCGTGCGCCGGGGTGGAGAACTACTCGCGCCACATCGACGGGCGGGGGCCCGGCACGCCCCCGCACACCCTGCTCGACTACTTCCCCGACGACTTCCTGCTCATCATCGACGAGTCCCACGTGACGGTCCCGCAGATCGGCGCCATGTTCGAGGGCGACATGTCCCGCAAGCGCACCCTCGTCGACCACGGTTTCCGCCTGCCCTCCGCCATGGACAACAGGCCCCTCAAATGGGACGAGTTCACCGCGCGCATCGGCCAGACCGTGTACCTGTCCGCCACCCCCGGCCCCTACGAGCTCGACCGCTCCGACGGCGTCGTCGAGCAGATCATCCGGCCCACCGGCCTCGTCGACCCCCTCGTCACCGTCAAACCGACCGAGGGGCAGATCGACGACCTGCTCGAGCAGGTGCGCGCCCGCGTCGAGAAGGACGAACGGGTGCTGGTCACCACCCTCACGAAGAAGATGGCCGAGGAGCTCACCACCTACCTGGCCGAGCGCGGCGTCCGGGTCGAGTACCTGCACTCCGACGTCGACACCCTGCGCCGCGTGGAGCTGCTGCGCGAACTGCGCAAGGGGGCCTTCGACGTGCTCGTCGGCATCAACCTGCTGCGCGAGGGCCTCGACCTGCCCGAGGTCTCCCTCGTGTCCATCCTGGACGCCGACAAGGAGGGGTTCTTGCGCTCCACCCGGTCCCTGATCCAGACCATCGGCCGCGCCGCCCGCAACGTGTCCGGCGAGGTCCACATGTACGCCGACACCGTCACGGACTCCATGCGCGAGGCCCTGTCGGAGACGATGCGCAGGCGCGACCTGCAGATCGCCTACAACCGCGAGCACGGGATCGACCCCAAGCCTCTGCGCAAACGGATCGCGGACGTCACCGACATGCTGGCCCGCGAGCAGATCGACACGGAGTCCCTGCTCGAGGGCGGCTACCGCCGCGAGAAGACGGCTGCCGAGCGGACCGCGGCGGGCGCCCGGGACGCCGCCGGGCGCGCCCAGGGGGACCTCGCCTCCCTCATCGAGGAGCTGTCCGAGCAGATGATGACGGCGGCCGCCCACCTGCAATTCGAACTCGCGGCGCGCCTGCGCGACGAGATCGAGGACCTCAAGAAGGAGCTGCGCGCCATGAAGCGCGCCCAGTAGGGCCGCGACGCACACCACCCGGACGGTGTCGTGCCCGCCCTGCGTCATCGGGTACCCTGGTTCCCGTTAGCGGAGGGGAGTACTTCCACCAACAGTGGCATCGTCACCACGACGGCCCAACGGCCTCCGGTGCCACCGGCCCGATCCCACCGGGGAGGGCGGAAGGAGACCTCCGGTACCCCAACCGTACCGGAGGAATATCTGTGGAGGTCCACGCCATCGGATGGGCCGCGCTGGCGGCGATCATCATCACCATGATCACCATCGACATAGTCGGCCACGTCCGAACCCCCCACGAGCCCACCATCCGCGAGGCCGCGTGGTGGTCGCTGGGCTACATCGGGTTCGCCCTCGCCTTCGGCGGCCTCGTCTGGGCCGTCTGGGGCGCTGACTTCGGCCAGCAGTACTTCGCGGGCTACGTCACCGAGAAGGCCCTGTCCGTCGACAACCTGTTCGTGTTCGTGCTCATCATCACGGCCTTCCGCGTCCCCAGGAAGAACCAGCAGGAGGTCCTGCTGGCGGGGATCGTCATCGCCCTGGTCCTGCGCCTCGCCTTCATCCTGGTCGGCAAGGCCATGATCGAGAGCTGGTCGTGGGTGTTCTACCCCTTCGGCCTGTGGCTGCTGTGGACCGCGTTCTCGCAGATCCGCGAGGGCGCCGAGGACCCCGGCGCCCACCAGGACGAGGAGTACAGGCCCCCGTCCATCGTCAAGTGGGTCTCCCGGGTCGTCCCCGTCACCGACGGCTTCATCGGGGCGCGCATGCTCTACCGCCACGGCGGGCGCACCTACGTCACGCCCCTGCTGCTGTGCGTCATCGCCATCGGCACGGCCGACGTCATGTTCGCCGTGGACTCGATCCCCGCGATCTACTCGCTGACGGTGGAGCCCTACCTGGTGTTCGCGGCCAACGCCTTCAGCCTGCTGGGCCTGCGCCAGTTGTACTTCCTCATCGACGGCCTCCTGGACCGCGTCGTCTACCTGCACTACGGGCTGGCGGCGATCCTGGGGTTCATCGGCTTCAAACTGGTCAACCACGCGCTGCACACCAACGAGCTGCCCTTCATCAACGGCGGCGAGCACTGGACCGCGGTCCCCGAGCCGTCGATCCCCTTCTCCCTGGGCTTCATCGTCGTCGTCATCGCCATCACCGTCGCCGCCTCCCTGGCCGTCTCGGCGGGGCGCCGGGCGAGGGCGCGGCAGGCGGAGGCGGAGCGCGCCCGGGAGGAGCACCGCGGAGGAGACGCCGCCCTATGACCGTCCACCCCTGGGCGTGGGCCGTCCTCGCCGTCATCGCGCTCGCGCTGTTCGCCTTCGACTTCGCGGGGCACGCGCGCAGGCCGCACCCGCCGTCGTCGGGGGAGGCGCTGCGGTGGACGCTGTTCTACGCGGGCCTCGCGGTGCTCTTCGGGATCGGGGTGTGGCTGGCCGCTGGCGCGGCCTACGCCCAGGAGTTCTACACGGGGTGGGCGATGGAGTGGTCGTTGTCGGTGGACAACCTCTTCGTCTTCATCCTCATCATGAAGTCGTTCCGCGTGCCCAGGGAGTACCAGCAGAAGGCCCTGCTCTTCGGCATCGTCATCGCCCTGGTCCTGCGCCTCGCCTTCATCCTGGCGGGGGCGGCGCTGGTGAGCCGCTTCTCCGCGGTGTTCCTGGTGTTCGGCCTGTGGCTGGAGTGGACGGCGTTCACGCAGATCCGCGAGGCGCTGCGGGGCAGGGACGGCGACGGGGAGGAGTACCGGGAGAACGGCTTCGTCCGCCGGGTGCGCCGCGTCCTGCCCGTCACCGACGGCTACACCGGCAACCGCTTCCTCCACCGCCACGGCGGGCGCACCTCCATCACCCCGCTGTTCCTGGTGGTCATGGCGCTGGGCTCGGCGGACCTCATGTTCGCCTTCGACTCGATCCCCGCGATCTTCGGCGTCACCTCCGAGCCGTTCCTGGTCTTCTCGTGCACCGTGTTCGCCCTGATGGGGCTGCGCCAGCTGTTCTTCCTCGTCGACTCCCTGCTCTCCAGGCTCGTGTACCTGGGGTTCGGACTGGGCGCCATCCTCGCTTTCATCGGCGTCAAACTGATCCTCGAGGCCCTGCGCGGCGGCGCGCTGCCCTTCGTGGCCGGTGGCGCCCCGCTCACCGCCCTGCCCGAGATCTCCTCGGCCCTGTCCCTGTGCGTCGTCGTCTCCGTCCTGGCCGTGACGGTCGTCGCCTCCCTCGTCGCCAGCTCCACCAAGAAAGGAACAACGCGTGAGTAACGCCGTAACAACCACCGCAGGACTCACCGCCGCGCAAGTCGCGCAGCGGGTCTCCCTCGGCCAGGTGAACAGGGTGCGCGAGCAGACATCGCGTTCCCTGGCCGCCATCGTCCGGGAGAACGTGTTCACGCTGTTCAACGCGATCATCGTCGGGGCCAGCGTCATCGTCCTGCTCTTCGGGCACATCCAGGACGGCATCTTCGGCGGGGTCATGGTGATCAACGCGGTCATCGGCATCGTCTCCGAGCTGCGCGCCAAGCGGACCCTGGACGCCCTGGCCATCGTGGACGCCCCCCGCGCCTGCGTGGTGCGCGACTCCAGCGCCCAGCAGATCCCCGCGGCCGAGGTGGTCCTCGACGACGTCGTCTCACTGGGCCTGGGCGACCAGGTCCCCGTCGACGGCGAGGCCCTGGAAGTCAACGGGCTCGAGGTCGACGAGTCCCTGCTCACGGGCGAGTCGCGCCCCGTGAAGAAGCAGGCGGGGGACCGGCTGCTGGCCGGCACCTCCGTGGTCGCCGGAGCGGGCGCGATGCGCGCGACCGCCGTGGGCGCCGACGTGTACGCCCAGGGGATCTCCGCCGCCGCCCGCCAGTTCACGCGCACCGTCTCTGAGATCCAGGCCTCCATCAACCGGGTCCTGCAGGTCGTCTCCTTCCTGCTGGTCCCCGTCGTCGTCCTGACGTTCTGGTCCCAGAACCGGGTCGCCGGAGCGGACGGCGGGGACTGGCGCAACGCCCTGGTCCTGTCCGTCGCCTCGATCATCGGGATGATCCCCCAGGGGCTCGTCCTGCTCACCTCCATGAACTTCGCGCTCGGCTCGGCCACGCTGGCGCGCCGCGGCGTGCTGGTCCAGGAGCTGCCCGCGGTGGAGGTCCTGGCCCGCGTGGACGCGCTGTGCGTCGACAAGACGGGCACCCTGACCACGGGCGGCATCCGGGTGCGCTCCGTCGAGGTCCTGGCCGGGGACCGGGACCAGGTGCTCGGCGCGCTGGCCGCCGCCTCGGCCGACCGCACGAACGCCACGGCCACCGCCATCGCCGCCCACCTGGAGGAGGAAGGGGCACCCGCGCCCCTGGGCCCGCAGGCGTGGGGCGTGCCCTTCTCCTCGGCGCGCAAGTGGAGCGCGTGGGGCGACGGGCGCACCGCGTGGATCCTGGGCGCGCCGGAGATCGTCATCGACCGCGCCTTAGAGGGCGGGGCCCGTGCCCTGGAACTGGCCGCCGGGGCCGCCAGCCAGGGCGCGCGCGTCGTCGCCCTCGTGAGCGCCCCCGCCGCGCTCGTCGAGGACCGGCTGCCCGAGGCGCGCCTCGCGGCCGCGGTCATCACACTGGAGGAGGACCTGCGCCAGGACGCCGCCGAGACCCTCGACTACTTCCGCCAGCAGGGCGTCCACGTGCGCGTCATCTCCGGGGACAACCCCACCACCGTGGGCGCACTGGCGGCCCAGGCCGGCCTCACGGCGCCGGGGGGCGGCGGGCCCCGCCTCATGGACGCCCGCGAGCTGCCCGAGGACACCGCCTCGGAGGAGTTCGCCCGCGCCATCGCCTCCCACGACGTGTTCGGGCGGGTCACGCCCGAGCAGAAGCGCGCCATGGTGGGCGCCCTGCAGGGCAGGGGGCACTGCGTGGCCATGACGGGCGACGGGGTCAACGACGCCCTGGCCCTGAAGGACGCGGACCTGGGGATCGCCATGGGCAACGGCTCCCAGGCCACGAAGGCCATCGCGCAGATCGTCCTGGTGGACTCGAAGTTCTCCGTGCTGCCCGGCGTGGTCGCCGAGGGCCGCCGCATCATCGCGAACATGGAGCGGGTGTCCAGCCTCTTCCTGGCGAAGACCACCTACGCGGCGATCCTGGTGATCATCACGGCCCTGGTCGGGTGGCGCTACCCGTTCCTTCCCCGCCAGTTCAGCTACATCGACTCCCTCACCATCGGCATCCCCGCGTTCTTCCTGGCGCTGTGGCCCAACCGCCGCCGCTACGTGCCGGGCTTCCTGCGCCGCACCCTGTCACTGGCGATGCCCACGGGCGCCGTCCTGGCCGCCGCCGCGCTCACCGCCTTCGGCATCGTGGAGGGCCCGCCGTCCTCGCGCGAGTCCACTGCGGCGATCCTGGCGCTCATGGTGGGCGCGATCTGGCTGCTCGTCATCACGTCCAGGCCCCTGACCCCCGTCAAGTGCGCGCTGCTGACGGCCGTCGCCGTCGCCACCGTCGGGGGGGTCGCCCTAGCACCCGTGCGGGACTTCTTCCAGATGGTGTGGCCGACGCCGTGGGAGTGGGCGGTCATCGTCGGCGTGGGCCTGTGCGCGGGCGCGCTCATCGAGGCCGGGCAGTGGATCTTCTACAGGACCGCTTACAGGCGCTCCCTGAAGGAGGGAACGACGGCCCGGGACTGAGGCTGAGGAGGGCCCGGCGCTTCCACGCCGGGCCCTGACGGGCGCGCGGTGACAGCACGGGTGCTTGCGCGCTCCTGCTGTCATGTGGTGCACGGACCGGATCAGCCGCGGCCAGGGCTCCGGTCGCGCCAGCCCCATGGACCGGCGGAACGGCCCGCGCCCGCCGCAGGATCAGAAGTGGCGGATCACCGGGTTCCACTCGCGGACGGTGCGCGAGGACACGACCCCCGCCTCGTGGAACGGGTCCGCGTCCAGCATGGCGAGCACGTCGGCCTCGGCGTCCGCCTTGAGGATGAGGAGCGCGCCGGGCGCGTCCCCAGACAAGGGGCCCGACCCCAGGTTCCTCCCCTCGTCCCGCAGCGCCCCCAGGTAGGCGCGGTGCCGGGGGCGCACCTGGTCCATGAGTTCGGTCTTCGAGGGGTCGTACACGTATTCGACTGCGAAATATGCCATGCCCCCACCGTAGCGCTCATCCCGGGATTTGCCCAGGGCGCCGCTAGGATCGTAGGGTGCATGACCAACTAGTGATCCAGGGCGCCCGCGAGCACAACCTCAAGGATGTCAGCCTGACCCTGCCCAGGGACGCGATGATCGTCTTCACGGGCCTGTCCGGCTCGGGCAAGTCCTCCCTGGCCTTCGACACGATCTTCGCCGAGGGGCAGCGGCGCTACGTGGAGTCCCTGTCCTCCTACGCCCGCCAGTTCCTGGGGCAGATGGACAAGCCCGACGTCGACTTCATCGAGGGGCTGTCCCCGGCGGTGTCCATCGACCAGAAGTCCACGTCCCGCAACCCCCGTTCCACGGTCGGCACCATCACCGAGATCCACGACTACCTGCGCCTGCTGTACGCGCGCGCCGGGATCGCCCACTGCCCGCAGTGCGGGGCACGCATCCAAGCCCAGACGCCCCAGCAGATCGTCGACCGGGTGCGCACCATGGACGACGGCACCCGCTTCCAAGTGCTCTCGCCAGTCGTGCGCGGCCGCAAGGGCGAGTACCAGGACCTGCTCGACGAGCTCAAAGCCGACGGCTACACGCGCGCCATCATCGACGGCGAGGCCGTGCGCCTGGAGAACGCGCCGAAACTGGAGAAGAAGCTCAAGCACACCATCGAGGTCGTCGTGGACCGCCTCGTCGTGCGCAGCGGAATCCGCCAGCGCCTCACCGACTCGGTGGAAACGGCCCTGCGCCTGTCCGACGGCCTCGTCGTCATCGACTGCGTGGACCTCGACGAGGCGGACCCCGCGCGGCGCCGCCGCTTCTCCGAGAAGCGCGCCTGCCCCAACGACCACCCCCTGTCCCTGGACGAGATCGAGCCCCGCACCTTCTCCTTCAACGCCCCCTACGGCGCGTGCCCCGACTGCACGGGCCTGGGCTTCCGCAACGAGGTCGACCCCGAGCTGGTGGTTCCCGACGAGGAGCTGTCCCTGGCCGAGGGCGCCGTCGGCGTGTGGAGCACCAACTTCAAGTACCACAAGCGGCTGCTGGAGTCGTTGGCGGCCGAGCTCGGCTTCGACATGTCCACGCCGTGGAAGGACCTGCCCAAGAAGGCCAAGGACGCCGTCCTGTACGGCAAGGACTACGAGGTCCAGGTGAAGTTCCGCAACCGGTGGGGGAGGGAGCGCTCCTACACGACCGGATTCGAGGGGGCGGTCGCCTACATCGAGCGGAAGAAGGAGGAGACCGAGTCGGAGTGGGTGACCGAGAAGCTCGACGGCTACATGCGCCAGGTCCCCTGCCCCTCGTGCCACGGAGCCCGCCTGAAGCCCGAGGTCCTGGCCGTCACCGTGGGCGGCCTGTCCATCGCGCAGCTGTCCGACCTGTCCATCGCCGACGCCCGCGCCCACCTGGCGGACCTGGAGCTGGAGGACCGCTCCGCCTCGATCGCCGCGCCCATCCTCACAGAGATCGCCGCCCGCCTCGACTTCCTGGTGGACGTGGGCCTCACCTACTTGACGCTGTCGCGCGCCGCCGGCACCCTGTCGGGCGGCGAGGCGCAGCGCATCCGCCTGGCCACGCAGATCGGGTCGGGCCTGGTGGGCGTCCTCTACGTCCTCGACGAGCCCTCCATCGGCCTGCACCAGCGCGACAACCGCAAGCTCATCGCCACCTTGGAGCGGCTGAGGGACCTGGGGAACACGCTGATCGTCGTCGAGCACGACGAGGAGACGATGGAGGCCGCGGACTGGATCGTCGACATCGGCCCCGGCGCGGGCGAGACCGGCGGATGGGTGGTCCACTCGGGCACCCTGGACTCGCTGCTGGTCAACAAGAAGTCCCTCACCGGCCAGTACCTGTCCGGAAGGCGCGCCATCGCCCTGCCCGCGGCCAGGCGCTCCATCGACCGCAGGCGCCTCATCACCGTCAAGGGCGCCCGGGAGAACAACCTGCGCGGCATCGACGTGTCCTTCCCCATCGGCGTGTTCACCGCGGTCACGGGCGTGTCCGGCTCCGGCAAATCCACGCTGGTCAACCAGATCCTCTACCGGTCCCTGGCGGCCCGCCTCAACGGCGCGCGCACCATCCCGGGGCGCCACCGCACCATTTCGGGCATCAGCGGCCTCGACAAGGTCGTCCACGTCGACCAGTCGCCCATCGGCCGCACGCCCCGCTCCAATCCCGCCACCTACACGGGCGTGTGGGACCAGATCCGCAGGCTCTTCGCCGAGACGCAGGAGGCGAAGGTCCGCGGCTACGGGCCCGGGCGCTTCTCCTTCAACGTCAAGGGCGGGCGCTGCGAGTCCTGCAAGGGCGACGGCACCCTGAAGATCGAGATGAACTTCCTGCCCGACGTGTACGTGCCGTGCGAGGTGTGCCACGGGGCCCGCTACAACCGGGAGACCCTGGAGGTGGAGTACAAGGGCAAGACGGTGGCCGACGTGCTCTCCATGTCGGTGGCCGAGGCCGCCGAGTTCTTCGCGCCCATCTCGCGCATCGCCCGCCACCTCAACACCCTGGTCGAGGTGGGGCTCGGGTACGTGAGGCTGGGCCAGTCCGCCACGACCCTGTCCGGCGGCGAGGCGCAGCGCGTGAAGCTGGCCTCCGAGCTGCAGCGCCGCTCTACGGGCCGCACCGTCTACGTGCTGGACGAGCCGACCACGGGCCTGCACTCCGAGGACATCCGCAAGCTCCTGCTGGTCCTGCAGTCCCTGGCCGACAAGGGCAACACCGTCATCGTCATCGAGCACAACCTGGACGTCATCAAGAGCGCGGACTGGGTCATCGACATGGGCCCCGAGGGCGGCTCCGGCGGCGGCCAAGTGGTGGCCGAGGGCACCCCCGAGCAGGTGAGCGAGGTCCCCGAGTCCCACACGGGCCGCTTCCTGGTGGACGTGCTGCGCAAGGGCAGGGTCCGCCAGATCGCAGAAGGGGCGTAGGGCAGAATTCGAGGGGACGATCCGGCTGCCCCGTTGGTGGGAGGAGTGAGGACGCCATGACCGACATCGTCGGAGTGCTGGGTTCCCTGTTCCCGGTTCTCAACAGCCACCCGTGGGCCATGGCCGCGCTAATCGGGGTGGTCGTCATCGCCGTGGCCATGTGGCTGGCGCCCCGTATCATCGTCGCCACCGAGAGCCTGATCAACATCAGGAGCCGCCTCAAGGATCCGGACGATTGGGCCAGCGGGGACTCCTTCCTGCGGACGAGCGATCCCGCGCTGTGGAGGCAGAACCTCGTTTTCAACAGGCTCCGCCTCGACTACCTGAACTCCGCGAGGGTGCGCAACAGAATTAGAGGAAAGGAGATTCCTATTTCGGCGTTTTTGCTTCCTCAATTGGCTTCACTGTTTGTTGCATTGTGTTTCTTTTGGATCTCATCCATGTTCTCGCGGTCAGCGCACATTGAGCCACAGGTTCAATCTTTTCACTGGTTTCCTCTGCTATTTTTTACGTTGGTTATACCAGTATTGGTCGTTGCGTTCGCCGCACTGGAGCTCGTGTCTCTTACTGTACTATCGCGAATAATGGATGATGAGAAGGTCAGAAATACTGAGGCGCTTTGCCGATACTTGCAGGATTCAGGTTTTGGCAATCAGGTTTCCAAGCGCGTTGCGACATGCTGGTACCACTTCAAGGTCGAGCACCGCGACCCACCGATTGCGCTTGATGAAC